>Ga0307477_10002986_pt1 | contig 12765 bp, 21 predicted proteins | sample atmos_gasesECM2C_FD_203316 | JGI IMG/M metagenome (GOLD analysis project Ga0307477, IMG submission 203316) | Hardwood forest soil microbial communities from Morgan-Monroe State Forest, Indiana, United States - atmos_gasesECM2C_515 | ecosystem: Environmental > Terrestrial > Soil > Temperate...
ATGGACTACGATCTCGGTTACATAGATCTGGAGGAAAAAACCTTGCAGCCACTAGATAACCCTTTTGGCCCAAAGGTGTAAAGTATGTCTCCGGAACGTTCTGTAAAGGATCTCTTCGGACTGTACAAGGAATAGGTTGGCGGAGAGGGTGGGATTCTACCTAACCCGCTCAACCGCATCTAGGGCCACTTCTCACGCCTCTTTGCTACTATCTGTAAAGTGGTTTATTTAATTGCACTTACAGCACACAAACATCATGTGGTTGTGTCACTTAGTACCGGAACGTTGCTTCGCAATTCGGTTCTTTTCAGTAGCACAGTAGTAGCACGGTTTGCACTTGTTACTTCTGCGTTGCTACAAATTCCGCGAATCTACCTTCCACTTCTTTGCGTTCGAGACGCCAAGTGCTGTGGACCGTAGGTGCCGTGGTGCTTACGTCTCCACGCTCACGCTTGCAGTTGCAGAGGAATCCTTCCCCGGCCACACCTTCTTGCGTGTAGGTAAATAATCCGGTCTTCCACGAATCGTTCACGCGCTTCACCACGTACCATTCCCACTTCAAGCTTCCTGACACATTGCTCTTCTGAACAATCCCTAGCTCGACGGCATTTAGCAGGTCAGCTTCTTCAAACATCATCGGACTGTCTTCAACCAGCACGCCGTCTCGAATCACAAGATGTCCCTGAACCATCAGAAGACCGTGATGGTCGCCCGCCTTGTTCAGCATCCCCGCGAGTTTGTATGCTCGCCCCTTCTCTGTTCCGTCCATGTGTGAATGACCCTCCACAAAGAGAGTCTAGCAAGACTGGGCTAACCACAGGGGTGAAGTGACCAAGTTCTAAACACGCCGCGTACCTTCGTACCGTTGACTTCACGTATACGAAGAGATAGCGTACATCAAGCGGAACGTGCAGGTGTTTGAGCACCCACACGTTCCTGACCACCCGTCACCGGTAAGGGGGACAGATGGCTAGAACGATTTTAACCACACTCTGTGCGTTCCGCACGCTGCTGTTCGACGGTGAGCCGTTCCCAGCACCGCCAGACACCGGCTACAGACCCAACCCGCCTGAGCAGTTCTTTGCATTCATGATGGCCTATCTATTGCTTCTGGGTGTGCTTCTGCTGGTGCTGCCTAAGAAGTGGGCTGACACGATTACTGAAGTTGCTTTTCATCTCAAACCAAAATCCAAGGAGAGTCTATGAGCCTGAGCCAAGTGGTGTTCTTTATCTGCATGGTTATGCTGAGTCTTGGAATCTACTTCCTCCCGTCGTTTGTGGCGTGGAAGAAACAACGACAGGACGCCATCATAGTGCTCAACCTGCTGTTAGGTTGGACGATTCTCGGATGGGTTGGCGCTCTCATCTGGGCCATGTGTGAGAAGCCGGTGCAGACCGCGAAGGCCGTGTAGCCCGAACTGAAACAAAGCCGGGGCTTCTAGTTCGTGCACTTCCCTCCAATCCAGTTGTCCGTCACGTTGCTTTCGATTTGACAAGCCTCACCTGTGCTTTCGTCATAGCGCCAGAGTGATGCTCCATTGCGTTCAAAACGATAACGGTGTTGAGGCTGCGCTGGTTGTTGTCGTCTGCTCTTTTCTTCTTGGAGTGCCGCCTCAAGCGCAGAGATGCGCTGCTCTGCTTTGTTCAGAGCTATCAAGGAAGCACCTGTTAAGAACAGATTGACCAAAACGACGCAGGCAATGAGCGCACGCATCTTCACTCCCGCACGGCAGCGGAGTCAGGACCAATGAAGCCTTGTGCTGCTCTTTCGTTTTCCCATACTCGCAACACCATCTTCGGGTTTCCAGATTCTCGATATTTCTTTGCAACTTCACGGAAAATATCGCCTTCGGCTGGCGGCATATCCTTAGCCATCGTTTCCAAAGATTCAGCCACAAAATCAACTGCACGTACCAATTCTTTTCTAAGTACCATGTGAATGACCCTCCCACCACACAAGACTACCAAGGCCGGGCCATTAGGAGACTTAGACGTGCTCACCTATTAAACACAAAAAGCCCGGCCACTCCGAAGAGCAGCCGGGCTGTTTTTTTTCTCCTCTTCATCACCAATAGTTGAAATCACTCGCATAGTTTACTGCGCAAGTGGCACATAGGCACACTGGCCATGACTTCCCGGCTTTCCAGTCAGCAAGGGTTTCTGTCCAATAAGAAAAACTCGCCGCACAAGGTGCATAGTCTTGCGAGTCCATTATTTTGTGTATCACTTTTCCGTTGCTGTCGCGGAAAAATCGAAGACTGGCCTTATGCGGATGGTACTGGGTTCCAGTTACAGCATTCTGCCGCTCCGCCGCTGGCATTGCAGGCTTGACCAGCGCGGCTGGGCCGTATATCCCAACAAGGGCTTCCACTGCCCTGCATTCCGCCACGTGGTTTTGGTATGCGAGAAATTTTCCGGCCAAAAGCAAAATGCAAGTGGTGACCGTAGTCGTGGCTTCGTAAATCTCCCGGTCATCGTAATTCGGTTGGACTTTGTGTTCCCGAAAGCGACGGCCCAATTGAAGCATGCCGGAATGCGTGTAGCTGCATAGTGCTGCCCAGCCGCGTTCTCGCAAGTTTTCAAAAAATCCGTGGGCGCGGTAGGCTTCGTCAATGGCCTTCGCCATATCTGGCATGTTCACCGGGAATTTGTCATCCGCTTCAAACGCTTGAATTTGTTGGTCAGTCGCACAGCCGTTAATCCACATTCCGCGATACATGCTTTCGACGATGCTGCGTGCCAACGTAAAAGCTGACCCCACTCTCGCGTTGCGGATAAGGAGCAGCATGGCCCTGTGGTGCTCAATCATTGTGGCTAAGAGGCCGATTACTATTACAGTTCGAGAATTATCGGGATAATCGTGCTGGGCAAGAATGTGGTTGGCTTGAGCAACTGCGCCTTCTACTTTCTTAAGGTGTTCTTCCGTTTCGGTCTTCATGAACGGATTATACCTGCCATCTGCGAAGAGCGAACTTCAAAAAACAAAATAGCCCGGCACTCCAAGAGCACCGGGCCAATTCTGATTTTATCCACGCGCCAACGCGACCTGCTGACCGCGAGACATCTGCGTAAAAATCTGATGCTGTGACCGTTTGAAGGAGTCAGCATCGTTCACGCCACTGATGTGCAGATGGTTTTGCACTGTGATGCTCTTGCTGTCACCACTCGCAAAGTTTGGAACCACGGTGCCCGCGCTCCGGGGTACAAACAACTCCGGTCGCTTCTCACCAACAATATAAGCCTTGCCCGGCTGCGCATCTCCGCCGTCAGCCAAGAATCCGCCAAAGAGACTGCCTATATTCCCAAAGAAGCTGCTGATGCCGCTGAGAAGGCCGCCGCTGCTGCTTCCCGGTGCAGTTGTGCCAGTGGTAGTTGACCCACTAAGGCCCAGCAACGAACCAAGACCGCCAAAGTTGCCCAGAGGCAAGTTGTCTAATCCGCTTGCACCGAAAGGAGAACCAGCCATCTGAACCCAGAGTGCATTGGTCTGCGAAGAGCCATCTGCTTTTCCGCCAAGACCAAACATGCTGCCAAGTGACCCTGCAAGGCCGCTTTCAGCTTTCTTTAGAACGGAAGTGAACAGATTCGCTTCAAGGCTCTGACCGATTTGCTTTAAGTTCAGCCCTTTGCCGGTCACAACAAACTGCGCAAGCTGTTGGTTGAGAGATTCTATTGCAGACCCGATGTCCTCAGAGATGCTGCGTGCGAAGTCTTTCCCGCTGGCTTCGACCTGTTGGAACATATCCTTCCAAGCATCACGGAACGTGGAAGTGCCTGTGTCCTGCCGCAAACGTTTCAGACTGTCCTGACGTTCTTTTTCTAGCTTGTTAGATACATCGTTGAATTGCTGCTGAGAGATTGCTTGGTTGTTCAGTAGGTTTTTCCAGTCCGCCAACTGCTTATCGAAGTCTTTGTTGATGGACTCTTCTGTACCCTGCTGTTGTTTATTCCACTGGTTGTAAAAATCATCCAGTGCAGCCTTGCCCGTGCCAAAAGTTTGCTTAAACAAATCTGGCATCTCTGAGATGCTCTTCATGAACTCAGGCTGACCAAGGTCAGGAGCGCCATCAAGCGGGTTTTTCTTGGGTTGCGGCCCGAACAGAGCTTCAATGCCTGCCGTTGGGTCTGATGGTTTAGCTTTTAGAAATGGCTTCACGTTGAACGAGCCATCAGCGAAAGACGCGGTGATTGCCGCGTACGAAGCAGCAAGGCGTTTTGCCTCTGCCGCTCGCTGCGCTTCCAGTGCCGCTGCTTTTTCTAAGCCGGGCAACTGCGATTGAATCGCAGAGGCTTCTTTGTAAAGACCGGCCTGCACATCATCACTGAGTTGCTGCCGTGCCTTTTCAAGAGCAAAGGCAGCCACACCACCAGCCTTCTGAATTTCAAACGTCTTCCGAAGCGCCTCTCCAATAGCCTCTTGTTTGCGCAGTGATTCGTCTTTGTCGGCAGAATCCTTTTTTGCGCCGTCAGAGGCCGCTTTGCTCAACGCTTGCTGGTCTTTCAGAATCGCAGCAGCGCCGAAACCACCGGCTAGACCGGCTTTGATGCTCTGAAAATTGTTCGCAACCCATGACGTGAGTTTTGAAAGCGTTGGGATTGTCGCTTGTTCCGCCTGCACTTTCACTTTGTCCCACGCAAGAGAAAGCTCGGTGATGGAAGTTTTGTACTTCTCGTTCGCTTCAACGGCATCTTTGCCGATTACTGGACCAAGTTTGTCAACGGCCTTACTCCAGTCTTCGATTCCAGAGCGGCCCTTGTCCAAGAGGGGAATTAAATTCAAACCGGCCTTGCCGAAGAGGGCCACGGCGTCACTGGCTTTGCGTGGGCCGTCTTCCATTTTGGCAAACGCATCAGCAACTTCCAGAAGTGCTTCTTTGGAATCTTTGGAAGTGACGCCAAGTTCGCGCAGCACGGACTGCGCGGCAGCGCCTTTTCCAAAACCAGTGATGGCTTGGCCGAACTTCCGCATTCCTGTAACCATGTCATCCAGAGAAACATTGACCGTCGAACCGGCAGCCGCAAAAGTCTGAAGGTCGCGGATTCCAATTCCGGTTTTCTGGCTGACCTGTGAAAAGTGTTCGACAAGCTCAGCACCGGATTTTCCCAACTCAACGTATGCGCCTGCCGCCGCGAGTCCTGCCGCCGCGAGTCCACCAAGAGCGCCGATAGCTGTAGCGATGCCGCTAGTAGACTTCCCGATTCCCTCAAGAGATTCGCTAACGCTGCGGGCCAGTTCACCGGCAACAGCGCCGAACTGACCAAGAGCACCGAACGCGCCTGACAGTGCGCCGCCGATTTTGTTACCCATCTCTTGAAAAGATTGGTGAATCTCTTTTGTCTGCCTCTTCGCTTCGTATGAAGCTTTTGACAGCCCTGACTGGAAGCCCGCTGTATTGCATAGCAACTCGATTACGACCGAACCCAAGGTTATGGCCACTGCTGTGTACCTTTTTCTTTCCTAAAGTCTCAACGTTCTACCGTTTGCTCAAAACTGAACAGGCGTAGCTGATGCCCAGCGTTTGTGGTGATTATCTTCACGGCATCCACATCTCGCGCATCAACCATGCGTCCCTTTTCACGCCACTGTGAACGAGTGAAGAGCTTTCGTTTGTTGCCGAAGGAATTAAACTCGAAGTCAAACTGTGTTTCTTGGGTTTCCATCACGCTGCTACCTTTTCAAAAAATCGAAGGGCCGGAAGAGCACGAAGCTCACCGGCCCTGCTGAGTTGTTTGTGATTAAACGTGCTGCTGAAGAACGGTCAGCGCGTTCGGGTCCGTGACCTTCACATCTTGACGATGAATCAGAGCGTAGAACGTCTGGTACAACTCCGCGTATCGCTCTTTTTTCACAATCAACGTTGGCGTCACTTCCCGAATCGCAACCCCGAACTTAAATGAGCCGAACACAACGCTGAAGGCATTCGACGCTGGCGAAGCCATTGCGTTGTTACGGACATAGGGATAGCCGAGAAGCATCCCGTCATTCATTTCGGGATAGAGCCTGCGTCCGTCCGAACCCACAGCATTTTTTAGCAAGCGTTCGGTGACGCTGCTAAACATATACTTGGAAGTTGGAAGGTATCCTTCATCGCAGGACTGCAACGCTACCAAGTCACTCAGCCCAATGGTTCCGGCTGCTGCCGATGTTTGGATGTTCGTGATGCTGGGAATCACACCAGTTGGCCCGCCAGAGGCACCCAACGTCATTTCGCTATTGGCTAGCCTGCCGATTCTCTTTGCAAAGATGTTTTGCAGAAAGGCGTCTAGGTCGAACGCGCTGTCATTCAGTAACTGGTTTGAAACCAGCACACCCTGTGATGAGTAGTTGAACGCACCCATCGCGTTGAGACTGAAGATTGGATTAGACAGACCCAGTGCCAAGTTTTCGCCAACAATTCGCTCGCCGCCATTAGCTGTGTCATCCACGAAAGGGTACTTGTACGGGTCACCGTTCGTGGTGCTTAAAATCGTTGCGCCCGCTTCTCTCAAGCCAACGAACGCCTTCAAACGTTCAGTGTATGCTGCTGCCCATTTTTGCGGGATGAGTGCCGCATCTACCGTTGTATCTGCTGGCGAATATGTTCTCAGTTCGTGGCTGTCACCGGTGCGAACATAGCGCCGAAACGCGCCTTCAATCTTCGCTTCGCGGTGCTCTTCTGTATTCGTGATTTCTGACACCGGCACACCCATAGCATCTGCAAGACGCACTTGCCGTTCATATACAGTCTTCAGGCTGGATGCTTGTGCGAGCAGGACATCGGCGCGTTTCAAATCCTGTTTGGTCGCGCTAGGATTGTCCGTCAAGGCTCGCGCTTCGCGCAGAAGCTTTTCACGCTCCGCTTGAAGCAGAATTTCTTCGTTCGTCATACAGGTACACTTCCATTTTCCGCCCGCACAGCGGGCTATATTTTTCTGCCCGATTCCACCGGGCTTGGTTGTGGGTTATTGTCGTTACTGCAAGAAGGCAATCTGTGCCGCACGGATGCGACGCTGCACCGCTTCCCGTTCGCTCTGCGTAGCAAGTGCGGGTACAACCGGCCTACTGGCTGGTTTCGGTACTCTGCTGCCTGGTTTTGTCACTCTGTTAAAGTTCGCGTGTCGCCATTCAACAATGCGAGCCTGAATGTGCGCTGGGGCAGTGGATGGAATCTCAATCCACCCCAAGTGACGATGCTCGCCGCTCAGGAACGACCTGCGTTCAACTGTGAGTTGCATTTGTGGTTTCTCCTTTCTCTTCGATTGAACTACTGGTTGCGAATCCATTCCTTCTTAGGGTTTTTATTTCTTGCTTCTGCTGCGAGCCGCGCAGCATTTCGCTCTTGCGCTTCGGCATCGGTAATTTGGTCAAGCAAAATCCGGTAATCGAATTCCGCTTCGAGCAGTTGCTGCCGTTTGTTTTCAACCGCAAGCAGTTCGCTGCGAAGACCTTCAATGCGGCCTTTCAAATAGCGTTTGCGTTGTAAAAGTTCCTTCATTTCTTTTTTCCTCTCTTCTTAGGACCGTCCAAGCACTGCGAGAACAGCACGTATCTGCCGTTTGCGTTGCTTGGCTTCCTTCTTTTCGGCTTCGCGTATTTCACGCCGAATCTGTTTCACTTTCTTCTTTGCCGTCTCTTGTTTGCGTTTCAGTTCATCCGTGCGCAGCAACATCTGGTAAAACTTTTGCGTACTTGCGTCATCGAAACGGACAACGACAATGCGAGCGATTCTGAAATGGGGGTCTTCCGTGGGCCGGTCAGGAACCCAACCTTCAGCCGGGTCTGGAATCTCACCGTGCGTTGGCGTTCTCGGAGTAGGCCGAACCTTCGGCACAGTAGGAACTGCGACAGGCAGCCCCAGCGCGATGCGTTCGCGCCGTTTGGCTGCGTTCTGCTTGCGGTTTAGTTTTTTCCTTGGTTCAGTCATGCGACACCCACGCGCTGCCTCAGCGCCTCAAGCTGACGCTCGCTCATCGCGGCAAGAATCCGTGCGCCGTGTGTGTAAGGTGCAGCCACGCTGGGAAGGAAAATCTTTTTTGCTTCTCGCTTCATACTGAGGCGAATGACTTCAGGGTCTGCGCAGACCCGTTGCCAGACGTGCCATGCGCTCTGTAGGCCAGAATAGTTCTTGTCTATGAGGCGAAACCGAAGCAAAAGACGGGCATAAGATGGCTGTTCTTCGCGTTTTCGGTGCGATTCCATCGGGCCAAGGCGCACCTTGTGAAAACCATTGTTTTTGGCGGGTTTTCGCGCTGTTTTGACTGCTTTGTCTGTCATAACGACTACTTTCACTTTGGTTCTAAGTTGTTGAAAAGATTGGCGTTGAAAAACTAAGATTGGCGGAAACACTGGCTGCGACTGTTTGCGACGGCGCGTCGGATTTTCTTTTCGTTCGCTCTAGCGATTTTAGGCCCCCTCCTACCCCCTTTGCCATCGGCGCAGAGAAGACGCAGAGTCAATGCTAGGGAAGCCATGCCGCTTGGGTTTGTCAGGTGTTATGTGGGTCTTCAGGCCAGCAGCTTACGCTTCAGCCAGCCCATGAAGCCCGGCTTGGCGAACGTCACCAGCAACGTGCTGTTGAACGGAATTTGTCTCGCCCAGATGTACGGCACCTGAGCAGTCGCTGTGAAGTGGCCAGCATCACCGGTGAACTCAGCTACAACGAAGTCACCATCACTGGTGCGCCCAAAAACATGTTCCTTCTTGATGCTTTTAATCCTGTATTCCATGTGCGTGTTTCTGTCTCCTGTCGCCGGGCTTCGCGCCGTGGCCGGTGCAGCTACTCATTCGGGTATGCAGTTCCGTGCGCGGTGTTTTTCGTCAGTTCCGGTAAGCGGCATCTGTGTCAGGGACAAGCCCAAGCGCCTTCAGGACTCAAGCCCATACTTCGTACGACTCTCCGCGTACACTTCGTCACCAACGTCGCCTTCGTGGTTGGGGTGATGCTTGCGACAAACGGCTTTCACGTTGTCTGCATCGGTGAACAAGTCAGGCCGCTGTCGTGGTGATATGCGGTGGTGAACGGTGTGAGAGAAGTTCTCGCACTGCTTGCCGTCAATGATGCGCTGACATTGAGGATGCAGCCGAATGAACCATAGTCGGAACTTCTTCCAACGTGGGGTCTGGTACATCATCCATATCGGGTCTGACTTCTTGGTTTCGTACTCTTGGTGTTGAGCTTGCTCTGCGTGCTTAGGGCAGCGGCTGCCTTGTTTGATGAGCGCCGGGCAACCGGGTCTGCCGCACGTCCTGAACGCTGCTATGCCCAAGTTGGCTTGATGCGCCGCGATTTGAAGAAAGCTCTGTAGTCAGCGCGTGTGAAGCGGGCATGTTCGTGCGCAGTCTCGCACAGCATTTTGGCAAGATTCGTTGCCTTTGCTCGCTTGCGGTTCAAGTCCCAGTTCAAACCTAGAATCTGTTGTTTCAGTTTTTTGATTTGTCGCTGTGTCATCGTCAACTCCAAGAAAAGTGGGGCGGTGTCGAATCACGGTCAACACCGCCCAGCCCACGTGAACTGGCATGAGTGGCAGCACACGCGGGGAACTATGGGACGCTGGCGCAAATCCAGCATCCCGCCCGGAGAGAGAGCGACACCGGGGAAGTCTGTGACGCCACGTAGTTGTAGCGTCACGTTTGGCCGCAAGAAATCCCCAGAGTGGGCTGGAGAAATAACGGCCAAGGCCAAAGAAATAGAAAAAGAACATGCGGTGGTGCGCTGGGAAGACACACCACCGGCACGGCGTTGACTGGGAACCCACTCCCCGGCGAAAGCGATTTTGCGAGAATCGACATTTCAGCCAACGCAAAGTCAAAATGTTTTGATTCGGGATTCAGTAGCGGAAACCCAGCAAGGATGCTGGTGCTTAAATCCCAGTAAGACGGACGGCCACGCTCGCAACGCGCCGGGGTCTGTTTGTTTTGGAAGAGAAAAAATTGTGGGCAGAGATTTGCCGACAATTAATTGTCTCATACTCCTATTAGATACAAGGACTATGCAAACCCCAAAATCTCACTAAACCGATTTAGTAAAGGGAAAAGCGCCATAAAATAAATTTGTCATGGCCGGGGGTTTTTTTCCACTCCTTTTCTGGATTCTGGGCACGCATTCCCACGAAGTCACTCAGCGGTTCAATCTGCACTGAAACTGCACCGAGACTGCACGAAACTGCACTGAAACTGCACCAAGACAACTTGCAAACACCCTGTTTTCAAACACTTCTCTTTCTCCTAACTAATAAACAAATAAAAAATAAGTGAAAGCAGCCCCGCTTCGCGTTGGGCTTCGCATTCGCTCAAAAACCGCCCAAAGCGAAAGGAACGGGGCAGAAACAAAGTTGCGCAAGCAACCTATCTCTGTGCCGCGTTTTTCGCATTACCCATCAGCGGCCAGCACCTGACCGTTGGGCATCTTCACCGCGAAGCCTCTACCGTTCCTGAATACCTTCACGGTGGATGACTTCGCGCCGGTGTCTGTCACTTCCCACATCACGCACTCAGCCTCTTTGAGTTTGGTGGGATGCTTCAGCAACTTTTCAAAACCCTGACCACCAATCACACGGTAACCCTGAAGACCGCGCACCAACTTGCCCGGCTCAGGTGCTGGTGCTTCATCCCAAGGCCGTTGAGGTTCAGGCTCTGGGCCAGCCGCTTGACCATTCAACGCTTTGATTGCTTTCTGCTCCATCTCTTCGCGGTGTTCATCAACTTTCTGCTTGACCGCTGCCCGTTCTTCCTTCGTGACAGCTTTCTTCACTGTGCGGTTTTTCTCTTTCTCTTCTTTGCGTTCGTAGTGACCAGCGAGACGCAGTGCGTCTTCACGGTGCGGTGGATAGAACCATTTGCCGTCTTCGCAGATGAACTTCTCAAGAACTTCATCGCGCATCCGGTGCCAGTTGCGTGGGTAGTCGCAGAGCTTGCGCAGAAGCTCATCGTCATTCGGCAGAAATGGGAACGGGTTTTGCTCTGGGTTCCAACGCATCCATGCGTGTGCAGTCAGCAGCATCACCGCGCCAACGATGTGAACGGGTACGCCTTGCATGTCAGCAATGAAATTCGCGTATCTGTGGTGGTGGTAATTCGGTTTCTTCATCTCTGGTTCTCTGTTCTCTGGGGTGATGCTGCTGCTACTTCCAGATGCCTTTCTCACGGGCTAGGTGCTTCATGGTTGCAGTGGCGTACTGCTCTAAAGCTCTGCCGTTCATCGGGCAACGGGCACGCATTTCTTTGCGTGCTTTGTTCGCGGTCTTTTTGATTGCCGTCGCCGCCAGTTCAGCGCCGAACGTATCAAACCAGCCGCTGAAGTTGTCTTCCGTGGGCACGTGGTCTGACGGCATGGAGCTTGTCCACAACCGAAACAGTGCAGACACCAAGGTCTGCCTCTGCGCTAGGTATTTCTCTGGGTCTTGTACTAACTGCGTGTCAGTCATTTCTCTGTTCTCCCGTTCTCTTCTGGTTCAACAGCTTGATTGCCGCCGCTTCCCGCTCTTCGCGTTGCTGCGCTTCATCAACTCGCTGGCGATTGGCCGCGATGCGCCTGACCACATTCGTTTTTATTCCGCGTCTCACCATGCGTGCTCCGTCACAAATTTCGCAATGGCCACTTCGGAGTAGCCATAGTGCCTGCCAATCACAGCTTCGTCTTCAGTGTCCGGTTCCGGTTCACCCCATTCCACGCGGTGCGGGTAACCACCATCAACCTTGATGATGCGCAGATGTGGGAAGCCCTTCAGGTGTTTCAACTGGCGCACAGCTTCGCGGCAGAAACGCAGAGTGGGCAGCAGCACGTGACCACCAAGCCGCGTTCCACCCAAAGGCACCCCAAGGTCAAGCACCATGCCGTCGCACACGATGGGCACAGCGCGAGTCAGCAGTTTGCGGTCTTCAAGACGTTCGCTGAAGTAATCCCAGTTCGGTAGCTTGGTCATGCCGCGACTCCTTGCAGGCCGAACTGCTCAAGTGGCACTGTCTGGTCTTCAGAGAAAACGTGCCATGCACCACGATGAAGACCGGGATGGCCTTCCCAATAATTGACAACACTCTTCGCTTCTTCGTTTGGGACGCAGACAATGCGGCCACGCTCACGCCATTCATCGCGGCTGAACAGACTCCGTTGATTTGAACGCATTTGAAGACACCCTTCCGCTCTGCGCTAAAGCGCACAAGCAAAACCTGAGATTGTTTTTGGGTGTTCCTAATAGGAAGGAACGGGCCTACCTGATACGTAATCGGCGCGTCTTGGCGGCAGGGTGTTTCGTTGAGCCTCTTGGCCCTGCCAGAAGTGGCATTTCGACTTCAACACATTAAGCGTATCACATAAACGGTGCCGTTGTCAATAGGGTATCTATCACCAATTGGTACGCTTGGGTTTGTCCATGCCCGGCAGATGCAAGGCAAAGGACTTCCTACAAACGCATTCGTAGGAAGTACCGCGCATAACCGTGCGCACCTATTTCGATTTTAAGGCCGCCAAACCGCACCGCAAGCCTATGCGCGCATCTGGGCATGACATCGTGCGGCAGCGCCCATGCCAATGAGAAGCCCGGCCATCTGGGAGAGACAGCCGGGCCGTATTCTGCATCCTCACTGGCCGGTCACACGTCGCCACAACCGAGTGAGCAGACTTAGCCGCAGCCCGGCAAGGTAATCAGCCAACTGGTGACAGCTACAGCGGTCGCACTTCTTGCACATCTTGTCTCCGCAAGTTGCGCACTCGAAAAAGATTCCGTGAGTTTCTTCGCCGCACACGTCGCAGGCCGCTTGTTCCACTTCGATTGATTTTTCTGGGAACT
>Ga0307477_10002987_pt1 | contig 12763 bp, 7 predicted proteins | sample atmos_gasesECM2C_FD_203316 | JGI IMG/M metagenome (GOLD analysis project Ga0307477, IMG submission 203316) | Hardwood forest soil microbial communities from Morgan-Monroe State Forest, Indiana, United States - atmos_gasesECM2C_515 | ecosystem: Environmental > Terrestrial > Soil > Temperate...
GCACAGCACCGCGAGGCGTTGATTCCCGATAACCTCATTGAGACCATCTTCATAATCGCAAAAGTGCGTCCATTCCTTCTTTGAGAGCCAGGTCGTATCCCCGGTTATTCTCATGCCCGGGTAACCTCTGGCCGATAGGCTAGCGAGTTTTGCATACCAACTGGCTGTCAGGCTTTTGCCGTCAAATGCGCCACCCGGCAGAAACCAGTCTCGGGCTGGCACAATTTCTAAACGGGAATCCGCGAAGTATCGATCAAAGTCAGGAACCGCATTTTTTAGTGCGGCTCTGGCTTCATCGATCGTCAGGGGTTCGGCAACGATCCAGAGACAGTACTCCTCCTTTTCCAAACCCGACTTGCAATATGAGATCAACGTGTCGAGAAGATCCTGTTTCGTTTCATAGAAAAGACAGAAGTGGGCACCCCAGGCCGCCACGTCGCCAACGACGTCGACACTGGCCCTCCGCGCTTCGGTTGCCATAACATCACCTCCTAATTTTGAACGGGAATTCTAATGCTTGGTGGTCTTTGGGATTCACAGAGTCTGCACCTGTCAGGCGCCGTTTGCACGTACCTCGCCGACGAATCACATCCAGTGCCCTCTTTTCTGTCAAAGAGCGAGCCCCGCACGGCTAGATCTTCTTGCTTGGGACAGGAGGAGATTTGCGGCGAAGAATCGCGCGTGGACAGGTCGGCAATAAGAAAATTCACCTGCGCCATGGGTGGGCCTCGTGGGGATCGCGCAGACTTGAAGTCTTATGAGTCAGACGTATAGCGCAGGCATATCAGGTTTGTCAAGCCGCTAATCATTTTGCCGCCAATCATTTTGCGACGTACTAGGGTTTGTTACCGCGTGGCTGCCTGACGGAATATCCGAGGTGAGCCCTCAAGTTCCCGGCTGAGTCCTGAACCGGTTCTTGTCGATTTTCAGCGACTTGATCTTAGATTCTAGCGTTGACCGCGGGGTGCCCAACTTGGCCGCGGCCCCCTTAGGGCCAAACACGCGGCCGCCGGTTTCTTTGAGGGCGGCCTCAATCATGTCCTTCTCTTGCACGAGGAGTCTCCGAGGGAGCTCAACTTGCTGTTTCGACTCTGGTGTCAGAGGCGGCGGCGGTAACCAGTTTTCGTCGATCGTGAAAATCTCTGTTTCGCAAAGTATCACCGAACGCTCGATGATGTTCTGCAGTTCGCGAATGTTTCCCGGCCAGGGATATGACTGAAGCAATTCCAGCGTCTTCTTGTTGACACGTTTTATGTTCTTGCCAGCTTTTCGCGCATAGCGATCGATAAAGTATTCGACCAGCAGAGGAATGTCCTCTCTTCGCTCTCGCAGAGAAGGTATCTCAATCGGGAAGACATGCAGCCGATAAAACAAATCACTACGGAAGGACCCAGCGCTGATGGCGGCCTGCAAGTCACGGTTGGTGGCTGTGATCACTCGGAGGTCAGCGCGGATTCGACGACTGCCGCCGACACGCTCAAATTCGTGCTCCTGCAAAACACGCAGGAGTGCAATCTGAGTCTCGGGGGGAAGCTCTCCGACTTCGTCGAGGAAGATCGTGCCTGCATTTGCTAGCTCAAACCGACCCAGGCGCTGCTGAGTCGCGCCGGTGAACGCACCCTTCTCATGGCCGAACAACTCAGAAGCGATAAGATCACGAGGAATTGCCGCACAGTTCACACTAACGAATGCACGCGAGGCACGATCTGATCGTCGGTGTATGGCGCGTGCAACAAGCTCTTTGCCTGTTCCCGTTTCACCCGTGATAAGGACCGTAGAATCGGTTGGCGCGACTTTAGAAATGCGCGAGAGTACGCCCTTCAAAGCGGGGGATGTTCCGACAATCTCTTCAAACATGGAGGCTTGATCGACTTCTTCGCGTAGGGCGACGTTCTCGCGGCGAAGAGTGTCTTCAGCTAGCTTGCGGTCTTCGATATCGGTACCCGCAACATACCAGCGCATTACGCGCCCTTGTCGATCTCGCAGCGGGTTGAAACGGAAAAGGAACCATCGATACTTGCCATCGTCTCTGAGCAACCGCGCTTCGGTTTCGTGGGGAGACCCGCTTAAGAATTTGTTTCTCAGTTCGCCCATGAGGCGTTCCCTATCGTCTGCGTGGAAGACCTTGAATGGAACCTCGTCAGCCCGCCACTCTGTCAACGAGCGCTCCTTCCACTCTTCCAGGGCGAGCCCGTGATACTTGAGCGCCACCTCATTGGTATAAACAAGGGTCGCGTCGGCGGCCAGTACGTGGACGTGCTGCGGGGTGAGATCCAGAATCTGCCGGAGCTCTGTCTCTTGTTCGCGGATTTTGTCTTCCGCCCGCTTGCGGTCAGTAATGTCCTGCGCCGTACCGAACATTTGCCACGGACGGCCCGCCGCGTCTCTCTTCAAATCGCCCTGACTGTGCACGACACGAACTTCGCCGCTGGGACGAACGATCCGATGTTCTACGTCTGCGCGACCTTCGCCTTGGATGGCCTCCGCTGCTTTCCGGAACACAAACTCTCGATCTTCGGGATGGACCAATTCCCGAATTGTCGCCAAGTCCATGGGACGTTCCTGCGGGTGCAGTCCGTAGATGCGATACGTCTCATCTGACCAGGTCATGTGATCCGTCCTGAGGTCCCATTCCCAATAGCCAACATGCGCGACACGTTGGGCTTCTTCAAGCTTGGCTTTGTTTTCCTGCAAATCGCGCGATAATACCCGCAGGGCCTCCTCGGCGCGTTTGCGATCTTCGATGTCGGTCGTGACCCCATACCACTTGACGATGTTTCCATCTTCATCTCGGAGCGGCACTCCGCGGTCCAACTGCCAGCGGTATTGCCCATCCGAGCGGCGGGAACGCACCTCATTTTCGAGAGGCTTGCCGGTAGCAACCGCTTCCACCCATTTACTTGCATGTCGCTCAAGATCATCAGGGTGAATTAGCGCTTGCCACCCTGATCCGGCCGTCTGTTCCGGCGATGACCCCGTGTACTCCACAAATCGCTTGTTAACGTAACTATTGGAGCCATCGGGCAGCGTACTCCACACAAGCGCAGGAATGGTATCGACCACCTTGCGAAGCTCCGCTTCTTGTTGTCTGATCACCGCTTCTGCCTGGCGCTGCTCGGTGATGTCCGTCACCGCCCCGACAAACTCGCGATTGCCAGAGGCATCCAGTAAAGCGTGAGCTAACGCGTGGACGTGCTTGACTCGCCCATCAGGCAGTAGCAAGCGATAGGCATGCTCGAAATCCGTCGCCCCCCGAGAGGCACCATCGATGACCTTCTGAAAGTCGGCCCGGTCCTGCGGATGGACGCGCTGCATCACTGAATCTATTGTTGGCTTAACCGAGCGGTTGTACTCGAAGATACGGTAGGTTTCGTCTGACCAGACAATCTCGCCAGTGTCAGGTTTCCATCCGAAGCTGCCTGTGTGACTGAGTTTTTGGGCGTCGGCCAGGTAGGCTTCGCGGCGCCGCAGTTCCTGAGTTAGGAGCTCTTGCTCCGTAACGTCCATGACGGTGCCGATGACTTCCGTGACTTCACCCGACTGCGCAACAGGATGAGCAACGGAATGGAGGTACTTTATGGTTCCGTCTGGAAGAACGATTCGGAAATCACCGTACGAGTCGATCCACTCGTTCCCGGTGGCCTCCATTTTCGCTCGCTGCTCGATCTGTGGCCGATCCTTGGGATGAACCCTTTGCAGGAACTGCTCCCAAGTGGGACTTGTTTCTTGAGGGCTATAGCCGTAAATCCGAAAAATCTCTTCCGACCAGAACAGAGCGTCGGTCCGCAGATTCCAGGCCCAACTGCCCGTGTGACTGAGCCTTTGGGCTTCGGCCAGGTACGCCTCACGTCGCCGGAGGTCCTGGGTCAGGAGTTCGTGCTCCGTAACGTCTATGGCGCTGCCAACGTATTTTTTCAGGCTCTGGTTTTCGACAACTGGAGCACCGACGCATCGAATGTACCGGACCTCACCATTGGGACGCACGATGCGCTTTGTGGCATCGAAGGGCGAAGCTTTCGCCAAGATTCCCTTGATCAGGTTCGCCATGGACTCGCGGTCCTGTGGGTGGACACGATCCAGGTATTCCTGAACACTAGGCGGTTTGCTGGCCGGATCGAGTCCGTACATCCGAAATAATTCGGGAGACCAATAGTCGAAGCCGTCGGGATCGAAGGCCCAGCTTCCCATGTGGGCAAGACGCTGCCCTTCGGCGAGATAAAACTCGCTCATCCTGACCTTTTCTTCGGCTCGCTTTCGGTCCTCGATGTCGGTAGCCGTGCCGTACCACCGTAGTATGTGCCCCCGCTCATCTTTGAGCGGTTTTCGGCGGAACAGAAACCAGCGGAAGGTCCCGTCATGCCTCAGCAATCGAACTTCGAATTCATGGGCCACCCCCGTGAGCAATCCCTTCTTTCTTTCGGCGAGAAAGTGTTCACGATCATCTGGATGAACGAAATTGATTCGAGACTCCGCTACTAATTGGTCAGCGTCGACACCGAAATACTCCTGCGCGCCCTGATTGGCGTAGATTGGGCTTGCATCAGGCCCGAATACAAAGACGTGATGCGGTATGAGGTTCAGCAACTTCCGAAGTTCCGTTTCTTGTTCGCGGATTTTTTCTTCCGCGGCTTTGCGTTCCTCAATATCGAGACTCGATCCATACCACTTGACGATGTTGCCGTTTGCATCGCGAAGTGGCACTTTCCGGTGGAACATCCAGCGGTATTCTCCATTCGCGCTGCGGACGCGAGTTTCGTATTCGAAGACTTCTCCAGTCGCGAGGCAGGCTCGCCACTGGGCCACAATCCCCTCAACGTCCTCAGGGTGAACGACAGCTGTCCAATTCCAGCCAGTCACTTTGTCCAAAGTGACGCCCAGGTATTCCAGCCAAGGTTTATTGAAGTAATCGAGGTAGCCGTCGGGCCTGGCGGTGTGAATCAGCGCAGGAATCGAGTCGACCAGGAGTTGGGCATTCAAACGCTCGGATCCCTGTCCTGAGGAGGCCATGGCGGGCATGATACACCCAGAGAAGCTGCATGCGGCGGCCGACCCCATTGTTGTGACTGAGTTTGGTTGAACGTGAATGGCCTCGGCTTTCTCCATTGGCTTGCCCTCCTTTCGTTGATCTGCGCCAATTGTGGCGCTGCCGGAATCGTGCTGTCTTGAACAAATCGGCTTCCATTGGAACGTTTTTGCGCAAAGCCGGAGGGCAGCCGCGGGACGGCAATCGGCTTTGCAAAGTGCTCGTTGGCGATCTAAGTAGGTTGTTTGTAATAGCTTGGCTTATCAGCGCGCGTTCCAACGGATTAGGCTAGGGGCGCGACACCAGTCAGACGGTGGAAATGGCGTGTAAGGTGGCTTTGATCAGCAAATCCCAATGCCCCCGCGACCTCCGACAGCGGCAATTGCGTGTTGCGAAGCATCAACTCCAAGAAACCCGCCGACGTCGAGGATTCTCATCCTCGCTGGTTTGTTCAACCGTCCGCCAATTGTCGAAATCTCGGCGTTGCTTCGGCAATGGCGGAGCCGTCTTTTCAACTACTTACGATTGGCGCGTTAATTGCCATTTAAGCGACGCAAGTTGTGATTGCGACGAGGAACCAGATGCTGAGGATCACGAGAAAGGCAAACGGAGAAGTGGTCTTTAAGGTTAGTGGTCAACTAACCGCGGAAAACGTGGGGGAGATGGAGACACTCCTTACGGCAGAAACAAAAGGCAGACGAATTGTCTTGGACTGTACAGATCTGAGGTCGGTAGATGGCGAGGCCGTCAAATTTCTGGAGAAATGGGAAGCGGACTCGATCAAGCTGAAGAACTGCGGCCTTTACATCCGAGAGTGGATCAGGAGAGAGCGGCTGGAAAGAGAATCAGACCAGAGTTCGGATAAATGAGCAACAAACGGGTCCCCTGAGTTGAGCTTGTGTAGTAGAAGGAGCAGTTATGTTGACAGCAACACAATCGACCCATAAAAAAGAACGCGGTCCGCACGTGGGAAAAGGGGCGGATCACGGGCTCTCCCGGTTTTTGGACGCGGAAAAACGCAGTACTACAGCTTGCCAGTTTGAGCATGCGATGCGGGAGAAAATCGTCGGGCAAGACGAAGCCGTGCAAGCGCTTGTTGATATCTATCAAGTGTTCTGCGCCGGTCTGCATTCTCCCGGACGTCCCTTGGGGAATCTGCTGTTTCTGGGACCCACCGGTTCAGGGAAAACGCGCACTGTCGAAGTCGCGGCCGAGATTCTGTTCGGAGACAGCCGGGCGGTAATCAAGGTGGATTGCGCGGAATTCCAGCATTCCCACGAAATTGCGAAATTGATTGGTTCGCCGCCAGGATATCTGGGGCATCGCGAAACGCACCCGCTTATAACGCAAGAAGCGTTGGCCGCAAGCCATCGCGAGCACCTGAAACTGAGTTTTCTACTGTTCGACGAGATTGAGAAAGCGAGCGACGCGCTATGGCAGCTGCTGTTAGGAATGCTGGATAAAGCGACGCTTACTTTGGGCGACAACCGGAAGGTGGATTTGTCACAGACCGTGATCTTCCTGACCTCGAACCTAGGGGGCAGCCAGATCGCCGATCTGATGCACGGGGGTATGGGGTTCATCCAGCCGAAGGACAAGGCGACGACCGGATTGCAGGAGAAAGTGGAGAGGACCGCGGTGGGAGCGGCGAGGCGGAAGTTCTCGCCGGAGTTCATGAATCGCCTGGACAAAGTCGTGGTGTTCCATCCCCTGGAGCGCGAGGAGCTGGATGAGGTGCTGGAGATTGAGTTGAGCAATGTACAGAAGCGCGTGTTGGACGCAGCGACGCGACCGTTCCTATTTCGAATCACCGAAGAGGGGCGCGCGTTTCTTCTGCAAGAAGGTACTGACCAACGCTACGGAGCGCGCCACCTGAAACGAGCCATTGAACGGCACGTGGTCTATCCAATTGCCAGACTACTGGCCACTGCGCAAGTGCATCAGGGTGATGCGCTGGTTATCGATCACCATCTCAGCGAAGGCGGACTTGTTTTCTTAAGAGACACGGAAAACCGGTCTTCCGACCTTCCCTGGAACTCGGGACAGCTGATGACTGCGGAAGCTCGAGTTTGAGTGGCGTCCACAATTCATACTAAGGGTCGCAACGATTAGAAACAGGAGCACAGCATGAGCACAGCAGCAGATTCAGTCATGGAGCTTACTTGGCACCCAGAAAGCTCACCGATAAATGCCCCCTATCGTGCTGATGAACGGACGGCGCGCAGGTCAGAACGGACGGAATCCTCGTTCCTAGATGCGATCGTGGGGCGCCGCGGCGGCCTGCGATCCATTCTCAGCCAGGTGGAGGCCGTCGCAGGCACGAATACAACCGTTTTGATCACCGGAGACACCGGCACCGGCAAGGAAGTCATCGCGCGAGCGATTCACGAGCTCAGCCCCCGCCGAAGCCGAAATCTGGTGAAGGTGAACTGCGCGGCGATGCCTGCCGGCCTCCTCGAAAGCGAGCTCTTCGGACACGAACGCGGAGCCTTTACGGGCGCTATCAATTCTCATGTCGGCCGCTTCGCGTTGGCGGATCGTGGCACTCTGTTCCTCGATGAAATTGGAGACATGCCGCTTGAACTTCAGCCTAAGCTCCTGCGTGTGCTCCAGGAGCGCGAGTTTGAGGCCGTGGGCAGCACGCGGACAACGCGAGTCGATGTTCGGGTCGTTGCGGCGACCAACCAAGACTTAAAGCAGATGGCTCGGGATCGTGAATTCCGCGAAGATTTGTATTACCGGTTGAACGTTTTCCCGATTTATCTGCCACCCCTGCGCGAAAGGAAAGCCGATATTCCAGACCTCGTGGAGTATTTCGTTCAACAGTTTGCCGCCTCGATGGACAAATCGATCGAATCGATTCCTCAGGAAACCATGCGCTCCCTGGTGCGCCACCACTGGCCCGGCAACATTCGAGAGCTCCAAAACTACATCGCGCGCGGCGTCATTCTCTCCAATGATGGCGTCTTTGAACAAGCACCTCTCGAAAGCTTCGAGCAGTCGGAACCCGAGATTTCAAACCCCTCCCTCGAAGACAAGGTACGTAGAGAAATTCTTTCTGCTTGCCAGCGCGCTAATTGGAAGCTCGGAGGTCCGCGAGGAGCAGCCGCCAGACTTGGCTTGAAGCGCACCACTCTGTTTTACAAAATGAAGCGCCTTGGTATTACGCCGCCAGCAGACCATTCGCAGGACTGAGTCGACAATTCGAAGTGCACCTGGGGCTCCAACTAGTCTTCGCAGCTTCAAGTGGGCGAAGGCGCAATCGCTTTGCAAGATGAAACGTGTTGTCACTGCCCGGCAGTCGCTTGGGGCTATTGCCACGACCTCGACTCAAAGGTCAGGCACTGCATAGACGGAAGCGCGTCATTCGGGCGCGACGCCCATCGCGTTAGTGAACTCGTCGTGCGCCTGCGAATAGTCCAGCTATGACTGGAGGAGGAGCGCCTTGGCGTCGTACTCCTGGGCGGTCTCCATTGCAGCTTGCGATCTTAGCGCGGCCCCTTGCAAGAGTTCTTGCTGCAGCACGCTGTTCGACTCGCTGCGCAGAGCCGCAACTTCTTCCGACACCTTCAGCATCTGCTGCATTCTTTCGAGTTTGTTGTACGCAGTATGCACGGCAAGTTCGACCTCGTCCGTCAGCTTCGCGAGGTTCTCCTTCGCTTGAGCCAATTGCGCTTCACGTTCACGCTTCACGGATCCTTTTCGGGATACACGCGGGCCACGATATTGCACCTTGGAACGGTGCAGCTCACCCAACGGCGATGGCCATGAGTCTGCTCTCACGCAGCGTGCGCCTGCGCGAGGCTGCCATTCCTTGTTTGATCCCTAACCTAATTGTTGTGCTCCGCGGGTGAAGCGCAAATCTCGAATGCCGCTTGTTGCCTAGGGCTGCGAGCGCGCTCTGTTGTGCCAACGGCTTGACGAAAACGCTAGACGCTTGGCGAGCATACTCGATGCTCCGTTTTATGTTGTGCATCTAGAAGGTCTTGCCACCCTCTTTGGTGGAAGGCCAATTGCAGTGTCTCATTCCGCGAGACATGGCTAAAAGCCAAAGAAAGGTAACGGCATGACTAAGAAAGTGGCGGATCTGTTGGTCGATGTTCTTGTTGACGCAGGCGTTCGGAGAATTTACGGCGTTGTCGGCGACTCGCTGAACGCCATCACGGACTCAATTCGAGTTAAGAACAATCTCGAGTGGGTCCACGTGAGGCATGAAGAGGTGGCAGCTTTTGCTGCCGGAGCCGAAGCGCATCTCACGGGAACGCTGGCTGTCTGCGCCGGGAGCTGCGGGCCGGGAAACATGCATTTGATCAATGGCCTCTACGACTGTCAACGGAACCGTGTCCCCGTACTCGCTATCGCCGCACATATTCCGAGTCGGGAGATAGGCAGCGGATACTTTCAGGAGACTGATCCGAAACATATTTTCGCGCAATGCAGCCACTACTGCGAGCTCGTCTCCGAGCCCGAACAGATGCCTCGCATCCTGGAAACCGCAATTCAGACGGCAATCTCGAAGCGTGGAGTCTCCGTGATTGTGTTGCCCGGGGACGTAGCTCTGAAAGACGCCGTCGGGGGGCCGCGTGTACGTTTTCACGAACCACAATCCAGCGTTTGTCCATCGGATGAAGAACTCAGCATTCTTGCCGACCTTCTGAATCGATCGGAAAAGATCACCATCCTCGGCGGTGCGGGTTGCGCCGGAGCCCATGCGGAGCTGATGGAGGTTGCCGGCAAGCTCCAGGCTCCCATCGTGCATGCCTTTCGCGGTAAAGAATTCATCGAATACGACAACCCCTTTGACGTGGGCATGACAGGACTGCTCGGATTCTCTTCCGGCTATTACGCAATGATGAATTGCGAAGTCTTATTGATGCTCGGAACGGACTTTCCATACCGCGATTTCTATCCCAAGGACGCGACCATCGTGCAGATCGACGTTCGCGGCGAGCATCTGGGACGCCGGAGCAAGCTGGACTTTGGCTTCGTTGGAGACACGAAGACTACTCTGCGAGCCCTGCTACCAAAGCTGGAGCAAAACCAATACCAACAGCATTTGCAAAATTCGGTCGAACACTATCGCAAAACACGCAAAGGTTTGGAAGATCTAGCAACCGGTAACTCCAACAAAACTCCAATCCATCCTCAATATGTTGCCCGCGTGATCGACAAACTAGCAGCCGACGACGCGGTTTTCACTTGCGACGTAGGTACGCCCGTAATTTGGTCCGCACGCTATCTCACGATGAACGGGAAACGGCGTCTTCTTGGCTCCTTCAATCATGGCTCGATGGCAAACGCGATGCCTCAGGCTATCGGAGCACAGGCTGCCTATCCCGGTCGCCAGGTCATCTCGCTCTCGGGCGACGGCGGTTTCTCGATGCTCATGGGGGATGTCATCACGCTGAAACAAGAGAAATTGCCGGTGAAGGTGATTATCTTCAAGAACGAATCACTAGCGTTTGTGGAACTGGAGCAGAAGGCGTCCGGCTTCCTCGAGTTTGCAACCGACCTGCAGAGCCCCGATTTCGCGAAGATCGCCGAAGGGGCAGGGCTTTTGGGATTGACGGTGAGAACGCCGGACCAGGTAGAGCCGATGATTGCGCAAGCTCTGAAGCACGACGGTCCTGCCGTGGTTGAAGTCTTCGTCGCGCGTCAGGAACTCGCGATGCCACCGACGATCACTCTGGAACAAGCGAAGGGCTTCAGCCTTTTCATGATGAAAGCGGTTCTCAATGGACGCGGCGATGAAATCATCGACCTCGCCAAGGTCAATCTGTTTCGTTAGTGAGGTTGAAAAGCGGGTCTTCAAATGACGACAAAGCCAATCGCAGCAACTCTTGCCGACGCAACCAGCGGATGGCGAATTCGCGCCTACCAAATTGCCTGGGGACTCGCCCTTTCCTTCTACTTTCTCGAGTACGCCTCCAGGTCAGCGCCGGCGGTGATGATCGAGCATCTCGTAACCGCGTTCGGGACCAGTGCCATTGGCGTCAGCGCTATCCTCGGAACCTATTACTACACCTATTCAACCACCAGCCTTATCGCCGGTGCCGCGCTGGACCGCGTCGGCGCCAAGAAAGCTGTGCCCGTCGGCATTTTCATTTTGGCTATTGGCTGTCTGCTGTTTAGCATTCCGACCGCGGCAGCAGGGTACGCCGGAAGGCTCCTTCAGGGAGCGGGTTCAGCTTTTGCCTTCACTGGCGCGGTGTATCTGGCCGCCCATGGCTTTTCCGCACGATGGCTGGCCACAGCAATCGGCGTAACACAATGTCTCGGCATGCTTGGCGGGTCAGCGGGCCAATTCGTGGTGGGTCCTTGGCTCGAGCACGGCGTCGGATGGCAATCCATATGGCATTGGCTCGGCGTCGCCAGCCTCGTAGTCGGCATCCTCCTTTTCGTGATTACCCCTTCCGAAACCCGCCCGCAAACCGCCCATTCTGGCTGGGCGTCTGTCTTGCGTCCTTACTCGATTGTATTTCGCAACCCGCAATCGTATCTGTGCGGCGTTGTGGCAGGACTTCTTTTTGTGGCCACCACCATTGGCGACATGACTTGGGGCGTGGCTTTCTTTCAACGCGATCGGATGTTCAGCTACCACGATGCGGTCGTCACTAGTTCTCTGGTGCCAATGGGCTGGGTGGTTGGTTGCCCCCTGGTCGGCTGGCTCGCGGATTTTGTAGGCCGTCGCAAGCCTGTGCTCATCGGAGGCGCCGTCGCCATGTTGTTCTCCGCAGCGGGGATCACCTTCAGCACAGGCCACGAGGCTGCGGCAATAGGCTGCTTCATATTCGGCATCGCCTCGGGTGCCGCGATGATTCCGTACACCATCGTCAAGGAAGTGAATCCGGACGAGGTCAAAGGGAGCGCGACAGGGGGAATCAATTTCCTTACCTTCGGAGTGACGGCACTGATTGGACCCATTTTCGCCGATTTACTCGGCAAGGGTTTCGCTAACACGCAAAACCATGTCGCCCACTTTCGTGCCAGCGGCATCTTCTGGATGACCGGTATTGCCCTCGCCATCCTGCTCAGTATGTTTTTGCGCGAAACCGGCCACGCGCGGAAGAGTGCAGAGGCTGTCTAGATATGAAGCCGATCTACATCCTATTGGCAAGCTTTCTTCTACCGGGCGTCGTAGAGGCACAGCCCAGCAGCCCAAATCCTGATTCCTCGGCGAACGACACCAATTTGGCCACGGAGGTCAAGGCTCTTCGCGAAGCTCTCTTGCAAACTCAGAGGCAGATGGCTGCGCAGCAGCGAGAAATTGAAAGGCTGAAAGCGCAGTCAAAGGACGGAGCGACGCGGACCGTTACAAACGAGCCGACGCCGAGCCCGAGCGAGATAGCCGCGGCCGATTCAGCGACTTCGTCAGTCGAGCCGACAGAATATGCAGGCGTCAATATCAACCACCAAGCGCCCACTAAGCAACTTCAGGAACAAGGCAAACCAGAACAGGTGCCGCTGGGTTCTTTCAGAATCGGCGACGCGATTCTGGAACTCGGGGGGTTCGTCGATCTCGAGAATATTTTTCGGACGACTAACACTCAGAGCAACATCGCCACCAATTTCGGCGGCTTCCCATACAACAACACGCCACAAGGACGCGTCAGCGAATTCCGCACCACAGCGCAGTTCTCCCGCCTGAGTTTTAAGATCCAAGACCATTTTGCCGGCAACGATGTTCTGGGCTTCGTGGAGGGCGACTTCAGCGGCAACGATGCGCCCGGCGTATACCAG
>Ga0307477_10002988_pt1 | contig 12760 bp, 8 predicted proteins | sample atmos_gasesECM2C_FD_203316 | JGI IMG/M metagenome (GOLD analysis project Ga0307477, IMG submission 203316) | Hardwood forest soil microbial communities from Morgan-Monroe State Forest, Indiana, United States - atmos_gasesECM2C_515 | ecosystem: Environmental > Terrestrial > Soil > Temperate...
AGCCATTGGCCATCGGGACTGAAAGCAATCGAATAAACCCAGTTGCTGCCCAAAGGTCCGAGAGGCTTGTCACTTGCCAGCTCACGCAACTCCTGCCCGTTAGTTGCGTCCCTGAGAGTCACCGTGTTCGATGAATTCTCAGTCGCGAGCCAACGTCCGTCATGGCTGAAAGCCAAGGCCTGGATCTCTTTGTTCTTCCTTCCTATGGTGCCGAGTTGTTTCCCGGTAGAGACCTGCCAAAGCTTGACGGTTTGGTCCCAGCTGCCTGAAGCGAGGTGCTGCCCATCCGGACTGAATGCCATAGTAGTGACCCAACCGGAGTGGCCTTTGAGGGTGTGTTGCAACACGAAATCAGGGAGGGCTGCGTGCGTTGATGTTGCTGGTACAGGAATCGCCGGTATGAGCGGAAGTACAGGGGCATTCTTGGTCACCGGGGGAGCTGGCAACTCGAAGGGTTCGAGCCTAGCCGCCACCGTAGACGTTTGGTGCGCTTGTACATCGATGGGCTGGTCGTAATCTAGATAACCGTTAAGGGTCAGATGCAGACGATGTTGACCGGCAGTGACCGTCGAGATACTGGCCTGACCGTTGGGATTTATTGAGCCCACGAAATGTTCGTCAATAAAAATCTGCGCTCTCGGCTGTGCGTTCAGAATCACGAGCGCCGGAACGGATGGTCGGCTGACTTCCAACTTGCGACTTTCTGTCATCGACAGTATTTCAGGTTGAACCGCAGTCGATTCCATGCCCGTCTGGGAAGAGGCCGAAGGTGAGGACGACGATCCGGTTCGCGCAGGAAGATCAGTGCTCGACGACCTCTCAGCAGTATGAGGCTCCGCCTTGGTAGCCGCGGATTGCGTGGCCTGCTGTTGCATTGCCGGCTGGGACGAGTTCGCTGGAATCGCGGTCGGAGGCGTGATTGATGTAGAAGGCGCTCTCGCCTGCCTCCGATAATGCACCACAAAGAACAAGAAAAGTGAGAACAATACCAGGATTGCTCCGACGAGATATGCACGGGCTTTAGACTTCCGCACCTCAGGCAGGCTTGGCAACGGAAGAAGTACGGTTGCAACTGGCGGCTTGGGCGACGCTGAAACTAAGGTTGGTGCCAGAGTGTCGGCGACCCGCTGCAGCCAGGCAACCTGGTCTCGATCGAAGGCGAAAGCTTGGGAGGAAAGGACTTCTAGAACGCCTAGAACCGAGTCGCTCGTCCTGAGGGGTACGACAAGGGCGGAGCGCAGGCGCAAACTCTTAGCAATCGAGGGATCTACCCGGTAATCTTTTTCTGTGTCGTCACAGATCACGACCTGTCCAGTCTCAAGACACTCCCTGGTGAGCGCAGAGTCCGGCCGCAGCCGTGAACCCACCCCGGGAGCAACGCCGGTGCTGGCTCGACAAACAACCCCCCACTCGTCGCGGACCGCCACCGCAACGCCTGTGGCCTCCGTCAGGGAGGAAATCCGCTCCACCACATGCGGCAGGGAAACGGGCCTGGATTCGTCTCGATCTCTCGTTATCTCGTCTTCGAGGGCGCGTATTTCAGCTTCAGCTGGGCTGCCGACACCTTGGGGTTCTCGGATCGGGCCGCGAACTATCGCGAGTTCAGCGCTCCGCCTGACCATGCAATTGCCCCATGCCTCCCATTGGGAGTAGCGCGAAGAGAGATGAAAAAAGACGATGCTCGATGCAGAGGTTCAACACTACGTTGGGCCGAGGACCGCGGTCAACTACCCAAAAATGGTGCAATGGGCCAGAGAGTTTTCGTTAACTGAGCTTCTGGATCGGAGTCAGGCACGGCCATGGTAACAGTTCGGGGTAATACGGTGTTGACCCGATTGTTCCATCAGAAAGGGATGCCATAATCGGTCACTCGTGCCCAAATCCATTCTCATCGTCGATGACAATGCGGTCGTCAGGCGCTGCCTACGGGGAATATTTGAAGATGAAGGCTGGGAGATTTGTGGAGAGGCAGAAAACGGTCGCGATGCCATCGAAAAAGCAGGAAGACTGCACCCCAACTTAATTATTTTGGACCTGGCCATGCCTGTCATGAACGGAATGGAGGCAGCGCCTCTGATCAGAGCCGTATTGCCGGAAGTGCCGATTGTGATGTTTTCTATCCACGGAGGTGCGGCTTTGGAGCACGAAGCGCTGGCTGCCGGCGTTGCCGCAGTAGTGTCTAAGGCAGAGAACACGAAGAGTCTGGTGGGCCTAGCCCGAAAATTGCTGCAGGTGGCCTAGCCTAAGGTTGTACCCAAACCGTGCCCTTCCTTAACACGAGCAGGCCATTTACGCGCCCAAGAGCGGAGCCTACTGTGAACCGGCAATCCACCGGGAGGTCACAGCGATGGCAGACACGGTTCGATGCCCCTATTGTGCCTTAGGTTTTGAGTTTCGACCGATGGTCGCTCACTTGGACGGCCGGTATATCTGCGATAAGTGCGGCCATACGGCGCGTCCAGATGATCGGAAATACCAGTGCCGCTGTCCCAAGTGCGTAGACCTGGCGATTTTGCGTCAGGCTGCGAGCTGAGCGTCCGGACCGCAAGACTTCAATAAGGTAGACCGGGTTTCCGGGCTCGGCCTGGGCTGCGTCTTTTTGTTCCTAAGGAAACTCCTTCGCGGCATAGGCGCGTGCTTCCGGTTTTGTTGTTTCAATCCTCGCTGGTTCCGGTCTCTTCCTGTCGGAAGCCGGCTTTTCCACGCGAGTGTTAACCGCTTGCTCCAGTTGGGCCATGAGAGTTCGCAGGCTGTCGTCGCCGGCATCCAAGACGCTACGCAGTTCCGCGCTCGCCCTCATCGCTTGCTCATAGGAATCCCTGGCCTTGGTGAAGAGCGGAATCTGTTCGATGAATGCCGTAGCACTCTTAGTGAACTCATTCATCGCGTCGGTGTACGCTGTCATGGATACTGGAAGGTGCCCGGCTTCCCCAAAATCCTCTTCCTTTTTCCACATTCGTTTAACTCCTTTCGCATCTCCTCTAGCGCAGTAACGGGCGGCAAGAGGTGCATTATGAACTTGCCAGCGAGGGGGGTCAAATCTTTGATGAACTACTGTGTGAAAACAAACCATCCTTTACGGTGTAAAATCTACAACAACTCACTTTCCTACATACTGAAGAGATGATTCCGCAATCCGGCCCGATACGGTTACTTTTGTTCCTGTTCACCTTCATAAATTTCGTTCGCGCGGGCACCGCAGCGTTCGATTTATCGGGACCGCCCATAGAGGTAAGAGTCACCCGCAGTGGCAAGACGTTGCCCATTTCGCGGGTTCCGAACTTGCAGCCTGGAGACCGGATCTGGGTGCATCCCGATCTTCCCGAGGATCAATCGGCCCATTATTTGTTAGTTGTTGCATTTCTTCGCGGCCCAACGAACCCTCCGCCGGAAGTTTGGTTTACCAGGGCAGAAACCTGGAACAAGAGGGTGCGTGAAGAGGGTATTGTCGTTGTCGTGCCGCAAGATGCGCAACAGGCTCTGCTGTTTCTAGCTCCGGAGACCGGAGGGGACTTCAGCACCCTGCGATCAACCGTGAAGGGGAAGCCCGGAGTCTTCGTGCGAGCGTCGCAAGATTTGAATCAAGCGAGCCTGGATCGTTCGCGGCTGGATCAATACATCAACGCCATTAGGCAGACTTCGGAGAATGATCCCAAAGCACTGCATGACCGCTCCGTTTTGCTGGCCCGAAGCTTGACTATCAAGCTAGATCAGCAATGTTTCGACAGGCCTCTTGAACAGCAGACGTCTTGCTTGACTCAACATACGGATCAACTGGTGCTGGATGATGGCCATAGTCAATCCATGGTCGCCGCTCTGACCTCGGGGCCGTCTTCTGACCTGATTGGACAGCTCAGCAACACACGGTTGGCTGGAGGCGGTTACTATAGCCCGTACGTTGGCGCTGTGGTCGACCTCGCGCGCATTATGGGGAGTCTTCATACGGCCACTTACCAGTACATCCCTGCACTGGCCGTAACCAAAGACAGTCAGTTGAACCTTAAGCTCAACAATCCTCCTTCTTTTCTTAAGCCCAAGTCAGTGCTAGTGGTAGGACTTCCGGCAGTGGAAGCCGCACAACTCCCTCCTCTTCGCGCGGTAGATCCCAATCAGGTCTCCTGTTTGCAAAAGCCCTCATTGGTTCTTCCGGTGGAGGGCGCTCCTTTAGTGTTCTCAACGTCACTGGCGCATGATTTTGTTTTGCAGATACAGAGTGATGCTGCTTCTACGATCGAGTTGCCCGCGGTGGCTGACGCGGCGCGGGGTGGCTTCCTGATCGATGCTCAGGCGCTTCGAGGCACCCAAGTGGCTGGCCCAGTCCGAGGAAAACTTCATGGATTCTGGGGGTTTCAAGCTTTCGACGGACCTGTCTTCAATTTGCAGAACGCGAATTTGCAGAGCGCGCGCGCGTCGCAATGGAAAGTGCCGACGGTGGATCAAAGCGCCCTCATTGTTGGTCGTGAGGACACGTTGCACTTACAGTCCGACAACGCCGCCTGCGTAGAGAACGTGAGTGTTAGAGACGCGAAAGGAACAATAACTAAGGCAAACTGCAAACTGGCAAAACCGAATGAACTCGAGGTACAACTCCCGCTTCAGAACGTTCCGCCCGGGTCAACAACAATCTTGGTAAACGAATTCGGATTGAATCAGCCCGATGAAGTGCGCCTTAACGCGTATGCGGAACCGGGGCACATGGACCGTTTCGTCATCGACGTTGGCGATCAACAGGGTGTTTTGACGGGAACGCGGCTGGATGAGGTTGCCAGTCTCGACTTAAACGGAATTCGTTTTTCCCCAGTAAGCCTGTCGCGCGCCGCGCAGAAAGACGAGCTACGATTATCGGTTTCGAGTTCCGGTAACACGGTGCAATCCGAGCAGACGCTGGTCGCGCATGTCGATCTCAAGGACGGGAGGGTCTTGGACGTGCCGGCAACAGTAGCGCCGCCTCGCCCCAAAGTAGCCCTCGTCAACAAGACCATAGAGGCCGGCCCGATTCCTTCGGCCGTTCACCTCGAAAGTCCGGACGACCTGCCACAAGATGGGCGCCTGGTTTTCTTCTTTCACAGTGAAATACCTGAGACGTTCCCGAGGAATGAAAAGATCGAGGTTGCAGCGGCGGAGGACTCTTTTAGTGTTCTTTTGAGTGTGAGTGACGGAGATCTGGTTCTGCAGGATGCGCACAATGTTTTGGCCACGCTTGATCCTCTCAAGAGCTTTGGACCGTCTGCGTTTGGTCCGCTTCGATTCCGCCCGGTCGACGCGAATGGGGCGAAAGGAGACTGGCATTCGTTGGTAACTCTGGTTCGAACCCCTTCATTGAAAGAGATCCGTTGTCCAGATAAGCCCGATGACCAATGTACTTTGACGGGCACGAAGCTCTTCCTAATCGACTCAGTTGCTGCGGACGCGGAGTTCAAACATACCGTTTCGATCCCGATTGGCTTTGCGGAAACGAGCGTAAAGGTACCGCGTATCAACGGAACGCCGTTGTACCTCAAACTGCGGGATGACCCTCCGGTGGCGAATACCGTGACTCTGCCCACGCTCCCGCAGTGAAAGCGCGGTCCATAAGAGTGTAATCATCCGGGGCATTCCGTCTACAATAGGCGGCCAACCTGTAGCCGAGCCTTGCATCTCAAAACGAGTTGCGCGCCTATATTCGTAGTACGGTCATGAAAGGAGTGAAACTGAATGTGGAAAAAACAGGAAGAGCCTGTCAACGCACCGCCCGAGTTTGACTCGAAGCAGATGCCAGAATCGACCTTTGAGTTCAACGACGAAGCCCTGATGAAGACCTACCGCGATCACATAGCAGAAAAAGGGAAGACCGAAGGCAATCCGCAGAAGATTTCCGCCAAAGGCCAAGATCAGCCATTGTCGGCTGCGACCATGGATTCATACACGGAAGCAGTCAACGAGTTTACTCGGAACGCAACAGCCTTCATCGAGCAGCTACCGCTCCTTACCAAGGCCCGGGATGCCTATGAGCGGGCCATGAGTGCCAGTGCCGAGATGCGCAAGGTTTTGGATGCGGGCGAGGGGAAAGTGCAAACGTTCATGACCCAACTGGAGCAGGTGGTCAACGCTCATCTCGGCAAGTCGGCTGGCGAAAAGAAAAAACCAGAAGCGGTGAAAGTCGAACCAATCAGAAGTGAAGAGAGTGCCGGCGTTGCGAAGAGATTTCTATAAAGAGATTAACATTCGCGACGGAAGGACACAGCGCCGCTGCTCGATGACCTCATGCAGGCCGTGCTGATTCGATCAGTTTAGAGGGCATTGGCGATACTGCGGTGGCTGCCAGGTGTGCGTCTCGATTAGCCGTGACATGCGTACATCATCATCATTATGGTGTCTCAAAGTAGCACCCAGGTTAGCGTCCAAAGAACGGACGCGAACCTGGGGCACCAGAGGCTAGCCTGGTTTTGTCGCACGCATGCCACGGTGCTAGACTGCGCGAATGGCTACCAAAAAGAAGAAGTCGATGAAGGCAAAGAGGACTGCCGGCCGGAAGGCGAGGCCGACCAAGAAGCAAGCGCAGAAAAGTAGAAGTCCTAAGAAATCGGCGAAGCGTGCGGCAGCTCGGAACAAACCCGTAACGAAAAGGAAGGGTTTGAAGAGAACGGTGGACCGGGACAAGGATGAGGGACGGACTGGGTTGAGATTTCCCGCCGAGACGTCGATATCGCGCTCGGGCGAGCAATCGGGAGATCTACAAGGATTATCCGACGTCGAAACCGCAGATTCAGAAAGTGTTGACGAGTTGCTCGAGGAAGGGAACGCGTTCGAGGCCGGGGTGGTAAGTGGCGTCGAACGGGCCGGACAACGCGGCGAGAAGGAAGTCCGCACACATGAGGTGCCCGAAGACGACGTGCCCGAGGAATACCTGGATAAAGACTAACAGGAGAACAAAACACGGTGAGACCGCGGGTGTTAAAAATCGCTTTTGTCTTGTAGCTCTGAGGATCTTTGCCTAGGTGATCAAAAGCCTTTAAATCATCCGGTGGGAGATCGATCGTCGGCATTCCGTCGGCAGTTAGCGCCGCCCTGCTCTGATAACATTACTTCCCATTTGCGAGAGCCATCTGAGGGTCCATCCCTTGGCAGATCGACTCGCGCACGAGGGATTTCTTGGACTGACGATAATGATTCTGGCCGGAGATGTTGGCGGGACAAAATGCACTCTGGGGTTGTTCGTGGAAGAGGGGCCGCGCCTCCGTTCCGTTTTCCAGCGCCGAGTTGCGACCAGAAGCTATGGAGGATTCGAGGATCTGGTGGGAGATTTCCTCGAACAGGCTGGAGAGCTCGACGCAGGCACGGAGCAACAGCAAATTGAAGCCGCGGGTTTCGGCTTGGCCGGCGTGGTCGTAGACGGCTCTCTTCACGCGCGCAACCTGCCCTGGATTCTGGACGTTCCAGCACTGCAGCGGAAGCTGAACCTAAGAAAAGTCGTTCTGCTCAACGACGTTAGCGCAACGGCTTTCAGTCTGGAGAGGCTGTCTTTGAATGATCTGGTAATCTTGAATCAGGGAGTGTCCAAGGGCCGAGGGACGAAGGCGGTGATTGCCGCCGGAACGGGCCTGGGTGAGGCCCTGCTTTTCTGGGATGGCCAACAATATCAGGTTGCGCCGTCGGAAGGTGGGCAAACGGATTTCGCGCCACGAACCGATCGTGAAATTGACCTACTCCGGTGGTTGAACAAACGGTTGCCCCACGTTTCATCTGAGGAAATTCTTTCCGGGCGAGGTTTTCGCAGGATCCACGAATTTCTGAACTCCACCGTGCGGCATCCGTCTTTCGACGCTCTCCAGGGTGATGCGGCAAGTGAGATCACACAACTGGCGCTTGCAAAGTTTTGCTCGGTGTGCATGGAGACGCTGGAGATGTGGACGGAAATATATGGCGCGGAGGCGGGAAATCTGGCGTTGCGAGCGATGGCAGTCGGTGGTGTCTATCTGGCAGGCGGCATTGCCCCCAAAATTCTATCCAAACTGAAGGATGGCGCTTTTTTTCGCGCCTTCTGCGGCAAGAGCAAGCTCGCCCCGGTTCTAGCCCGCATTCCGGTGGTCGTTGTGGTAAATGAGGATGCGCCGGTTTTAGGAGCTGCCTATCAAGCGCTCATTAGCAGCCACGCCGGCGATGAGCCGCCACGTTGTGACCGCGGCTGATCCAAATCGGCGTGAGCCAAACTCAGTGCCAGAGTTGCTATCGGAATCTTCGTATCAGAAGTTTGTGCCGATCTGAGCGGTAGAGGCCGATGACGTAAATCGTCGCTTTGCCCTTGGTCGAATAAATTACCTGACGAATTCGGAGCAATGGAAGACCATGTGGAATCCCTAAGAGCCGGGCGGTGTGCGGGTCGGCGGGGGTGGCGTCTATCTCCTCGTCGGCGTGGGCGATCTCCAGTCCGTAATCATGTTCCAGGATTGAAAATAGCGAGCCGCGCTCGACGTTTGCCTCGGTAAGGTCAGCAAATTCGTCGGCCGACAGGTAGCAAGTCTCCAAAGCGAATGGTTCGTCGGCTCCCGATCGAAGTCTTTCCAGCTTGATCAATCTGCTCGTCGCCGGTAAGGAAAGCCGCGCCGCAATCTCAGGCTCGGTCTCGAGCAAGGCAAAACTCAGAACTTTTGAGATGGCCGAGAGGCCGCGGCCTGCCATCTGTTCGGTATAGCTCATCAACTTGTTGAAGTGAATCTTCGGAGGCGCCACGAAAGTTCCTGCGCCGCGGCGACGCTCCACCATGCCTTCCTTTTCCAGTGCCACCAGCGCATGGCGCGCGGTCATGAGACTCACACGGTGGATCTTCGCCAGCTCGCGCTCCGAGTCGACGACATCTCCCGGTTTCAACTGCCCCGCTTCAATGCGCTTAAGAATCCCACTCTGGATTCTTTGATAAGCCGGAGTTCCGTTGCGGCGGTTTTGCGCTTGTGCCATGGAGCCTCTTGTCGGCATCACCTTACTATAAGGATGTAACAATGTGCTATAGAGCTTATAGAAATCATGCGTTGCCCAGTTTAGACCGAAAGCGGTCAATTGCCCGGACCTGCTATAGAGCTTATGTAAGGCACCCGGGTTGCCTCCAGCCAATTTCGCCTGCTCACAGCCAGACTGGAGACCCATCCAGAGCCTCCATATGTAACAGATAAGTCTATTGTATCAGCAGTTTATCTTGGGAATCGACTGTCAACTACCCGGGATGTCTTAGGGGCAGCAAACATACCCCGTCTTTCCGCTATAGACTAGTCGTCCCTCCAGGTCCAATAAATTTTTGCAACTTTTGTGAATTTTTTGCTTGACGGTCATCCTTCATCTGCTATATAGCATAAACCCATTAGTTTTACGATTGAATTTTGTGGGGCTGAGTTTTCACGTAAGCGTCTCCCGGAGGTTTGCGATGCGCCAATCGATGAGGGTGGGATTTGTCCTTCTGCTACTCGCTGGAATGTTCGTGATTCCTCAATTTGCTTGGGGCCAGGAAGTAACTGCAGGAATCACCGGCACCGTGATGGATCCCAGCGGAGCCGCGGTGAAGGGCGCAAAAATTACTGCGACCGATAGCGATCGTGGAACCATTTTCACGACGGAAACCAATGCCAGCGGCATTTTCACCATCACGCGGCTACCGATCGGGAGCTACTCGGTGAAGGCTGCGGCTCAGGGTTTCGACACTGCGGTCTATCCAACATTCACTCTGGTGCTCAACCAAAATGCGAACCTTGCTTTCCAAATGAAAGTCGGGCAGGTCTCGCAGAGCGTGGACGTATTGGCGGAAGCTCCAGTGTTGCAGTCGCAGAGCACTGAGGTGAGCACGCTTATCGATGCCAATGCCGCTACGGCTGTGCCGCTGGCTTCCCGCAACTATCTCCAGTTAACGCTGCTCGCGCCGGGCGCGACAACTGTTAATCCTGATTCACTCCGCGCTCCGCAGCAGATGACCAACTCTGGCCGGCCGTATATCAACGGCAACCGCGAGCAGGCAAATCAATACTTCCTCGATGGGCAGCAAAACAGCGAGGACAAGAACAACGAAGTTGGCTACACGCCCAGCGTGGACGCCATCCAGGAATTTAACATCATCACGCAGAATGCTTCCGCCGAGTTTGGCAACTACCAGGGTGGAATCGTCAGTGCCACCGTTAAGTCAGGCACGAATCGCTTCCACGGAAACCTCTTTGAGTTCTTCCGCAACGACAAATTCAATTCGAACAATGCCGCGAACGGTTGGACGAAGGGCGTAGTTGCGGACGAAGGCAGCCTGGGCCATGCCGCGGATGGTACTGGCCTGATACCTGAGTTGCGCTACAACCAGTTTGGCGCGACTTTCGGCGGTCCCATTGTGAAAGACAAGCTGTTCTTCTTCTTGGACTACCAAGGCATCCGTCAGGTAACCGCAAACTCGGATGGCGCCCAGGTCTTAACCCCTGCGATGAAGGGCGGCGACTTCAGCAGCCTGCTGCCGACGATCCAGCTCACAGATCCGGCCAACGGAAATGTTCCATTCCTTAACAATAAGATTCCGATTGGCAGGATCAGTCCTGCCGCGCAGAAGATAATGGCGTTGTCGGCCTATCCTCAAACCAACGCCAGCATTCTCACGGGGAACAACTTTTTCTTCCGTTCTGGGGTTGACTTCTTCAACGATCAGGGCGATGTAAAGATTGACTACAACCTTTCGCAGAAAGACCATGTCTTCGGACGCTACTCGCAGGCCAGCATACGCGTCCCAACATTCAGCGGGTGCCCCATTTGTAGCGGGACAAATTTGGGGCCAGGTTCGCCCTCCGAGGGCTCGACCCAACCTCTAAAAAACGTGGTGCTGGATTGGACCCATACTTTGAGCACCAATCTGCTGAATGACGCGCGAATCGGCTTCAACGCAGTGCGATTTGATCAAACGCAGGTGCCTAGCGCCGTCCTCGGACAGGTCGGTGCCGCTGTCGGAATCGCTAATGCCAACCCTCCTGGCACTCAGGGGCTCGTCAACATCGCGATTCCTGGCTTCAACGGCGGTGCCGCGGGACTTGGGCAGCAGGAGATTGCCCAGATCTTTCACACTACCCAAGGGCAGTTTGCTGACGACCTCAACTACACCCACGGCCGCCACTCGATCAAGACTGGGTTCCAGTACGTACGCGTGCGCGCCGACTGGAAGTACAACGGAAACAATGGTGCTCTGGGCCAAATAGGAGTCGCTAGCTTGACCGGTCTCGGCTTGGCCGACTTCTTTCTCGGGCTTGCCGGTGGAGGTCCAAGGGACACCAGTCCTAACCCAACCCTGTTCAAGGACCGCAACAATATTTTTGCCGGCTACGTCCAAGACAACTGGCGTATAACGGACAGCCTCACACTCAATCTTGGCATTCGGTTCGAAGACCATACCCCAGTCTTTGAAACCGAAAACCGCGTAGTGAACTTCGGGTTGTTTAGCGGAACAATCTTTACGCCGGATGGCCGTGACGGGACCGCCAAGTTTAGCAACCGGGCTCTCTATAACAACTACATGGGCATCGGCAACTGGGAGCCTCGCGTAGGCTTCGCCTGGTCACCCGCGAGTCGACGGAATCTGGTAATCCGCGGCGGTTACGCGATATCCGCCTTCCAGGAGGGAGGGGGCGCGAACGAACAACTCTCCATCAATCCGCCGTTTGGGATTTTTAAGCAAGTCCAGCACGGCACTCTCGATCAGGGTTTTCCTAACGTTGTTCTTTGTACAGGAATCAATTTTGCCTGCTATGCGGGACAAAGAACCAGGATTACCGATCAGAATCTCAGGCCGGCGCAAATCCAGCAGTGGAACTTTACCCTGCAGCAACAGTTCGGCAATACGACGACATTCCAACTCGGCTATGTGGGCCAGCACGGGACGCACCTGGCAAACTTCGTGGAGGTGCAACAACGCATCGGTCTGGACGCCTCCGGCCAGATTGCGAAACCCGGGGTCCCTATCGTAAGTCAAGTGGCCGGACCATTTCTTGGAGGAGGATTCACGCCGTGCGACAATGCCAACCTAAGCAAGTGCGGCACTCCCGGTTCGCTGTATCAGGCGGCTCAAGGCGTCGATCCTTTCGGCGGTGCCATTCAGGGAGCCAACTTGTCCAACGGCAATCAGTCCTATAACGCTCTGCAGGCTGTCCTGCAGAAACGCATGGGCAATGGATTGCAAGCGCAAGTCGCATATACCTGGTCGAAGTGTCTAACCAATTCGCCTGGCTATTTTGGTACCGGCTTTGGCAGTACGAACGCTACATCCTCCGGCGGACAGCCTGGCCAACAGAACATCTACGACCCACGTTCTGATTGGGGGCCGTGCTATTTTGACCAAAGACAAATCCTCAGCAGTTACGTCACCTACCAACTCCCACTCGGGCACGGGAAACAATTCGGCCACGACCTGAACCCCGTCGTTAACCAAATTGTAGGTAACTGGGAAGTCGGCGGAATCGTCAGCCTGCACAGCGGGAACCAGCTAACCCTGAACGAGTTCGGAGGCTGGGGCGCTTTCACTCCCGATCAATCCAATACCAACGGATCTGGTCCGACCCTGCTGAATCAGCGGCCGAGCTGCAATGGGCCGGTGAAGGTGCTGGGTAAGCACGTGAATGCCAACACTATTCCCGGCGCCCCGGGACCGGGCTACATTCAATGGTTTGATACCAGCAACATTGTCACCCCCGCTGCCAATACGTTTGGAACCTGCGGGGTGGGCAACATACGTGGTCCGGCGTACGCGGACGTGGACTTAAGCCTGCACAAGAACTTC
>Ga0307477_10002990_pt1 | contig 12759 bp, 15 predicted proteins | sample atmos_gasesECM2C_FD_203316 | JGI IMG/M metagenome (GOLD analysis project Ga0307477, IMG submission 203316) | Hardwood forest soil microbial communities from Morgan-Monroe State Forest, Indiana, United States - atmos_gasesECM2C_515 | ecosystem: Environmental > Terrestrial > Soil > Temperate...
CGGGTTGAGCAGGATTTTCGCTATCACCCGGGCCTGATCCTCAGCCGCGATCGGCGCATGCTTTCCAGTTCCGAAGGGCAACCGTAAGGTTCCCGTCTTGATTTGATCGGTCCAATACAGAGCCCATTCCGCGAAGAGGGTTGGACGAATATGCGTCGTGGGCACGCCGGACCAGTTAAAGACCTGTTCCGAAATCCAGTGATCCTGGGCAGCGTGACTTTTCGCTTCCCGGCGCGCCGAAATCTGGGACATGTTCACAACGATCTTGATTCCAGCCTCCTTCGCTGCTTGAGCGAAGTAGGCCGATGCCTGGAGAATGCCGGGCCTGATGGGGTAAACAAAATACGCGCCCTGAGCTCCTTCGAGTGCGGAGCGGACGGCTTCGAAATCCAGCAGATCGCCCCTCACAACGTCGGCACCCTGGGCGGCCAAAGCCGCCGAACGTTCATCCTCGCTGTGAACGAATGCTCGCACGCGCGCTCCTGCATCGAGCAAGAATTTGACGGTTTTGCTTCCCGTTGCTCCGGTCGATCCCGTCACTAAAAACATTTTCGACATGGTACTTCTCCTTTTGCGCTTCGATTCGTGCCGCGCTCTATTTTAGGTGTCTGTCATACGTGCCTTCCTATGCGGCGATCTCCTGGAAGAACTTTGTCAGTTTTTCGTTGAGCAGAGCGGGCACAGATGACGGTTTCATCTCAGCGAATTTGCTGAAAAATGACAACTGATCGTCCATATCAATCCGTGTTTGCTCGCCGTCCCGCTGGGAAACGCAGATGCGAACGGGAGCGCCCAACCCGGCGGCACCGCTGTACTCGAACAGGCCACGTGCAATTACAGCGTTCCCGACGAGGTAGAACTTCGACTCGATGGGAATCCCCGCAAGGCGCATCGTGGAGCCCTGTTCGAAGTCCCAGAAGATAGAGAAGGGCTTGGAAGTGGACTCGACGTAGGCTTCGACACCCGCGCGATCGCCGTGCGTCACATACTCCATCAGTTTGGGGATGTGGAAGCGCGGCAAGGTCCTCTCGATCGCCTGAGTGACCTCGAAGAAAGACTTACGCGAGCGTATGGTGACGAGGACCCCATCGAACTTGGTCGTCGTCGTCTGTGCGGACACTTCCCCTGCATTGTCTGTGCTTTTCATTTGTACCTCTCCTTTGAGTTTCAATTTGGTTTTCGTACTGCATTTCGGGATTTCGCCTGCCCCCGACTCCACTCGTGGGTGGCGGCCAGCGTTCCGGTATAGGTTGTGGATGCCATCCGTCACTCCTCACGATACTCTGCTGTCCTTCCACGCTTTCTCCCTTCAACGAAACTTCCGCGTCATCATCAGCGCGTCATAGTCCGCACCGGCTACGCGGAGCGCTCGCGGCATCACGCCATACGACTCGAACCCGAACCGCTTGTAGAATCTCCACGCGCGCTGGTTGGAAACAGCAACATACAGGTCCACTTGATCGACTTCCTTACTCGCCTGGTTCAGCACATGCTCGAAGAGTGCGGCAGCCAATCTGGAACCGCGCTGCTGTTCCACTAAGTACATGTTCCATACCATCCCTACGTGTCGCCTCTTGGGTGACACCTGCTGCTGGAAGGTAGCGATTCCTTGAAGTTTCCCTTGCACGAACCCACCGTAGATCGCCTCTCTCTGAAAGCGCTCGGCCACTTCGTCAAGGCTGCGACCTGCTTCCTGTTCGTAGTCCGCCGCAAAGGCCTCGGGAGTGGACCGTAGCGCTTCCAGAAAAATTACTTGGTACTCGGTGCCATCGTCTGCAGATAGCCGACGAATATCCATGTGATTGGGATGTTCAGCTGACGGAGTCATGAAAGCCTCCCTTTCGAGGAGCAACCTGTATTAACATCTTCTTGGGCCAAAAAAACCTGACCCCGTCCCGGTTCAGGAATTGATCGTCTCTCCATTTGAAGGAGGCCAGGTGCGGAAACTACGACCGCTTTGTATGTGCCTTTCATTTGCGGAGCGCCTTGAGTGCGTCTCCCCACGCGATGAGCTGCGCTACCGCCTCGCCATTTCGACCCGGCCGCGTGCTTCCGAGAATGATCGCGATCTCTATCATGTGACTAGTTTCCGTAGCGCGGCGAATTCGCCCAATACCATGTTTGTTGTGCTGCCATGCTTTTCCGGCATGATAGGATTGCGCTGTGGAACTGCGGCACCTGCGATACTTTTTAGCGGTTGGTGAAGCGGGAAACTTCACCAAGGCCGCGGCACGACTTCGAGTCGCACAACCCGCGTTGAGCCGGCAAATCCAGTACCTGGAAGATGAGATTGGCGTAAAACTTTTGCGTCGCAGTTCGCGCGGCGTGACACTTACGGGGGAAGGAAAACTGTTCCTCGAAGAAGTCCGCGAGTTGTTAAAACACGCCGACGAATCGGTGGAGAGGGTCCGTGCTTTGGCTCGCGGCGAACATGGCGAGTTGCATGTTGGCTACGCCCCGCTTCTCACCACAGAGATATTGCCGCCAGCGCTGGCTGCGTTTCAAAAAGCGATGCCGCGCGTGAAAGTTGTGCTGCATGATCTTTCAAGCGATGAACTGATCGCCGGACTGCGAAACGCGACGCTGGAACTCGCGATCACGGTGCAGCCCGCGTGCGAACAAACCGCGGGAACCGACTTCGAAGTGCTGCGTACGCAGCCATTGTGGGTGGCGATGACCACTGCGCATCCTTTCGCCCAGCTGAAATCAATTTCGTTGGAAAGATTAGCGGCCGAACCACTCGTCGGTCTCAGTCGCAAAGATTACCCCGAGTATCACCGCTTTCTCGAACGCCTCTTCGCCCCAATTCATGCCAAACCGCACATCGCCGTCGAATGCGATAGCGCTAGTTCGCTGATCGCCCAAGTGGAGGGCGGACGCGGCATTGCTCTGGCCAACCCGGCCTTCAAACACGTAGCCGGGAAACGACTTGTCTACCGCCTACTGACCGGTACGACCGAAGCGGGCTCAGTCGGCATCGCGCGTGCTTCAAACAGTGAGGTCACAGTTGCCGGACAAAAGTTTTGCGAAATCCTGCGTCAGATATCTAAGCGAAACACGGACAGCGAAAGCCCATCTCGAAAGCGCGCGAGATAGGTTTTCGATGCCGCCCGACGCGATCTGGCGTGTCCTCGTGCTTGTGATCGAAAGACCGGCGAATTACCTTCGGTGCCTAACGAATTATCGAGCCACATGCCTGGGCGGAAAGTTTCTGTAATACAAAAGACTCGGAGCCTACAGGGCTCGAACCCAAGGTCACTCGTCATACCGATAGCGTGGCGCACCTAAGTCCAAAGCATTTCCAATCAAACAAATGATTTCGTGAATACATACACAAAGCCATGCGCGAAAAGTTGCGCCGAGGCAACATTGCCAAAATTCCGAGGAGTGATTTTTTGAATACAGGTGACGGCTACCCGATGCGACCAACACTTAGCCGGGCCGAGTGAAATGCTTCACGTGACCGCAAGCTGTGCACTTCCATCCAAGCGACCGATGTTCCGTCGCATCGCCAAGAAGTTTCAGCGCCTGTTGCGTGTCGTCCCGGATTCTCTCCAAAATTTGCCGGAGAGTGTTTGACGTTTCGGCCATAGATTGAGTTCGAGTTGTCGCGGACGAGGACGCCGATTTCGTTGATGTGGATGAGTGTTTGCTGAACAACGTCCGCGTTCTCGAGACCTGCGGCGCGTCGCGCTGCGCGGTCAGCCAAATCAAATTCCTTCCACGATTTTGGCGGTCGGATTCTGGCTTTCTCAATTGCGCCCAAAGCTTTGTCGAACACGAGGAGACGATGCCGTTCGCCAATTGTGTGCCTTTATTTCTAGATCTGCTCGTGCCTGCAACCGTTGTGTTAAGGGCACCTTAGGCTTATCGCTGTTCAAAATGGCTGCGAAGTCGAAACAAGCAACACTCATCATGAACCGGTGGAAGCATTGGCTGCCGGGACTGCAGATTCTGAGCGGGTACCAACCCGCCTGGTTGGTGAACGACTTGATGGCTGGATTGATGCTGACTGCCATGCTCGTGCCAGTCGGTATCGCCTATGCGCTGGCTTCAGGCGTTCCCGGAATCTATGGATTGTATGCCACGATCGTACCCTTGCTCGCGTACGCGCTCTTTGGTCCCAGTCGCATTCTGGTGGTGGGCCCGGATTCGTCTCTCGCCCCCGTGATTCTTGCGGTCGTCTTTCCTCTCTCAGGTGGCGATCCCATGCGCGCGGTAGCCCTCGCCAGCATGATGGCAATCGTTTCGGGTTTGGTGTGCGTCTTGATAGGTGCATTTCGTCTGGGGTTCGTTACCGAGCTCATCTCAAAGCCCATCCGTTATGGCTACATGAATGGCATTGCGCTCACGGTCCTGATCAGCCAGACGCCAAAGCTTTTTGGCTTCTCGATCGATGGCGTCGGCCCGGCGCGGGACGTCGTGCGCATCGCGCAAGACATCCTCGACGGACGAGCGAATTGGACGTCATTCGCAGTCGGCGCCTGCACGCTCGCCGCGATTTTTTTGCTCAAACCGTACAAGCGCGTCCCGGGCCTTCTGCTCGCGATCGTCGCCGCGACTATCGTGGTCGATGTAATGAACCTCGGCGCGACCGCAGACGTGAAAGTTCTCGGTCCGCTGCCGCAAGGACTGCCATCGTTTGCCCTGCCGATGATCGGTTATGCCCACCTCATGCAAGTTATTATCGGCGGGTGTGCCGTCGCCATAGTGGCGTTCGCGGACACGAGCGTCTTGTCGCGGACGTTCGCTGCCAAGACCCGAACACCGGTCGATCCGAACCAGGAAATGATGGGTCTGGGCACTGCCAATCTCGCTGCTGGCCTCTTTCAAGGATTCACAATCAGCGCCAGCTCATCACGCACACCGGTCGTCGAAGCGGCCGGCGCGAAAACTCAGCTGACGGGAGTCGTGGGCGCCATTGCGGTGAGCCTTCTTCTCGTGTTCGCCCCCAATCTGCTGAAGGATCTGCCCAGCAGCGCACTCGCTGCAGTCGTGATCGCGGCGGCCATTGGCTTGTTCGAATTCGCAGACCTGCGTCGCATCTTCCGCATTCAACGGTGGGAGTTTTGGCTGTCCATTGTCTGCTTCGTTGGCGTTGCCGTATTCGGTGTGATTCCCGGCATTGGCATCGCGATCGTCATTGCAGTCATTGAGTTTCTGTGGGACGGGTGGCGGCCACACTACGCAGTGCTCGGCCGAGTCGATGGTGTTCGGGGCTACCACGACATTAAGCGCTACCCTGCCGCCCGCCTCATTTCCGGTTTGGTGATGTTCCGTTGGGATGCACCTCTCTTTTTCGCCAATGCCGAGCTATTCCACCAACGCGTGCTCGACGCCATTGCGCAATCTCCGACTCCGGTGCGGCGAATTATTGTCGCGGCCGAGCCCGTCACCAGCATTGACGTCACTTCGGCTGACATGCTCGCTGAGCTCGAGCACGCGCTGACCGAATCCAGCATCGAGCTGCGGTTCGCTGAAATGACGGATCCAGTCAAGGACAAGCTAAGACGCTTCGAGCTATTCGAACGCTTCGGCGCGGCAAAGTTCTATCCGACTATAGGCAGCGCCGTAGACGCGTACCTTGAAGAGCACGCGGTCGACTGGAAGCCTTGAGCTACGTCTGGCGTATTATCGTTTCTGGCCCCGTCTTCTTTGCTGCTGGACGCTTTGGCAAGCCAAATCAGCTGCCTACGAATGAAGGCAGCGAGAGTCGGCAAACTGATCTTCGCTGCGGAACAAACTCATCAGGAAGACTCTCTTACAAAAAGCACGGAGCCTACGGGGCTCGAACCCACTATCCTTCTTCATACCGATAGGACGGCATGCTTGAATCCCTGCGGCAAGGAAGCAGGGTCGCAGGGCAGCGATGCAACCCCGATTAAGATTCGTTAGGCAAAGTGGCTTCTTGCGAAAGGGAAGCAGGGGTGCAGGGCGATCTTTGATTCGGCCATTTATCATTCTTTAACGCTCACCGGCGTGCCTTCGTCAGCGGCGTTGTAGAAATGCTCGGCCATTCCTTTGGGCAACCGGACGCAGCCATGCGACGCCGCATAGGGCGGGACGTAGCCCTGGTGCATCGCGTAGCCGCCTCTAAAAAACATGGCGTACGGCATTCGTGCCCCGTCGAAATGCGTTCCGGGTGGCCGGCGATCCTTGCGCGAGTCGACGTTGGACTTCACTACGTCGCCCCCCTTGTCGACGTAGTCGCCGAAGATGCTCGAGACGTGGTCTCTGCTCTTGGAGAGAACCTGGTAATACCCCGGCGGAGTCGAAAAGCCACGCTTGCCGGTGGAGACGGTCGATTCCCCTTCCAATTTCTTGCCTCTATAAAAGTAAGCCTTTTGTTCGGTAAGATGGACAATGATTCGTGGAGAGTCCGAGCCGCCTTCGTCATTCCACCAGCCGGAAGGTGCCGGGATGGGCAAAGCTCCAGCCACAGGTTGCTGCACTCCGGGTGGCAACTCTCCGCAGCTACTGAAAAAGATCGCAACCGCCGTCAGGGGGAGAAGCCTAACGAGGTGGATCGATTTCATGAAGCGCGGAAAGTATGCAGCGAGTTTTGGTTAACGGCCCAAAAATAAGGAGATTTTTGCGACTCTCCATTGGACTTTGGTCCCATATGCAAACCCTCATTACGCAACCAAATTCAAACCTACGAAAAACATTCAACTCATTCCCGAAACAGAATTCCGACTCGGAGCCGCCATTGCCGTCGAACGACTTCGAGCAGCCGATCCCGACATCGTCTAATGCTTCTCCGCCTAACGAGTTCATCAAGAAGATCGAGCCGCCCCGGGGAAAAATACCTTTACTAAAGTGCACGGGATGTTCCTCCTCCTTCGACAAACTCTGGTTACCACGGTGGCCTTCGCCTTGGCGGTGACAGCGGGACAAGTAGGAGCCGAGAATTCATTTTCGATGGTTGTCATCGATCCAGGACACGGCGGCTCCGATCCAGGAGGGATTCCCGGCCAAATAGTGCTGGAAAAAACGGTCGCACTCGATACGGCATTGCGTCTGCAAAAGCTTTTGCAACGAGCGGGCTTGCGCACGGTAATGACGCGCTCCACGGATATTTTTGTTCCACTGTCTATGCGAAGCGCGATCGCCGACGCGGAACGCGACGCAATCTTCGTCAGCATCCACTATAATGCCTCGCCGCGAAGTAGCGCGCATGGAATTGAGACCTACTCCGAAAACAATCGCGGTGCAGTGCTCGCCGCGCGCATTCAACAGCAGATTATTGATCGCGTCAGCACCGAGAACCGTGGGATCCGCTCGGCCGAATATTACGTGCTTCGCAAGGGCCGGTTGCCGGCGGTTCTCGTTGAATGCGGGTTTCTTACCAATCCGATGGAAGCTCAATTGGCACTGACAACTGCCTATCGGGAGCAAATTGCGGAACAGATCGCTGCCGGAATCATTGAGCAACGGCAATTCGCTTTTCCTCCGCTCGCTCCAACTCATCGAAGTGGGCACTTAGTGCACAAAAACAAGAAGCCCCGAAAAATCGTCGATTTGGAACATGCAAAGCCCCGTTCTGGGCGTTCTGCAAATTCTTGAGGAGCTATCAGATATTATTTCCCGCCTTCGCCTCCTGCTAAAGAGCCATAATCGCCGGTAATCGCGTTATAATAATACATCGGGTGATTCATTGTCCCGCCAGAAAAACCATACGGATATCCGCTCGGATAGACTACATTGTTCCAGTGGCTCGTGTCCGTCCCTTGTGGGATATCGCCAGTATAAGTCCCATCCGGCAATTGATAGAGGAGCTTCATGCGGGTCTCAGTCTAGATAGAAAGATACGGTAACCTTGCCGCGTAAGGCACGAGACGGATATAGTTGTTCTCGTCGGATTTCATGCCCCACGGCTACTGCTATTTATGGAACTCGGGCCTGGTCAGGCTCCATGTGGTTTCGGATACCCTCATTGCACTTGCCTACTTTTGCAATCGTCTCGACTGTGGGACGACGACGTGTCTGTCCGAAAGGCTTTGAGAAGACCGCGAGTTGAATTTCGCCCCCAAGCCGGGTGGAAGAAACGGTCCAATCTTGGCAAGATCTGGCGCGCGCGGACACGGTTGAAGGCGAGGCTTGGATTACTATGAACGAACTAATAAACATAATCGTGCAGAAAACAGGGATCAGCCAAGAGAACGCCCAGAAGACGGTGCAAGTGACGGTTGATTTCTTGAAAAGTAAATTACCGGCACCAATCGCGGGCCAACTGGACTCATTCCTCAGCGGTGGCGCAACTGGTCTGACGGACCAAGCCGGTGGTTTCCTCAAAGGTAAACTCGGCGGATTGGTCGGCGCCAAAACCTAAATTAAATCGGGAAAATATCAGAAGCTGGCCCGATCCGCACAGCGTGGATCGGGTCAGGTTAGGGAAGAGACAAAGCTAAACAGCAGTCTGTCCCCAGATTGCCACGTGGCTCTTTCGGTCGGGCCTTCGCCGGCTGACTCTTAACACGATTGGGTGTTTGCGGCTCTTGCACCACCGATTCCTTGCACCTTTGGATTCGTTAGGCGAGACAGTCTGCGTCCCTCGGGCAACGCACAAATTGCGGTCCGTTCTTTTCCCTGTCCAATGGTCTCGGGCAATCGGCGTTTTGTGATTTAGGGATCATCCGACGGTCGCTTCCGATTCGCTGATTGTTTTTCGATAGAGAAATTTCGCATCAGGCACATCCAGCCGCCTCTCTCCGTTCGAATAATCTGTAAATAGAGCTTTTCAAAACAGAGGACGGTTCCAATAAAACGCTCATTCCAAATCGCAGTAGGCACAAGCCGTTTGCTCCGCGGGATGTTCGTTCTGCTGATGCTGCTCAATCCGGCGATCGTATCGGCCTGTACTTACACGTTTGAAGGTCTAAACCTCGGCTGAAGGTGGTGTACCGTGGCGAACTTCCACTATCGCCTGCTCGTCATCGACGACGAGCCCGATAGCAGAGACCTGTTGCAAAGTTCACTTTCCATGAAGGGTTATGAGGTCGCTATCGCAAAGGACGGTTTTGCGGCATTGGCGCAAATGCGCGGAGCGCTGCCGGACCTGATTGTGACTGACCTGAAGATGCCTAACATGTCAGGCTTCGAGTTTCTATCGATCGCGCGCAGGCGGTTCCCTCAAATCCCAACCATTGCCGTAAGCGGAGAATTCCACCCTCCTGTCCCACCGCTCGGCGTGCTCTCAGATGCCTTCCTTGCCAAACCGTTCAGGTTCGAAGAGCTGTTGGCAAAGATTGCGGACTTGCTCCGCGACGCTCCGCCGCGACCAGCAATCAAGAGGGACAGAGCGCCGGTCTGGGTGCCCCGCAATGGAGAGTACTATGTAATCACCTGCACCGATTGCCTGCGTTCCTTCTCTATACCCGCAGAGAAAAGTGTCCGAGTCCTTCGCGAGCTTCGCACGCTGGAGTGTATTTTCTGCGATTCGCAGGTTCAGTTCATCTTCGAAGAAAGGCCAGAAGCATCGGGGCTTCCGATAATCAAGAACCATCACGCAGCATGAAGGAGAGAACGAACCGGCTATCAATCCAGAATAGGCTGTGCCTGACCACCGTCCGTCTGCACAGGCCCGGTGCACGGTAAGGAGTCCCTCCTCGAAGCGTGCTTGTTAGGTTTCGCGTGCGATTTGACCGCGTTAGGCCGTCGCCATTTCGCAGTTGATTCACTGCGCCCATGCGACCCGGAAACAGAACGTCAGTGCAAAAAGGGAGACAGTGAAGCAGTGCGCTAGGGTTCTGGCGCAGATGTGGCCGTACGCCCGTCCTCCGCTACGCCTTTGCGGTGACAGCGCGAGAAGTACGAGCCGAGAATTCATTTTCGATGGTTGTCATCGATCCAGGACACGGCGGCTCCGATCCAGGAGGGATTCCCGGCCAAATAGTGCCGGAAAAAACGGTCGCACTCGTCCATTCACGTCGCGACACGTCGCTTAGAACCAACGATTATGTTACAACTATTATTCAGAAAATGGTGGGTGGCACTGCTGCAGGGGATTTTACTGATCATCCTGAGCATTTACATTTTTCAAAATCCGGTTGAAGTACTGGCCGGCATCTCGTTTTGGTGTGGATTATTGGTGCTTGTTGCCGGCCTGTTAGGGATCATTGCCTGGCTGGCTGCTGATAAACCAGAAAGAGAAGGAATGTCGCTTTTTTGAAGCATCCTGACTGCTGCTTTTGGTTTGCTGATGCTGCTGCATTTATTGGTCACCATGAAAACACTTACCGTGATCTTTGGATTGTGGATGCTGATAACCGGCCTGCTGCTTGTACAATCGGGCTGGTCGCTAAGAAGCAGAAACTCATTTGGCTGGATAATGGTTATTGCAGGCGTGTTATCAGCTGTGGCGGCTGTCATGATGGTTTTCAACATCGGTACCGGAGCTGTTGGCATCAGCACCCTGCTCGGTTTGCAGGTTTTGCTTACCGGCATTGCCCTGGTCTTGCTATCGTTTACCAAGAAAATAGATTGTGACAATCCCGCTCTCAATAACGTTCGTTTTTGAAACACCCGGATTTCAATCCCCGCGGACACTGCCTTGGATCAAACTTACGAGATTGGCACAGTGGCGTCCCAACCGCGAAAGATTTGGACGTCTCTTTTTGGATGGCTGGGGCCTCCGATGACGCGCGATAAGTCACATTCGGCGAAAAGAGCTTGTATTCTTTCTACCGAGCAATGGCCCGTAGATCGACCCGATTAACTCTCCACTCACGAGTCTTCGTTCGGCGCGCCGTCAATCGGCGAGAAGTAGATGAAGTGGGGTCAGCGGACCAAGCTCGATGAACTCGTGCTTCATAAGGCCCGCTTTGCCCAACGGCAACTCTTCCATCAGGGTACGCGCCTCTTCGAGCGAGGTCACATTTAAGAGGAACACGGGACCTGTCTGCGTCTGGCGAATCCACCATTGGTCGATCTTGCCGGCCAGATACAGTCGAAGCGTCGCCGGCACTTCTTTGGGAAAGAGCTCCTTTATTTGTTCCGGTGTTGGAACCTTCGTGAATTGTCCTATGGCTAGAATCTTTGTTGTGGGGACTACTGGGAAAGGGTGCTTTGGCTTTTCCTTGGTGTTAGCCGCCTTGTCTTGAACGTTATCCATATCCAGCTCCTATCTGACCTTTTCGAGCGCTTCGTTGTATGTGCCAAAATTCTTCGCCACCGGCTTCAGCGTTGGATAGCTTTTGAGTTTGCGGTTCATAAAGCGACCTAACGGCGAACGCCCTGCCGCAGACGGTCGCCGACTGAATTGAACTGCTGCTCATTTTTGATTAACAGACATGCGATCGACGGGACCAAGACGATCCGCACGTTGGGTCGCTAACATCCAAGTAAGAGCCAGGACGCCGGATAACTGTCTCATCGCAGTGTCCATTCGGTAGCGGGTTAGGTGGGGTTTACAGTGCGCAGGAACTTCACGAGCTGGTCACTGACCTCGGCACAGGCTTCGTGTTGTACCCAGTGGCCCACATTGTCGATCTCGAGGTTCCCCACGAGACCGGGAAGACCGGCGCGGAGTTTTTCGAAAGGTGGGTAGAGCGCGCCCAAGCCGTCCGACTTTCCAGCAATGTAAAAGGAAGGTTGGGTGATCTTCGCGCCTCTCCAGGCGCCGGACAGATAGAAATACGGTTCGGCAGCGCGGTAGTAGTTGAGGCCTCCACGAAAGCCGGTGCGTTGGAATTCAGCGATGTTATGGGTAACGTAATCAGGTTCCGCCCATGACGGCAACGGCCCGGGAGCTGGACGATGAAGGCTTCGTGCAGGATCCATAGGGTTCCACCGTGTTTCGACTGGCGCAGAACCCGATGCCCAATACAGAATCCCTGGAATGGTAACGGGGGCGTCGGCCCAAATTTGATCGGCCTCCGGTTTCATCTGTTCGAACATGTAGAAATCGTTTTGGTGGCCGGACTTTCGCATGCGCTCGAAGACGCTGACATCCCCACGCGGAACGTAAGGAACGCTCATACAGAACACCGCTTTGAATCTGTCGGGACGCATCAGCGCGGCGTTCCACGCATGAGCTGCACCCCAGTCATGGCCCACAATAACAGCGCTCGGGATATTGAGCGCATCGAGCAAACCGACTAGATCACCGGCCGTATGTAACGGCGTGTACAAGGTTGCGTCCGCAGGAGCTGAGCTGCGTCCATAGCCGCGCATATCGGGAGCAATTGCTCGATATCCCGCTGAAGCGATGGCTTTCATCTGTCGGCGCCAGGTATAAGAAGTGTCCGGAAACCCGTGGCAGAAAAGAACGGCTGGCCCTTCGCCTTGCTCAGTCACATGCAAGGAGATGCCATTCGTTGCGATGTCGTATTCCTTGATCGGTGGGCCTTCGAACCCTCCAAAGCTATTCGCCCTAGCCACGCGCCCGAAAAGAAGGCTTGCACCGACCGCCGTACTGCCAGCTAAAAAGGAACGGCGAGAGATCGCCGAGTTCGAAATCGTTGACTTGTCTTCCGTCGTGACGATAGCCACCGTGTCTTGTTGGGCGCTCAATCTCAAATCTTTCTCGTTACTGTTCATAGTGTTCACCTCCAGAATCACCTCCGGGCTCAAGATGGCAATCAGGAGCGCCGAGACAATGAATGCAATGAATGTATAGGGTTGATTGAGAGCTAATCTGACGATCCACATAACCTTCCCGTTATTCACGAATTTAGGACAGAAGCGCGCCTCGGTGCGCCTCAAGGAATTCAGGAAGCCCGATTGGTCGTTGTCCTCCGATCTTCTCAACCAGATCGT
>Ga0307477_10002991_pt1 | contig 12758 bp, 8 predicted proteins | sample atmos_gasesECM2C_FD_203316 | JGI IMG/M metagenome (GOLD analysis project Ga0307477, IMG submission 203316) | Hardwood forest soil microbial communities from Morgan-Monroe State Forest, Indiana, United States - atmos_gasesECM2C_515 | ecosystem: Environmental > Terrestrial > Soil > Temperate...
TTCCGCTTAGGTTTCCCACTACAACGATTGGACCGGCCAAACGGCCTCTAGGGAGAATCTAAAATGCATCTCGGGAAATTATTCTGGGCAGTACCGGCGTTGTGCGCCCTTTTCCTTTTGAACGCAGGTGACCTACAGGCGCAATCAGCATCCATCACCGGCACAGTAGTAGATCCGTCCGGCGGCGTCGTTCCGAATGCGACCGTCACGATTCATAATCCTGTAAGCGGATTGGAACGTGCCACCATGACCGATAGCTCTGGTAACTTCAATTTTCCAAACATGCCATTCAACCCTTACCACCTCTCTGTAAACGCAAAAGGATTTATGTCCTACGCCCAGGATGTTGAGGTCCGATCCTACGTGCCGCTGAGTGTGCCGATCACGCTGAAAGTGGAGGGTGGCACTAGCACGGTAACGGTAGAGGGTGGGGGTGACCTCTTGGAGAACGATTCGACGGCCCACACGGACGTCGACCGGGCCTTGTTCGACAAACTCCCGCTGGAGAGCGCATCGTCGTCATTAAGCTCGCTCGTTACCCTGGCCACACCGGGAATCGCTGCGGACTCTAACGGCCTCTTTCACGGACTGGGCGATCACGCGGAGAACTCATTCTCCGTTGACGGGCAGCCCATCACCGACCAGCAAAGCAAGATTTTCTCGAATCAAATTCCTCTCGATTCGGTTCAGTCCTTGGAGGTCATCCAGGGCGCACCACCAGCTGAATATGGAGGCAAGACCAGCGTTGTGATTGTAGCGACGACACGTTCGGGCCTGGGCGTCACCACCCCTCACGGCAGCGTAAACGCCTCCTACGGTTCGTTTGGTTCGACCTTCGCCGGGTTCGATCTCGGTTATGGAGGCACCAAGTGGGGAAACTTTATCGCTGTCAATGGCCTGAACACCAGCCGGTTTCTCGATCCTCCTGAATTCAAAGTGTTACACGATAGGGGCAACGAAGAGAACTTTTTCGACCGCTTTGACTACAAACTTTCTGACCAGGATACAATTCAATGGAACCTGGGATTCACACGTTCCTGGTTCCAAACCCCCAATACCTTTGACCAGCAGCTGCAACTCTGTACCTTTCTCTCCGCACCGATGGGCGCGAACTGCTTGAATGGCGACGCCCCATATACTCCGGGCGCAGTCCAGGTCGTCCCGAACACGAACACTCCCTTGGGGCCTACCGATCAGCGCTCGCAAATCAGAACCTTTAACATCGCGCCAACGTGGACGCATTTGTTCGGCTCAAACGCCGTGTTCAACTTCGGCGCCTTTGTGCGGCACGACCAATATAACTATTACCCAAGTAACAATTTGTTTGACGACCTTGGGCCGCTTCAGGACGAAACCGTCTCTCAACTCCGGTTCCTGACCAACGCAGGCGCTCACGCGTCCTGGTCGTACGTCAAGGGGATCCACAATGTGAAGGCGGGGATCACATATGAGCAAACATTCCTTAGCGAGCACGACAATTTTGGAATTGTGAATCCCGCGCTGCTAGCAGGAGCGGTCTGCCCGGATCCGACTAACCCCAAATGCACTCTGGTGCCATTCGACTTGACGGCTGGTGGGCAACTCTTCCATTACTTCGGGCACACCGACGTGAAGGAATTGGCGCTGTACGTACAAGACACGATCACCAAGGGCAACTGGTCGTTTAATCTGGGAATTCGCGGAGACTTCTATAACGGCCTCGACGCCATTTCCCGGCAGCCGGAGCCTCGTCTCGGCGTCGCCTACAACATCAAGCAGACCAGCACGGTCCTGCGCGTTTCATATGCTCGTACAATGGAAAGCCCATTCAACGAGAACCTGATCATTTCAGGCACGGGGTGCAGTAACCCTGTCGTCAACGCGATCATGACCGTCGCACAGGGCTTTGCCTGCAACTTTGGGACGGCTCTCGCACCGCTGGTACCCGGCTTTCGCAATGAATTCCACGCCGGTTTGCAGCAAGCCTTCGGCAAGTACTTCGTCCTCAGCGGCGATTACATCTGGAAATACACGCACAACGGCTATGATTTCAACGTGTTCGGTACCAGTCCCATTTTCCTTCCCATCGAATGGCACAATTCCAAGATTCCCGGCTTTGCCGTTCGCGGTAGCGTTCCGAATTTTCACGGCTTCACGGCCTTGATCGTGTTTTCGCACGTCGCTGCGCGCTTCTTCCCGCCGGCAGTCGGCGGAATCACGCCGCCCCCGCCCTCTGCGGTATTCCGAATCGACCACGACGAAGTGTTCAACCAGACAACCCATCTACAATACCAACCGTTTAAGCGCGCGCCGTGGGTCGGGTTTAACTGGAGGTATGACAGCGGACTGGTGAGTGGCTTTGTACCCTGCGAGGCGCAAACTGCGACGTGCTCATTTTCGACGTCTAAAAATGATCCCGGGATAGGAGGTGCGCCATCGGTAGGACTAGCCAACATCCCAGCGGGTGATATAGCGTTGGTGAATAACCTCAACGGTTTGCCGCTCACGGCCGATCAGGAGTTCCAGTCCGGAATCACCTGCAACGGGCTGGGTGCGACCCCGACGACTCCCATACCCACGGGGCCGGCTATCAACGGGTTTTTCGTCTGCCCCGCGTCCCAGCTCCATTCCAACCTGGTAAAAATACCGGCGGCAAACACAGAACAAGACGACCACAATCCACAGCGAATCCAGCCACGAAACCTGTTCGACCTATCCGTCGGCCATGACAACTTGTTCAACGGCGACCGCTACAAGTGGAGCCTTCGCTTCACCGCCATCAACATTACTAACAAAGTTGCGTTGTACAACTTCCTTTCGACCTTCAGCGGCACGCACTACGTGACGCCGCGCACGTTTACGGCTGAAATCGGTTTCCACTTTTAGAGAATTCGAGCGGAGGGGAAAGGCGGCTTATTCTGGCGTCTTCCCCTCGATTCTTCGAACTGCTGGAGGGAAGCCGAGTTATGACGAGGATGACGCCCAAGCGTATTCAAAAAATCCGGAAGGCGCTGGGATTTTCTCAGGAAGATCTCGCGCACATTTTATGGGTGACCTGGTCAACGGTGAACCGCTGGGAAGTTGGCAACGCCGCTCCCACGGGAATGAATCTTAGAATTCTGATTCTGCTGGAGCACGGCTTGGCCACGCCATCCTTTCAGAAAATTCTCCGAGATCCCCGAGCCGCCGATCCCATGTTTCTGCTTTATCGTCTGTTGGAACCTCTATATGGAAACCGCCACCCATAATCAGCAGGTTTTAAACCGGTGCCCAATACCCTTCCCAATTACCCTTCCTTGACGCATAGACATTGCTTTGTTAGGCTGCCTCACTATCTGTCTGCTAGGCGGGCGCGGTGTCCCACGTAATGGCAGACGATTCGGCATTCCCTTCCCCCGGGAGAATAATGGAAACATCTTCCGCGCTTTTCGAACTCGCGAGCGTGTCGCTGGCGTGTCGCGATCAAGACACATTGCTTAAGACTTTTGCTGCACGAGTAGGTACCACACTCGGGGCGCGCGCTGTTCTCGTCTGGATTGCGAATGACACCGGCGAAGAGCTGGTTTGCCGCATGCGCTGGACCGAGCCGGGCGAGCGGCTGCATCCCATGGAGCGGCCCGTCAGCGAGGGAACGCTGGCGATTTTGTATCAGTCGGCGGCCACGCGGCGCTTGCCGGCACGCGAAATTGCAGCGGAAGATTTGGAGCATCTCGACGAATTTACCCGCACCCGCGTGAAATCCGCTTTGTATGCCTCTTTGCCTGGAGTACAGAAAGCCGAAGGTGTGGTTGAGGTTCTCAACAAGCGTGTTGGAGACTTTTCCGCCGAAGATGCGCATTTCCTGGAAGAAGCATGCCAGTTGGCCGGCCGAGCTCTCACAAATCTAGATGCCATCGAATTAGAACGCAACGGGCAGCTGGCCACACTGGAACGGCTGACCGCCTTGTACGATCTGGGCCGTACTTTCACCTCGACTCTCGAGCTAGACGAGCTTCTTCCGATCGTAGCCGGAAAGATTCGCGACATCCTGGGAGCCGGTGCTTGCAATCTCTGGCTGGCTTCAGCCGACGGGCAAGAGCTCACGCTCGCAGAACAAATTGGTGAAGATCCTACAGTTGAAGAAGATGCCACGGCATCCTTGAATGAAGGCCTGTTCGCCGAGATTGCCCAGCAAGCCAACCCTAGGTTGCTTGAAGACCCAGGCGAGGAGCCTGCCCTCGCTGAACGCATTAAAACGGGGGGCGATTTCGAAATTCAGTCCTGGATGGGAGCGCCGCTTCGCAAGGACGATGAAGTACTCGGCGTGGTCGAAATAATCAACAAGTCAGACGGCACGCAGTTCAATGAAGATGATCTGTTCTTCCTCAACAGCATCAGCGAACAGGCCGCTGTCGCGCTGCACAACGCAAACCTGCTTGAGTCCGAGCGCAAGGTCCACGCGCTTGACGCTCTGTTAAAGATTTCGCAGGAAATTACTTCCACTCTGGATCTGGACCACGTGCTGACCACCGTCGTCGCGCAATCTTCCTCCGTAGTTCCCTTCGAGAGTTGCGTCATTGGATTCTACGACCGCGGACGCTTTGTTCTCGGCGCGGTCTCCGGGGAAACCGAGGTTCCCAAGACGCGGGAGATGAGCGATCTGCGCGAACGCATGGAGTGGGTAGCCGAGCAGGAAAACCATGTTTCAGCGAATCTGCATGAAGAGGGTTGGCAGGTGGAACCGGAAGAAACACACGCGCAGATTGTCTCCTTTTTGGAAGCGCACGGGCATAAGGGATTCTATGGGTTGCCTTTGCGGGACGACCAGGGAACTCTCGGCGCTATGATCCTTCTGAGCAACGAACCCGATTTTCTATCAGAAAACAATTTGGAAACCCTGGCGATCCTCGCCAGCCAAACCACGGTCGCTATTCGCAATGCCCAGCTTTATCAGCAAGTGCCGCTCGCAAATATCCTGCAGCCCTTCGCGCAGAGAAAGAAAAAACTGATCGCGGCTATGCCCAGAAGCCGGGTGATGCTATATGCGCGGCGGGGAGCCATTGTCGCGGCTCTGCTGATATTCATCCCCTGGCCGATGCGCGTGGGCACTGATGCGACCGTAATTCCAGCCGATCGCCGCGTGGTTGGCGCTATGCAAGGCGGCACCGTCAGACAGGTCTTCGTTCATGAAGGTGACGCTGTAAAACCTGGGCAGGTACTGGCTCAGCTGGATGATAGCGAGGATCGCGTTAAGCTGGCGGAAGCTGACGCTGCGTTATCACAAGCGCGGCGTGAAATAGCCGAAGCAGAGTTTCGCAACGATCCCTCCGCTGCGGGACAAGCACAACTACGCAACCAATTGTATTACGCCGAAGTCGCGCTCGAGCAGCAGCGCATCAATGAAGCGCGGTTGACTTCACCCATCGGCGGCATCGTGGTTACACCGAAAGTGGAGGAGAAAACCGGGACCATGTTAAAGGCGGGCGATACTTTTTGCGAAATAGTTGCTCAAGACCGCATGGCTGCGGAAATGAGCGTCCCCGAGACCGATCTCCCGCTGGTGCAGCCGGGAGAGAGAATAGCGTTAAAGTTGAATGCGTTCCCAACCATTACATTCAACGGAAATGTGGAACGTCTCGGCGCACAGACGCGCACAGACTCCGGAGAACAATACTTTCTGGTACGTGCTATCTTCGAAAATACGGGAGGAAGCGCGCGTGACGGAATGGTCGGACGAGCGAGAATCCAATCGCACGGGGGATGGTTCAGTAGCGGGTGGTATCCCATAGGCTATGCCATATTGCGCTCGCCGTTCAGGTGGATTTGGCAAAAGGCATGGGCTTGGCTGCCGTAGCAAAGAGGAAATGGCCGATATGAAACGCGTAATGATTTTCTTACTCGCCGCAGTTGCCGTTGGCGGAAATGGCTGTGACAACTCCTCGGTAGCCTCCAACACCAAAGTAGCGTCGGAAGCAACAGCCAAACCCGCGCCTTCTCAACCATCCCCTTCAAGTGCGGTAATCGCCAGGCCTTCCGAATCCGGCGATATTCTTAGCGTCCTGACGGTGGAACATCAGGTGGATCTCTCCTCGCAACGCGATGGCGTAGTGACCTCGGTGACGAAAGATGAAGGCGCGGCGGTGAAAGCCGGCGAAGTGCTGGGCCACCTCGATGACCGAACCTTGCAACAAGAACTTGTCAAAGCGCGCGATGATCTCAAAGTCACCGAGAATAACCTGCAGTTTAAAGCCGCGGAATTGAAAGCGAAAGGCGCTGCCTACCGGCGCCAGCAGCTATTGCGTGACGCCGGCCTTTCCAGCGAGGCGGATCTCGAAAAAGCGGAATTTGAGGCGAAAGGTGCAGAGTACGATATGCACGGATATGAAGCCCTGGTCGAAAGCGGCCACGCTGAGTTACACCGCCTGGAAATCGAGATCGATCAGACCGTTTTGCGGGCTCCTTTTTCCGGCGTAGTCGTACGCCGTTATGTTCGACAGGGGCAAGCCATCGCCAAGGGAGACAAGTGCTTCAGAATTAGCCAGCTTTCGCCGCTGCAAGTCCAATTTCAAATCTCTGAATTGGCCGGCCCTCGCCCGGTGTCTGGCGCTCCGGTAAATTTGGTCCTCTTGGACGGGTCTAATCGCGCGCTGAATGCAAAGATTGTGAAGGTCAGCCCTACGGTGGACCCCTCCAGCGACAGTTACAACGTATCAGCCCAACTTACTGGCCCCGACCTCACAAATCTGCGCCCCGGGATGGCTGTCCGTGTGGGATGGCCGGCAACCTCGCAATCGAAGCCCTAGAGGACTTCAACGATGCGTTTCGGGCCCACCAGCCTGCAAGTGTCCAGCGTTCTGGCAAAGGGTCTTAAGCGGCCCAAACTCCGCACCGATCTTCGCATCAGCGAACAAGTCGTAGCCGGCGAAACCAGCTACGTCATCAAGAACCGCGAGTCAAATTCTTATAATCGGTACGGCGTCACCGAATATCGACTCCTCTCGCTTTGTGACGGAACGCGCACCCCTGCGGAGATCGCAAAAGCCATTTCCGAAGAGGATCCGGAATCGCAAACCAGCGAAAGCGAAGTACTGGAATTCCTTGACTCCGTTGACGCTGACATGTGGGAGCGATCGATCGGTGAAAAAAATCTCGCTGTACTGGAGCGCATTCGCGACGAACGAAAAGGGCGCATCGATCAGTCCAGCGTGCTTTACATCAGTTTTAAAGCCTGGAACCCCGACAAAACGTTGACGAAACTAGACAAATACCTTGGTTGGATGTTCACCAGAGGGTTTGTGATCTTCTCCTTGTCTATTTTCGTTGTGGCCATTTATCTTCTGGCGGGCGATTGGAACCGCGTACAACAAGACACATCCGCCTTGTATGACTTTGCCAATAAGAGTGCCTACGACATCTGGATTTTCTGGGTTCTCCTTCTTGGTCTTGGAGCCATTCACGAATTCGGCCACGGGCTCACTTGCAAGCATTTTGGCGGCGACGTGCATCAGATGGGCTTTTTGCTTATTTATTTCACGCCCGCCTTCTTCACGGACACCACCGACATCCTCCTATTCACAACCGGAGCTCCTCGCCAGTGGGTTATCTTCGCGGGGATTTGGATCGAACTGGTGATTTGCGGCTTAGCCGCCCTAGTATGGCATTTCACCGCTCCAGGCTCGCTGGTGAATGATTTCTTTTACAAAATGATGCTGCTGAGTGGAATTCAGGGCGCGGTTTTAAACCTGAATCCCTTAATCAAAGCCGATGGCTACTATGCTCTGTCACAATTCCTGAACATCGATAACTTGCGCGAAGAATCCTTCGAGTTCCTAAGAGCCTGGATTCAGAAATACATTCTTCGTCATGACATTGACTTACCGCCGGCCAGTAAGCGGCAGCGTCGCATTTTTTTCTTGTTCGGGGTTTCCGCCATCGTTTACAGCACGTCCCTTTTAATTTTGGTGCTTCTTTTTGTCAAAAACGTACTGGTCAGCAAAATGGGCGACGCCTGGGGTTATCTGGCAACTCTCGGCGTCATATATTTCTTCGCCAGGAAAAGTTTGCGAAAGGCTTTGCCAGTTGCGCGCGCTTGGATTCGCGACAAGAAGGAGAAATATATGGCCTGGAGAATCACACGCAAGCAGCAGGTTTGGGCGCTCGGATTGGTTCTTCTTTTTCTTTTGCCGCCATTCTCGTCGAACGTCACTACCGACTTGATCCTTGAGCCCGGAAGAGACGCGCGCGTCCGATCCCTGGTGGGCGGAAGAATCCAAAAGGTGTTCGTACATGAAGGCGATGAAGTAAAAGCAGGTCAGTTATTGGGTGTTTTGGAGAACCCTGAGATCGCCGCCGATACACAGTCCTTTGCGCATAAGCTGGCTATGGCCAATAGCAATCTCCGAAGCAACCAAGATCGCTCGGACCTGGGCCAAACGGCGCAAGCGGCTCGCGATCGCAGGCGGCTCGAGCAAGAACAGTACGAAGCTCAAAGAAGACAGCAAGAGCTTGAAATTCGAGCTCCGATCGACGGCACCATTGCTACGCCGAATGTAGACCAGGAAACCGGAACATTTCTCTCGGCCGGCGACGAGTTCGTCCACATAGCTGACCGAACTACCATGAAAGCTCGAATCCTGGTGCAGGACCGCGATGTTCAGGATGTTCAGCCTGGCGCTCTGGCCAAAGTGAAGGTGCGGCCCTACCCCTACCGCACGTACTCCGGCCACATCGATCGAATTCTTCCGGCCGCCGCTATGGACCATCCCGTCACACAGACCGAGAAGCTCGAGCGTCTAGGCCAGGACTTGACGAATTATCTCGCAGTTGAAATGGACATTCCGAATTCAGACGGTTTTCTTCGCGAAGGGATGACCGGAAAAGCCAAGATTTCAGGATCCAGGGAGTCATTAGCGCGTCAAGCCGGACGAGGAATATGGCGTTGGGTGCGCTCGCAATTTTGGTAGCGCCGAAGGCCTCTCCCCAAATAAAAAAGGGCGGCCGTTCCTGGGACGGCCGCCCTTTTGGTACTGCAACTGCTAACTGGTGGCCGGCGTGAAGCCGAGCCTCACAGATTCAAGCAACTTCAAACCAAGCGCTATTAGCGGAATTTCGTCAAAGGCTTCACGGATCCGAGCTTCTTTCCCTTTTTCACCGGCTTTGCTTTTGCCATTTTCTTGAATCTCCTTAACGTTGTAGATTTCCTACTGCCTACGTCTTTGCCAATGCAATCGACGCGCCAAACTCCCGAACGCGTCGCCTGAATCACTCCATTTGATTTAAAAGCACTTATCTTCGGCGAATACCAGAAAACAAAAAGATCGGCAACCGAAGTGTTTAATTTTTTCCTGTCCAGTTGAATATTTCAATATTCCGCTAACTGGCGGGATAAAAATAAGAAGAAGCTCGGAGGGCCAAAAATACTGTGAGCACAGGTTCGATCGAGATCAGGTCCGTAGAAAGTGCTGCTCAAATAAAAAAAAGCCGCCAGTTTCGCGCTGGCAGCCTGGTGGTTCCGCGCGCATCAGTACAGCCCAAACGCGCCGATGATATGAAACGCTTAATTCCCCCCGAATCGAATCAAGGGCTTGGTTTGTTCCAGCTTCTTTGCCTTTTTCAAGGTTTTCTTTGCCATGTTAGTTGCTCCGGTTTCATTCGCCGATTAAGCGGCCATTCCTTGTAGTGCAAAACTAACGCCAAAGTCAATAAAAAATGAAGGGAGTCTAAACCTAACATTTCACATACGATAGTGCCGTACTGGTAGAATCCTTCGAAAATGGAAGAGCCTGAATCTGTTGAAAATCATGTTCTTGTCGTTTAAAAACTCAACACCCCTTACGCTACATGTTGTACTTACGACATAGGTAGTTTAGGCGGTTGCGATCTAACCCAAGTAGCCTGGCGGCCTCTGTTTTCACTTGTTTGGCCTGCTCCAAAGCCTCTTGGAGCCAGCGCCGCTCAAACGCCTCCATTTCCTTGTCCAAATTAATTCCGTCCGAAGGAAGTCGGAATCGGTTGCGCGAATCACGTGCGGAAGCCTGCACAATCTCACTAGGAAGATCCTTCAAGGCGATCACTTCGCCGTCCGTCATGATCACTAGCCGTTGAACCGCATTCTGCAGTTCCCTAACGTTTCCTGGCCAAGCATAGTGCTTCAGGGCTAACATCGCATCGTCGGCGATGCGTTTAGCAGCAAACCCGTTCGCAGCGCAGTAAACACTGACAAAGTAGTCCGTCAGCACCGGTATATCCTCGACTCTTTCGCGAAGAGACGGGACAAAAATGGGCACCACGTGGATTCGGTAATAAAGATCTTCTCGAAACCGCTCCTCGCGAACCATTTCCTCCAGGTCTTCATTTGTCGCGCTGATAAGCCGAAAGTCCACCTTGATGGATTTCTTGCCGCCTAGCCGGGTAAATGACCGATCCTCCAGAACACGCAGGAGTTTGCTTTGGAGGGCGGGCGTTAGTGTTGCAATTTCATCAAGGAAGAGGGTGCCTTGGTGGGCCGTTTCGACGCGGCCTTCCTTCGCGGCCACCGCGCCGGTGAATGCGCCTTTCTCGTAGCCAAAAAGCTCGGCCTCCATTAAGCCTTCCGGAAGCGCGGCGCAGTTGACGCTAACGAATGCGCGATTACGGCGAGGACTTTGCTCGTGAAGCGCTCGGGCGACCAGTTCCTTGCCTACTCCGCTTTCTCCCCGAATGATCACGCTGGTGGTCGCCCGAGCCATTCGCTTTATGGAATCGAAGACGTGGCTCATGGCGTCGGTTGAGCCGATCAGATCACCATGTGTGCTTTTGCGGCTGATTTCCTGGCGAAGAATACGGTTCTCGCGCTGGATGTGTAATTTTTCAACAGCGCGTTCAAGAAGATGGCGGAGAACGTCGGTGTCGATGGGCTTGATAAAGTAGTCGTAGGACCCGGCATCGATCACCTTAAGGGCGGTGGCCTTGGTTTCGTCCGAACTGAGCACGAGTACGAGGGTGTCAATCTCGCTTCCCTGCAGCCTGCCGAGAAGCTCCGTGCATTCGCGGACACCGCCATCACCCAGCGGAAGGCCGAGTAGAAGGACATCCAGTTCAGATCCCTGCAGGAGCCGGTAAGCGGCTTCAAAGTCCTCGCCTTCGAAGACTTCAAATTGCGAGCGCAGCGCGGAAGCAATCTTCGAGCGCAGACTATGGTCGTCGTCAACAATCGCAACTTTGGGCTTTGTTGCAACCGGGGCGATGGTGGTCTCCGGCGGGAACTGACACGAACAGGCATGCCCGCATTGCGCCGATTCTAAGTGCCAAGAGCCGTGCTGTCAACGAAATCGGGCCGCCCAATTGAGGCAGTGGAGGATTCCCAGGAATTCAGCGTGACGACTGGCGCGGCGGTAGGTATTTTTTCTCCACCTTCGCAACGACCACATAGTTCGGGTCCACCATTTCGGCCAGGTGAATCGTAGCTACTTTCGAGAGCAGCTCATAAGCATCAAGCTCGGAGAGGCCGTAATCCTGATGAATCCAACGAATGAGTTGGGTAAACGCGATGCGCAATGAATCGTCCAGGGGACGATAAATGCCGACAGCCATAATTTCATTTTGATTCTCGAAGCGCGGCCAGTCGATTCGCAGCCCTTTAATTACGCGCACGCGCAGGCGAACCCGTAAGGGCACTTCAATGGCGGTGCCGGCGATTTCGCCGTCACCCATAGCGGCATGTCCGTCGCCCATATAAAGGAGCGCGCCTGGTACGTTTACGGGCAAATAGAGGGTATTTCCCACGCTCGCTTCCGAAGCGTCCATATTGCCGCCGAATTCAGCGGGAACCACGGAACTCCGAGCTTCGCCGTGCGCAGGCGCCACTCCGATACATCCGAGGAATGGATGGAGGGGAATTTTTACCGAGAAATTAGAATCGTGCGCTTGGAAAGTCGCCGTGCCCTGGTCGGAATGGATGGGATAAAGCCAAACGCGTTCGGGCAGAGCCGGTTGCAGCATGGGAGTGTAGTCGGTCGAGTTGAGGGCGCCAAACCCAGGAGCGAATGCACCGACGCCTTGGGACGAGTTCACCTCCAAACTCACAAAATCGACAGCAATTGTGTCTCCCGGTTCGGCACCTTCGATAAAGAAGGGGCCCGTGAGCGGATTGTCGCCCTTGACCAGCGCGAGCGTATCGCCGGGTTTTTGGATCGCGTCGCCGAAAGCATCGAGCGTATTGGTTTCGAGGATATCGCCGGGCGCAAGCCGCGCTACCGACGGCGAGACTCCGTAAACGTACTTCACGGTTTCAAGCGTCGCGCGATACTTCGCCACGGCCGGAGGCTTATCCTGTGCCTGAACGGGGGCACAAAACAAAAAGCTCGAAAGGGCCGTAAGTGCTAGCAATCTCATATTCGATCCTCCATCGCGAGTAAATTGGTTCTATCGTAGCGCCAATAGATGTGTCACGCTGAAGGGAATGATAAAGGGCCGGCTAACCCATATTCTGCTTCACGATTCTTTCCGCGTAGGCATCACCATCAAAGGGATCGACGGAATACTCGAAGCGCTTGGCGGCGTACTGCTGTGGTTCAAAGTGAATACGTTGAACGCCTGGCTGCAGGCGCTTTGCCAGCACGAACTCGCGCGGGACAAGCACGATTATATTTTCTCTCACCTGAGCATTGCTTCGCAGAAATTGGCTAGCGGCAGCCCGATGTTCGCCTCGCTTTATCTCTTGTCGCATGGACTGGTTAAAGCCGCGCTCGTCATTTGCCTCTGGATGAATCGGCTGTGGGCCTACCCGCTGACCATCGCCGTTTTTGCCGCATTTGTGATCT
>Ga0307477_10002992_pt1 | contig 12757 bp, 15 predicted proteins | sample atmos_gasesECM2C_FD_203316 | JGI IMG/M metagenome (GOLD analysis project Ga0307477, IMG submission 203316) | Hardwood forest soil microbial communities from Morgan-Monroe State Forest, Indiana, United States - atmos_gasesECM2C_515 | ecosystem: Environmental > Terrestrial > Soil > Temperate...
CGTCGGAACTCTCCGAAGCTGGGAACAGGGCTCCCGCAAACCACAAAGTTCGGCACTCCGACTATTAGCTATTGCGAAAGAAAAGCCGGCGTTACTCCTACAAAGACGCGCCTAATAACCGAACTGTCGAGCGCCGATGGGCCAAAGCTGTCGGCGCTTCTTGATAAGAGTTCGAACGCGTTCCGCGAGAACGCGCCGACGACGATTCGTTTCCGACCGGTTTCCTTTGTCGACACACAGGCGCCCGAGCATTTTCGTAGGTCCCATCCACCGGGACCGGAGGGCGGCAGCTTCGAATCCCATTTGGACGAGTGCACGATAGAACGGTGGATTGCCGACGCGCTCACCATTGAGGACCAGAATCCTCGCCGAGTCCAACTGGTTAGCGCGAAAGATGGGCTGCATCGCTGATATCTGATTCCGGTTCAGAGGCACGGCTCTCTGCGTGAAGTTCTTGCGCTGTCGGTCAATATATTCTGCGACCTGTGCGACAAGCCAAGTATTCTGGCGCTCGCTGAGTGTGGGCATGACTAATCTTACTCTGCGGCTAACGCGGGTATACCTTCATCGCTCAGAATCCTGTGCAAGCGCTCGACGGGAATTCGACCAGCTTCGGCGATAGCTGCTGTCCTGAGCGCAAGCGGAGGGTGCGTCATGAATAATTCAGTGAATCTACCTGACCGGGCGGGCACCTCATGGATTTTGTGCAGGTTGACCAACGCTCGTATCGCGGTTTCCGGGTCGCCAGTAAAGTCAACCGCGAATGCGTCGGCGGCATATTCGAAGCGGCGCGAGAAATAATAGATAGCGATCAGCGGACCGATAACTACGGCGATTTCAGCGAATGGTAGTAGAGCTACCGCATAGTGCGACAACCGAAACAAAACGAGGGACAAAATAAGAAACATTCCCAGCACCAGCAGCAAATGCTTCCGTCCGTGCTTTAGGCTCACGTGAGCCAACTCGTGAGCCATAACGTAATCAATCTGCGTCTTCGTTAGGTACTGCCCAAGGCTATCCGTGAGGCCGATGGCATCTGATAAGCCATAGGCGTTCGTCAAATGTCCCTTTCCCGCAGGAACGATGTAAACCCGACTAATTGTCACCCCCATGTGGTCTGCCATCTTCAACGCTCGGTTTCGAAGCTCGCCAGATTTCAGACGATTGAATTTCATTCCCTCGGCCCGTCTGAGTAACCCCTTTCCAACTCGGGAGACTATGCCGGCGGTTATCAGCCATACTGTGCCGACAATCTTCCCACTGAAAATGAGCGTGAACCCGGAGGCAACCATCAAGAGCGGAATCACAAAACTCACCAATCTCCACCATGCCTGCCGAAGCAATACCACGAACGACCATCGTTGCTTCAGCGCAGTTCTGTCTACGACGTAGCAGGTGAGGAGAAACAAACCCAGACTTGCAACTGGAAGCAGCCAAAAAAGAAGAGCCTCCACACTAGAACGGTCCCACGTTGCCGGAAATCTCCGTACCAAAGTACCCGGTATTTCGGAGCGCCCACCCAAATCCCATGTCACCCACCAAGCCGCCACCGTGACTGCGAGAACAAATCGCCCGAATCCTCGCCAGACTAGCCACCTTTTTGTTTGTTCCCTCTGGCTGGAACGGAGCACAACCCAACCGAAGCAGATGGTCAGAAGGATGGGAAGAAGCAGAATGCTGCCTGCCATGAAAACAGTCCTTCCCACTGCTGTTTCAGCAGCCAACCCCAGTGTATTTGCCATTACACGGAAAGTGTAACGCATACCTGTGTCATGAGAAGACTGCCAAAGTGGCGGGGATTGGGAATTTGGGTGGCCCTATAATCCACGAGTGGAAGACGAGGGCACTCAGCCTGAGATTCGCACTATTTACAATCCCTCCCAATTAGCGTATATACACAAATGTGTTCTCTTGGGACGTCCACAAGGCTCTGACCAACCTCAAGAAACACGGTGTCTCGTTTGAAGAAGCCGCGACGATTTTCGTCGACCCCGACGCGCTCGATTGGGACGATCCCGAGCACACCCTACTCGGAGCAGCGCTCAAAGCGCCTCGGCTCGTCGCTCACGGGCAGAATTCTTATCGTGGTGTACACGCAGCGGAGAATAAAACATGGCCAGGAACTCATTCGTATCATTAGCGCACGCCAGGCGACTCGCCAAGAACGCCAAGCCCATACCCGATAGCAAGCTCGATTTCTCGGACATCCCCGAATCGACCCCAGCCGAACTCCGCCGCGCTCGCCGAGTCGGCCGCCCCGCCACCGGCAACGCCAAACAGCTCATCGCCATCCGCATCGCCCCAAAACTTCTCCGCCAACTCCGCCGCATGGCCGCCAAACAATCCAAACCCTACCAAACCCTTATCCACGAACTCCTCGAAAAATCAGCCCGCAAAGTCGCTTAACCCCGGTGTCTCGCCAAAGTGTCTTGGATGCGAGTCCAAAGGGGGCTTTTTAACTAGGCCCTCCCTTTCTAGTTTGGTTTGCTTGGTAGGCCAAGTAAGCCATCTAAGGACTGTACATAACGAAAAATCCATCCAGCGGTTTCCCGTCAAACGTCACATTGTTACTTCCCGGTCGCCTTCTTAACCCAGCCTCCAGCTCCCTCCCGCATGTCGCTGATTTCAACGGCATTCGTCACGGATGGGATTTGCGGGATCCACAGTCGCGGTGAAGCCGGGCACGTAGCGTTGACCTTGATGTCCGGCTTCCCGCATGCGAGATGCCCGCGTTGTTCACGAGTACGTCCAGAAGGCCGAACTCGTTCCGGAGGCAGCTCGGCCAGGGCGAGCGCGGCCTAGGCCGCGACCCCGGCCATTTTGCGAAGTCGATCATTCGCGAAATACTGGGCTTGGCCTTCTTCGACAGCCTGCAGAACGAGGCCGGCGACGAATTCGGGCTTGTCACCATCGGCGTAATGCGCCGAAGGTCCGCCACCCGCTGGGTTGCCCATCCTATTGTTGCCGAAATTCGTCGCCGTGATGAATGGGTAGATTTCGCTGACGACGATGCGGTCCTTTTCCAACTCGGCGCGCGCGGTAAGACTGAAGCCAAGAAGAGCACGCTTCGACGACGAGTAAACACTGTATTGAGGGAGGGTCATGAAAGCAGTTCCCGAATTGATGTTTACAATGCTTCCGCCGCCCTGCGCCCGCATCACCGGAATCACGGCCTGCATTGCGACGATTGGTCCCAGGACATTGAGATGGAAGATTTCGTCGAAAAGCGCAGGTTCGATCTCCTCGATTGCGGCCGCATAGCTACGGCCTGCATTGTTTACGAGACCATCGATGCGGCCGTAATGCTGGTGCACAGCGGCTACGGCTTCGCGCACTCGATCAAACTGCGTCATGTCTACCGTGAACGGAAAGCTGCCTGGAAGCTTCTGCGCTAATTCTTTGAGCGCATCGGTGCTGCGAGCGAGAAGGGAGACTTTCGCGCCGCGTTCAGACAGAACGATCGCCGTCGCCAGCCCTATCCCCGACGACGCGCCAGTCACAATGAATACGCGATCTTTGATTTCCATCGTATGATCCTCCCAATTCCAATGCTTAGGTGCGTCGCGCCGCAGACGCGGTAACTGTATCAGCTTCGAGATAATTCATTTGTTCAAGATCGGCAATCAATCCAGGGGTCGTGGGGTGCCATCCCAGCTGTGCTTGTGTTTTGGCGCCTGAAGCCGCCAAGTCGAGCCCCACGAACGCACCCAGCCAGCCGAAATGCTGCGCGGGTCGTCGCACCTGACAGTCCGGGCAAGACAGGTTAATGCGCAGCCAAATAGTGTGCTTCGTCGAGATCCGGAATGAGTCCCGGTGGCCTTATGCTTTCCTTGTGTCGCCGGAAATCTTATCCTCCGCCACGTTCTTGACACCCTCTACAAAGAGCAGCCGCCGGCCGATGGGCCAATGAGCTCCTCCGTGAAAGGATCACCTGCGACACTGCACCTTACGTCGTTATTTTTGGCCAGGTTCCAGTGAGAGATGGTCGATCGCATTCTGCCGGTGAGTAGTCAGATAGGCAAACCCACCGTCGTGATCGATGCAAGCTCAACATCGCCGGCAGCAGTCAGTTGAACCGGTGGTGTTTGTCATTGCTAACTCTCCTTGATTACCGTCAACTCCTTGACTCGAGGTATCAACGCAGATGCTCCGCGATTTATTGCTTCGAGTGTTTCCGGAGCAAGATCGCGGTACCTATCCAGATTGGTCGTGAACGTCTTAGATACTTTCTCTGATGCATAAGGAAAATCCGTGCCGAACACGATGTGTTCAGATGGCGCAAAGGCAAGAAGGCTTGGTAGACCACTGGGAGCGACTAGGGCAGTATCGAAATAAAACGACTGCAGCGCCTTGGTTGCCCATTCCACCGACCTGGCGGAGTTCAGCGAGGCACTAAGCTCCGCGAAGCGCGTGGCAGCATAGGGCAGGAATCCACCGCCATGGGACAGAATGATCTTTGTCCCACCAAATCGGACTGTATGGCCATTCAAAACGAGATGCAATGCAGCGCGCGTCGTCTCCGCTGGATAGTCCGTAAGGGGTCCGGGGATGCCGGGAAGCATGGGCATCAGCGGGGGCGTCGTCGGATGGACAAAGATTGTAGCCGACCGGCGATTCAATTCTTCCCACAGAGGATCGAATCGCGGGTCGGCCAGATATATGCCGTCGAAATTGCTGTGCAACACCACGCCATCCACTCTGAGCCTATCGAAGGCACGGGCCATCTCGGCGAGACTTGCGTGCACGTCGGGCAGGGGCAACGTCGCAAAGTAGCCGAAGCGATCAGGGTTTTTTTGCACTAGGTCAACCCCGTAATCGTTGACACGGCGAGCCATCTTCACGCGCTCGTCCGCCTTCCAACCTTCGATTCCCGGAGCAGTGAGAGACAGCACAGAAATCCGAATGCCTTCGTCGTCCATAAAACGAAGGAGAGAGTCGGGCGACCATTCGGGTGAGCCCCATCCCGAGGGATCCCCGCCATGGTTCTTTAACTCCTCTGCCCAAAAGGGCGGGATGAGATGCGTGTGTACATCGATTCTGTCGGTATTCATCGGCTTTCTCCTGTTGGTGTTCGGCCGATAGTGGCGTCGATCTAGGCAAAATCTAGGTTTCGGTGGTTCGACATCTCTGCTTTTGACGACGTGGATTGGCCCGCGACCGCGGCAGCCTCCGGATACTCCTTTTATTTGCCAGCATGCGCAGCTCGCACCTTAGGTTCGAGTTCTCGTTCTGCCTGAAACCAATCATCCAGGTCATGGCCCGGCTGCCCGCCACGGTCAATATAGATTTCGTATGCTCGAATTCTGATTTCCTCGAGGTGCGGCGAATCCGCTGCTGAGGTCTTGACCAACTCCCCCTGTAGGGCGGAAATTGCTTGGGATTCTAAGCTTCGATGTTCCTTGGTTTGCAACGACATACTCATCTCCTCTCTTCTTGTAATTCGATTGCGGAAGGGTGAAACTGTGTTCGGGTGTCTGCCGTCCCCGCGAGTCCCGGGCGGAAGAGGCATAGCCTGTCGACAAATCGAGGCAGGTCCGCCAGCTTCGTGATGAGCGACCTACGGAGGGCCTTCTTGGCGTGGAACAGGCGTCCTTTGGCTGCTGTCAAAGAGATGCCTAATGCCTCTGCTGTTTCCCGCATCGAACGTCCTTGCAGTTGAATCTGAACCACGACTTGGAGTTTTGGTCGTAGACACCGGATAGCGGTCCTCAAAATTCTCTGTTTTTCGCTCTGCGCGTAGCAGGTCTCAGAATTCGGCGCATGGTCGGCTATTTCGTCGCACAGGCTGCTGACACCAAAATCATTGTTACAGCCTATGGCAATCTCAGGGGACGCTCGTTTCTTTCGGAGGATCATTAGCGCCGAGTTGACCGTGATGCTCGTGAGCCAAGTTCCGATGTTGGATCTGCCCTCGAAGTCCCCTATGTGAACAAATGCTCTCAGCAGTGTGTCTTGCACTGCGTCTTCGGCATCCTGAGGGGTTCTCGTTATGCGATGAGCCACACGAAAAAGTTGCTCTCTATATTGTTCAGAAAGCCTGGCGAAGTTCACTTCGTTTGACGTAATGTCGATCATGGGTTTTCTCCAGCGGTCTAGCCAGACTCTTTTGCTCGCACTGTCAATTCCATAAATTCATTCCACACCCGTTAAATGCACGTTGCGTTCCACGGTGATTAGTCCTGTAGAGTCTAAATACTCGAACCTTGCCTGATTCCTCGCGAACGAAGAAAGGCCGGCACGCGATGCTTCAAAATTCATAGACAAATCCAGGCTTGCTCTGACGAGCGACGCACGGAAGCAACGCTTTCGAAGTGGTTTCAGGAGAAAAATTGTAGGGAGCCGGAAGGCCTGGCTAGCATGACGCATCTGTCAACTGTCAATGACGCGTTTGACAGTTGCGATCGCCGCCGTCAAACCCTGTTGCCGCCACCGAGTCTGCGGCGGGTGCATCTTGTCTTCTCTGGCTCTTGCGGGCGAGTTGTCTTATCACCTCTTTCATAAATACGCCGCATTGGAACTTGACCTTTTCCATAATCAGCTGCAGCAGTACGCTTTCTCCCTCTGGGGTGATGGCCGTTAACGTTCCTCAGATCGACGATGAGTTCGCGGCCATGATGAAGGTCGACTTTGGCCTTTTCGCACGCAGTCGCGAACTCAGCCACCCAAGGTGCGACGAGCTTGCCCTCCACGATTAGTCGGCGGCGACGCGGCCTCTCCACAAACGAGATTTTCATATGCGCACCTGTCCTTAACGATGGACAAGGCAAGCCATGCACCAAATATCTCGGCTGTAACTACTTGTGTTTTCAATGCAAGGTTGAAAATCAGCCGGGGGACGTAGTTCGTGTCAACTCTGTTCTGACAGTCTGAAACTGAACCGTAGGTCAGGCATACTGCCGGGCATCGATACCGAGCTTTTTCATCCGGGCCAGCAAGGTTGTGCGATTGATGCCCAGGAGTGCAGCAGCTCCGTCAGCGCCACCCACGCGTCCGTTTGTTTCAGTCAGTGCGCGTCTGATCTCGTCGCGTCGTTTCTTCGTACGCTCATCGGCAACACTGTCGTTGCAATGTAGCGCGTTAATAGTTTCTTTCACGATGCGAGCAATATCGGCGTGATCTGCTTCGGCGCCTTTACTGGCACTGACCGCCACCTTCCGGAGCTCCGCGAGCGGAGCCTCCAGCGACCTGCCCCGCGTGAGAATCACCGCGCGTTCAGTGAAATTCTCCAGCTCGCGAATATTCCCGGGCCATTCCCAGGCCTTCAAAGCTTTCATTACAGCCTCAGGAATACTATTGATCTTCTTCTGCATCTGTTTCGCGAATCGTTCAACGAAATAGCTCACCAGGAGAGGAATATCTTCCCGGCGCTCCCGCAGAGGTGGTATCCGGATGGGAAACACGTTTAGTCGGTAGTACAGATCACTGCGAAATTCACGAGCGGCTATCATCTTTTCTAGGTCGCGGTTGGTGGCGGCTATGAGGCGAACACTCACACTTCGCGTACATGTGCTTCCCAACCGCTCGAACTCGCGCTCCTGCAAGGCACGCAACAGCTTCGGCTGGACTTCCATCGGAATATCCCCCACTTCGTCCAGGAACAGCGTGCCTTGGTCGGCCAGTTCCAGCCGGCCGATCTTTTGCGTAACGGCGCCCGTAAATGCCCCCTTTTCATGACCAAACAACTCGCTCTCGAGGAGCCCCGTTGGAATTGCTGCACAGTTCACCTTCACAAAGGTGCGATGCTTCCGACGGCTGCGGTCGTGAATCGCGCGGGCGATCAACTCTTTCCCCGTTCCCGTTTCACCGAGCAGCACAACTGTTGAATCGCTGGGAGCCACCGTTTCGACCAGCTGCAGGACGCGCTTGAGAGCCGGACTGTTCCCCACGATCTGCTCGAAATCCATGTCGCTGCGGATTTCTTGTTCGAGATAGAGTTTTTCTTGCGCGAGTTTCTCTTTCAGTTCGACAATCTCGCCGTAGGCCAATGAATTTTCAATGGCGACGGCTATCTGGCCCGATGCCTCGCTGAGAAAGTCAACATCTTCGTGGGTAAACGAACCCTCGAGTTTGCGTGCAACTACGAGGATTCCGACGGTCCGACCACGGCTCACCAGGGGTATCAGGCAGTGGCTGTTCAAGCCCTCAGCAACCACCGATCCATATATTTCCCCGAGTTCCTCAGGATCGTTCGCATTTACGATTTCCGGTTTAGAGCTTTCCCAAGCTCGTTTGAAGGCGAGCCCTGGCGTGAGCACAATCTCTTCCTTGACGAATCCTTTCGCATCCGGAAAATCGACCGCATAACTCCGACTCTTGCCCGACACCTCATCGAAAAACGCAACACCTGTCGCATCGGCCTTCATGACCTTTCGAACGTTGGCGGAAATTGAACGCAGCACTTCTCGAAGTTCGAGGTTCGACGTGATCTGGTTCGTCAGTTGAAGCAGCAGCTGGAGTCGAGTGCTCTGAACTGCGAGGGCTTGTTCTGCTCTTCTGCGCTCTATCGCGATTGCCGCAATTCGGCTCGCGCTGTCTATCAATTGCATATCGCTTGGACTCGGAACTCGTACGGATCGGAAGTAAAAGGCAAACGTCCCAAAGATTTCACCCTGGTGGGACATGATAGGTGCGGACCAGCAGGCGCGAATGCCGTGAGCTACGATTACGTCCCGTACCTTTTCCAGTGTCGGGTCCGTCAGAACATCGGAGGCGAAGACAGGCTCCCGGCGGTTTACTGCTGCGCCGCACGATCCGCCCTCTGGGCCAACAGCAAATCCGTCCAGGGCCGCGATGTAGGATTCGGGAAGAGTTGGCGCAGCAATAGCCCGCATGTGCACCCGGTCCAGGTCGAGAAGCCAGACCGAACAAAGCATCCCTTCGTTTTCGCGCTGAGCCTCAACAACACGCACCACACACGTCAGCACCTCCTGCAAAGATCTCCCTGCGAGAATCATTCCCAGTATTTCGAGAATGACCTGACTCGCGAGACCTTTCGACAACACCATGCCATCTGGCTGCTGATCAGTCTGGCGCGCCGTGGCCTCAAGGTTCGTGGAGCTATGACCTGCGGATGCCATCCGCGCATTATAGTCCATTGATGCAGAATAGGAATTTCACTATCGTCGGTAACATATTATCTACGTATATTTTATATTACTGTAAGCTCGCGATTAATGCCGCCCACGCTTGCTACGCGCATAGATGAAATGCCTCACCTTGATCGGCTTCGATTCAAAGCGACGCACGCTTTCCTCAAGGTCGCGGTCTCCTCTCGTCAATCGCTCGTGCTGTCGCAAGTGCTCCGCCCAAGATTCGATGATGAACGTTTCGGCGTAGTACGCGGGATGCTCTGTATCACGATCGACGCCCCACCTTGATGCTCCGTCCCGCCGCCTCACTCGTGTGAATTTGTGGAGAGCCTCCAGGAACTCGTCGGCCTTCCTCGGCTCAACCTCATATTCCACTGTAACCAGTACAGGTCCTCGACTTGGGTCTACTCCTCCGACCAGCGTCGGCCTGCCCCAGTGATCCCAAGCCCCTAGATCCAGAGGTGTGTCCGGCAAGCGCGAAATCAAAACTAATATTGGACAAACGGTGGTACCAATGGCAGCGGCAATCAAAGAAAAGTGCGTACCCTGCCGGCCCGCGAGATATTCCCAGAAAGCACTGCCGGCTGTCCACGTTCCCATGTGGACGAGCATGAACACAGCCATTGCATGCGCGTGCACCCAGTCCGGCGCCAAGTTCTGCATAACCGTGGTCATCAAAGACATGATCGCTGTCCATGCAGCCCCTCCAAACAAAATGGCAACGGACAGAAGTATGACTTTGTCATCGTTGCAACCACAGGCACCGCGCGTGATTTTATCCGGCTTGTCACCGTCGAACTGCACTGAAAAGAGTAAGAGAAAACCGGCTTGCCAGACTTGCCAATTAAGGACCCCGTGAAAATAGCTAGAAGCTGTTGCATAACCTAGTACAGGCCCCTGAAAAGAAGGTAGCTGAGTATTCTCAGATGAGAGATAAGCAGAGTCAGCAGCGCCGAGGGAGGGCCGATGGCCCGATCGGGTCCGTTGCTGAGCGAAGCGCAGTGGAAGAAAATCGCGCTCTTGCTTCCGAAACCGCGCAAGAATCGCCGTGGTGGCCGCCCGTGGATCGAGAACCGCCGTGTGCTGGAAGGGATTCTCTGGATTCTACGGAGTGGAGCCCGCTGGCAGGACTTGCCCGAGGAATATCCGCATCCTTCGACGTGCTGGCGGCGGTTGCGGGATTGGGAGGAGCAGGGCATTTGGCTGAAAGTCTGGCGTGCGTTTCTGAGCGAATTGAACGAACGCCAGCAGTTAAAGTGGAGCGAATCGTTCTTGGACGGGAGCTTTGCTCCCGCGAAAAAAGGGGCTGCGGAGTCGGAAAAACCAAGCGGGGCAAGGGGACGAAGTGGATGGTGGTGGTCGACGGCCGCGGTCTTCCTTTGGGAGAGTACCTTCACTCTGCATCCCCGGCGTCCCCGGCGGAAGTCCGGCTCGCGGAAACGACGCTCGCGGCGATCCGGGTAGGGCGGCGTCATTACCCCGGCCGGCCACGGCAGAAGCCGGGGCGGGTAATCGCTGACAAAGCGTACGACAGCGATCCACTGCGAAAGCGGTTGCGGCAGCGCGGGATCGAACTGATCTGTCCGCACAAGAGAAATCGCGTTCGGCCGGCAACGCAGGATGGCCGCGCGCTTAGGCGGTACAAACGGCGCTGGATCGTCGAGCGCACCAACGCGTGGCTGGGGAACTTCCGACGCTTGGTCGTGCGCTACGACCGTTCCCTCACGATTTACCGGGCGTTCTTTCATATCGCCTGCTTCATGATCGTCTTGCGAAGGGTTGTGCAATAGCTTCTAAGTGATTGTGGCGCCTTGCCTTAGCTTATTTTCCCCGCTGTTCGTAATGAGGAGGTCGCCGGTTCGATCCCGGTCTCGTCCACCAAACTACTTTGCTTTGCGAAAGCCGGATGCTCCGTCCGGCTTTCGGCGTTATGAGACCGAAAGAGTTGGTCTCTATTGTTGCGAATTCCGCAAGGCGTGGGATTCGCGAGCCATCAGTCGTCGATTCCATTCGGAAGCTCATGGAAAGCGATCTTCCCCCGCAGCCGTTCTCCATCCCGGCGCGCAGGACGCTCGATGATTCGTGTTGCAGTTGGCTGCCCTCGCTTTGCACTGAATCCGCAGTGACTACTTACTCGGCGTTAGACCTCGACCTCTTTTCCCAACGGATCGCTGTGGAACCGTGCGCTGCCCCCTGTCTTGAACGAGCCTGCAGTGCCATAGCTATCCTCGAGAAACTGGACGTAGGCAACCTTGTCCCCCTCGAACCGAGCTAAGAGGCTAAACGGAGATGTGATTTCCTTCCCGGTCACCTTCGATTTGTAGGTAAAGGAGCCGAAGAGGGCGACGCGGCTACCTTGCTCAATAGTGTCGGTGACCTTGAAATCGAGTGTTTTCCAGAAGCGTTGGATTGCCGCAAAGACATCAGACAGAGCCTGTGGCCCTTTGTGAGTGCCGGCCCACGGCTCAATTTTCTTGAGTTCGGGGTTGTCGAAATTCAATGAAACGTAGGTGACATCCGGTGTCATGAGTTGCCTGAGCACCTTGACATTCGTTGTGTTCTGCAAAACCTCTTGAAGCACAGCGGTCAAGTTGGTCGACATGAGATAAGTTCCTCCTTCTCCTTTTGTTAGTTCGTGGTGAACGAAGTTACTTGGCCTTGCCCACCTTGCGGTCAGAACATGCCGTTGGCATTCGCACGCGGAATGTTCGGCGCGATCATTGGAGCGGAGTTTTGAGGCGTGCCCACGAGTTGCAACGTATCCCAGTGCTCGACAGCTTTCCCCTCAGCGTCCATACGATAGATATCGACGCCAGCAATGCCGGTGTCGTCGGGATCATCGTTGAACAGGTTGAGGAAGTTCAAATGTGCCCACACGTAGTCGCCGACTGCAATGATCTGGTAAACCACGACGCGTGCCCGAGACCGCTCACTGGTAATTTTGGCGAAGAACCGGCCCAGCGCGACAGAGCCGTCCGGAATTACAGGGTTGTGCTGGATGTAGGATGGGCTGACGAACTTCGCGGTAGCCTCTTCGGACCGCTTTCGATTGATCATCAGATCATACAGAGCAAGAACATTGTTCTTGTTGCGCATAGCGCGGCTGTCGTTGGTGGCGATCAGTTCGATCATGGCGGACTCCTTTGCTTGAATGGTTTCAGATCTATTCCAGGCCGACGATTTGAAGACGAAGCGCGTCCTGTTCGTCGTCGGACCGTTTGCGGACAGCGCGCAGGATTTCGTCAGCATCCTCGCCAACGGAAGCAGAGCGCTGCGGAGGATTCTGTTCCGCCAATTCGATCACCCGCTTTGCGGCATCGATCGACGCGAGGCCGCTACTTTGCATACCGTTGAGTCTCGCGGCGAATGCGTTGAACGCCTGTCCATAGAGCTCGTGTTCCTCAGGCGTCATTTTCTCGGCGGTGCGCGCGAGCGCGGCAGCTGTCTTGGCTGGCCCCCCGGTTTTCATATTTCCGGCGACCGCGACGACGACATCGATACCGAAGCGCTTCAGTTCCTCTCGATAGACGGTTGCGAATACCTCCATGGCCGCCTTTGAAGCGCCGGATGGACCGTTGAACGGAAGTGGCAGGTGTGCCGTCCAAGTGCTGACCTGCACAATACGACCGCGCGCTTTCCTCAAAGCCGGAAGGAATGCGTTCACCACG
>Ga0307477_10002993_pt1 | contig 12756 bp, 16 predicted proteins | sample atmos_gasesECM2C_FD_203316 | JGI IMG/M metagenome (GOLD analysis project Ga0307477, IMG submission 203316) | Hardwood forest soil microbial communities from Morgan-Monroe State Forest, Indiana, United States - atmos_gasesECM2C_515 | ecosystem: Environmental > Terrestrial > Soil > Temperate...
CCACCGATCCCGCATGAAATGCACTGAGGAGCATTATAGTCGCGCTCCCGAAACCGGCAACTCGCTCATTTTGGCACCACCGAGCGGCTCCGGCGCGGCGCCGGCTAGCCGAGTCGAAACTGCGAGCGCTGCGCTCGGCCGCGCCCCCATGACGCCCCACCGCCGCGCCGAAATTGGGCGAGCGGCATCTGCTTTCGACCCCGGATCAAGTGGCGCAAAACCGGTAGCGCCCCGAGGCCGCTCAGTAGCCCAAGCGATCGAGCGCGTCCGCCCGGTCCTGCCATTCCTTGTCGACGCGCACCGCCAGTTCGATGAACGCTCCGTCAGGCAGTTGCTCGCGCACGCGGGTGCCCACCTCCTTGAGTACCCCCCCGCCCTTTCCGATCACGATTCCCTTTTGCGACTCTCGCTCGACGAGAATCTCGCATCGGATCCGGGGCCACTCCCACTCCACGACGCGACAAGCGATGGAGTGCGGCAGCTCCTCCCGCATCACTCCGAGGAGCTGTTCCCGCACAAGCTCGGCCACCCAGGCCGCGTCGTCCACGTCCGTGACCATGTCCTCGGGGTAGTACTGCGGTCCCTCGGGCAAGCGCGCCACCAAGCCGCTGATCAGGGCCTCGAGGCCCTCCCCGGTGGCGGCCGATACCGGGAAGTACTCGCTGAGCCCCAGTTCGCCGGCGTCGTCGAGGCGGCCGAGCAGCTCGGCACGCCGAACCCGGTCGATCTTGTTGAGCGCGACGACAGCACCGGGCGGTACGCGGGAGGCGACAAACCGGTCCCCTCGCCCGAGCGTCTGGGTTGCATCTAGGACCAGCACGACCACATCCACATCCGAGATCGTCGCCACGGCGGTCTCATTCAGCCGCTCACCCATCAGTGTGCGCGGCTTGTGCACCCCGGGGGTGTCGACGAACACCACCTGCACACCCGGCCGGTTGAGCACTCCCCGCACGGCCGTTCTCGTCGTCTGCGGCTTGTCCGACGTAATGGAGACCTTGGTCCCCAGTATCCGGTTGAGCAGCGTCGACTTCCCGACATTGGGGCGGCCGACAAGCGTGACGAAACCTGAGTTCAACGCACTCGCGCGCCAGGGGCCTCGGGGCCCTCCGACGGCTCACGGGTCTCGGTGCCAGCCTCGACCTGCGAGATGCGAACCCGCCCGATCCGGCGACCCTGCACCCGCTCAGCGAAGAGGCGCAGCGATCCGGTCACTACCGACTCCCCCTCGACCGGGACGTGGCCCAACAGGTCGAGCATGAGGCCGCCGATCGAGTCCCAGTCTCCTTCTGGTAGATCGGCGTGAAGCAGCTCGTTGACCTCGTCAACGGGCATCCGCGCGTTCACCCGACTGTCGCCGTTGGGCAACCATTCGACCTGCGGCTCTTCGACGTCGAACTCGTCGACGATTTCGCCGACCAGCTCCTCGATGAGGTCTTCGAGCGTCACCAGACCCGACGTGCCCCCGTACTCGTCGACCACGATCGCCATGTGGAACTTCTCGCGCTGCATCTCCCGCATCAGCTCGGCGACCCGCTTGGTCTCCGGAACGAACTTGGCCGGCCGAACCAATTCCCGCACCGGTGTGTCGCTACGGCCGTCCCGCATGGCCCGGACAAGATCCTTGACGTAGACGATCCCAATGATGTCATCGATCCCCTGCTCGAACACCGGAATCCGGCTGTACCCAGCGGCGATGGCGATCTCGAGAACGTCGCTGATTCGATCCCGGCCTTCGGCCGCGACCATGTCTGGTCGAGGTACACGCACTTCCCGGGCCACGGTGTCGCCGAACTCGATGATCGAATGAATCAGGGCGCGCTCGTCTCGCTCGATCACCTCCTCGGCCTCGGCCACGTCGGCCATGGCGAGCAGCTCTTGCTCCGACACGAACGGGCCCTCCTTGCGGCCGCCCCCCGGAATGATGGCGTTGGAGACGGCGATGAGTGCTCGAGCCAGGAACTGGATGGGCGGGAACGAGCTCAGGGCCTCGATCGGCGGTGCAGCAAGAAGGGCCGCCCGTTCGCCGTGCGCTACAGCCCAAGTCTTGGGCGACGCTTCGGCCAGGATGAACACTACGAGGGCCTGCCCGAGGGCTACTAACCCCACACCCAGGGCCCCGAAATGCCGCCCGGCGACATAGCCGAACAGCGTCGCCGCCGCGACGTTGAGCATGAGGGTGAAGAACAGCACGGGGTTCAACCATCGGTCGGGGTGCTCAACCAGCCGGACCAGCCGCGTGGCTCCTCGGCGCCCCTCCTCCCTGAGGGCCAGCGCTTTTACCAGTGTCATGCGGGTCAGCGCGGTCTCGGCTAGCGCAAAAAACCCGACCATCGCGTACAGCAACACCGCCACAGAGACCAGGACGACCTCGACGGTGCTCACGAGGTGTCCGAGCCGGAGCGATGGTACCGAGCCAACAGCTCGCGCTCCCGCTTCTCCATGGCCTCGGCCTCAACATCTTCGTGGTGATCCATCCCGAGCAGATGCAAGATGCCGTGCACAACCAGAAGGGCCAGTTCATCCTCGAGAGTGCCGGCGTGGTCCGGCGCGTTGCGCGCCGCCACCTGCGGGCAGATCACCACGTCGCCAAGCAGGGTCGGCAGCTCGGTGGGTTCGGAGGGCGTATAACCCGGCCCGCTTCCTCCCGAGTCGGGTGAGCGGCCACCTTCTGCTGGCTCCTCGTCGATGGGAAAGGCGAGTACGTCGGTAGGCCCGCTGGATGAGTTGAACCGCTTGTTGAGGTCGGCGATGGCGACTTCGTCGACGAACAGCACCGAAAGCTCGACGTTGCCGCGCACCCCCTCCGCGGCCAGCACGTTCTCCGCCAACGCATGCCAACGTGTGAGCTCAACGGGCTGATCATGCTGCTCGTCAGCCACGAAAACGGAGACACCAGTCAAGAGGACCCGCCGGCTCGCTCGTAGGCATCCACGATGTCCTGGACGATCCGGTGGCGGACGACGTCCTTGGCCGTGAGCTGAACCCACGCCAGGCCGTCGATGTCACCCAGAACTTGTTCGAGTCCAGCCAGTCCTGAGCGGCGGCCATCGAGGTCAACCTGGGTGACGTCGCCGGTGATCACCGCCTTCGACCCGAAGCCGATGCGCGTAAGAAACATCTTCATCTGCTCCGGCGTGGTGTTCTGGGCCTCGTCCAAGATGATGAAGCTGCCGTTGAGCGTGCGACCACGCATGAACGCCAGCGGCGCTACCTCGACGAGCCCACGGTCGAGCAGGCGAGCCATTCCTTCGGGTTCGAGCATGTCGGTCAACGCGTCGTACAACGGCCGTAGGTACGGATCGACCTTGGCCATGACGTCGCCGGGGAGGAAGCCCAGGCGCTCGCCCGCCTCCACCGCCGGTCGGGTGAGGATGATGCGGCTGACCTGCTTGTTTTGCAGCGCCTGCACGGCCAGCGCGACGGCCAGATAACTCTTGCCCGTCCCAGCCGGTCCGATCCCAAAGGTGATGATGTTGGCCGCGATGGCGTCGCAGTAGCGCTTCTGCCCGCTGGTCTTCGGGCGTACCGTGCGGCCCTTGGCCGCCTTGAGCACTTCCGCGGTCAGCACCTCCGACGGGCGTTCGTCAGCCTTGACCATCTCGATGGTGCGGCCGACATTGGCGGTGTCGAGGGTGTGGCCCTGTTCGAGCAGCAGTACCAATTCCTCGAAGAGCCGTCCCACGCGATCGGCATCATCGCCGTCAATGGTGATCTCGTTGCCCCGCACGTGGATCGCGGCGGCGAACGACGACTCCACCAACCGGAGCAGGGCGTCACGCTGGCCGAGCAACCCGACCATCAGGTGGTTGCCGGGGACGAGGATCTTGACTTGGGTGGACGCCACGGAGGTTCGCTCGTGAGCGTACCCGGTGCTCAGGACCCAAACCGCGTGATCAGCCGGGAGGCCAGGCCAACGGCCGCCCCCCAAGCACGTGAAGATGCAGGTGGGGCACAAGGTTGCCCGCGTCAGGCCCTACGTTGAACACGAGGCGATACCCACCGCCTCCCGGAAGTCCGTCGACCAGTCCTTCGGCGCGGACCACCTGCTGGGCCAGGGTGACCAGGTCGATGAGCTCTTCGCCGTGCTCGGCCCGCAGGTCATGGGCTGTGGCGATGTGGCGACGGGGTACGACCAACACGTGGGTGGGTGCTTTGGGGTCGATGTCGCGAAACGCGTAGCTCAGCTCGCTGCTGGCCACCTCGGTCGAAGGTAGCTCCCCAGCGACGATACGGCAGAACAGGCAGTCGTTCACATGGGCAACCTACCCAATGACCCGGACGCGACGGGCAGTACCGTTTGGCCACATGCGTGACGACCCGAGCGCCGAGGACCCGGGCTTTCCCCAACCGACGGCGCCTGACGACCTGGGGCTCCTGGTGGCCGAGATCCGCGCCGCTGACGCGGTCCAGGCGCGCGCCCGTGAGCGCAGTCTGCGCCAACAGGCCACGGAGGAGGCCACGTTCCATGGACTGCTCGTGGATCTGGCAGAGGCCAGAGCCGATGTGACGGTGCGAACCCGTACCGGTCGGGCCGTCCAAGGTCGGATCATGATCTTGGGACGAGACTTCCTGGGCATCAGGGTCGCGAACGGGAGCCTCACCCTTGTCGCCCTTGGTGCTGTCTCGTCCGTTCGGCGCCGACCTGGCTCCCATGTTGCCGACACCGCTGGGGCTCGACCGCTCCCGGGACGCCTGAGCCTGGCTGCCTACCTCAGCGGGTTGGCCCCCGAGCGGCCGCGTATCGCGGCGGTGGTCGACGGCGAGCCGGCGATGCTTAGCGGTCAACTCCAGGCATGCGGAACCGACGTCGTGACCCTGCGGGTGGACGGCTCGCCGACGACGACGGTTTACGTCGCGCTGTCGTCCGTGTCCGAGCTGACCTTGGCTTCGGGGTAGAGGTGCCGGAGGCTGCCCGGGGTGACCCGCGACTGGTCGAGGAACACCTCCAGGTCGGACTCCTTGACGCGGAACACGCGACCCATCTTGTAAGCCGGTAGCTGTCCCTCGTCGATGAGGCGGTACAGCGTGCGCTGGGTGATGCCCAGCCGCTCCGCGGCCTCAGGCGTTCCCAACCAGGACGTCTCGGGTGCCATCGGCGGATATGGTACCACTCTCCATGCCGTTTGACGACCTCTCATGAATTTCTGCTGGCATCAGCAGGAAGGCCACGGCCCGACGTCAAATCACCGAAGCGGTGGCTGATGGGGACACCGCGGTGATGGGGGGGAACGGGGCGGACGTCGCCGCGCGCCGCCACCCGGCCGCGGCCCGGGGCCCCCGCACGATCACCAGGAGGCGCAATCTTCCCGGCGGGCGGGCCGTGTTCGGCGGGTTCCTCATTGCCGTGGCGGCCGTGGGCATCTTCGCCGCCTACAGCTCAGCGACCGCGCGGCCTCGGCAGCATTACGTCGTCGCCGCCCATGCCCTCACCCCTGGCTCGCGGCTCAGCTTGGCCGACCTGCGGATTGTGGCTCTCGACCTGCCCGATCCCAGCGTTCGGGCTCAGGTGTTCGCCTCGCCCTCCGACCTCCTGGGCGCGGGTGTTGTCGCGCCCATCGCCTCCGGCTCGCTCATCCAGGCGAGTGAGGTGGTGGGCCGGGCGGGGGCGGTGGGCACGCGCGAAGTCTCAATGTCCATCGACCGATCAAGGGCCATCGCCGGCACCCTCAAAGCCGGGGAGTATGTCGATGTTCTCGGCACGTTCGGCAACGGTGCCGACGCGTACACCGTGGTGATGTTGGCGCACGTGCAAGTGATTGCCATCGCCAATCAGTCCAGCTCGCTGGGCGACACTCATTCGCAGCTCATCACCTTTGCCGCTCCCACCGAGACCGCGGCCGAGGCCATCGCCGACGCAAACGTTGCCGCCCAGGTCACCCTCGTGCGCTCAGCCGAGTCGACTGCCGACAGCACGCCCAGCCCGCCCGCTCCGGCCTACCGGGCCCCATCCGGGCGCGGCAGCTAATGCCCGGCGCGCGTTACGTCCTTCTCGGCCTGGCGTCAGCCCGATCCGGGTGGTTCCGCGACCTGGCGCAGTGGGCCAACGCTTCATCGATCCCCGCCGAGTTCGTCAAATGCGTCTCCGCTGAAGAAGTGCGGGCCCGCCTGTCCAGCGGTCGCCCCTTCTCGGCCTTCGTCGTCGACTCCTCCCTGGCGTCGCTCGACCGGGACCTCGTGGAGGCAGCTCAACAAGCAGGCTGCGCCGTCATCGTCATCGACGATCGACGCGGCGGACGCGATTGGGTGGCGCTAGGCGCGAACGCCAGCATCCCGGCGGGTTTTGATCGCAAGGACCTGATCGACCTTCTCGCCACGCACACGGTGATGATCGGGCGCACCGACCGACTCGAGGAATCGGATCGCCAGACGGCCGACGGGGGGTGGAGCGCGCCGCTCGCCGCGGTGTGCGGCCCTGGAGGGACCGGGACATCGACCGTGGCCATCGCGTTGGCTCAGGGCCTGGCTGCCGACGTGCGGTCTGCCGGGTCGGTGGTGCTCGCCGACTTTGCGCTTCGAGCCGAGCAGGCGATGCTTCACGACGCGCGGGATGTCGTGCCGGGCGTGCAAGAACTTGTTGAGGCGTTCCGGTCGCGGCGGCCCAGCCAGGATGAGGTTCGAGCGCTGACGTTCGCCATAGAGCAGCGCCAATATCGGCTGCTGCTCGGTCTTCGGCGGCCGCGGGCGTGGCCGACCATTCGGCCACGCGCCTTTGCGGCCGCGCTCGACGGGCTGCGTCGCTCGTACCGCGTGATCGTGGCCGACTGCGACGCCGACCTCGAGGGCGAGGACGAAGGGGGCTCGATCGACGTCGAGGAGCGCAACACCATGGCTCGCACCACACTCGCGACGGCCGACGTCGTCTTTGTCGTCGGGCTTCCCGGGATGAAGGGAACGCACGCCCTCGTCGCCACCATCGCCGACGTGTTGGCCTATGGCGTTCCGGGCGAGCGTCTCGTGCCGGTCATCAACCGTGCTCCCCGCCCCGCTCGAGCCCGCGCCCATCTGACATCAACGCTTGCCGCCCTCATGCCCAATTGGGCCGGCGCGGGCATGCCATCCCCTCTGTTCCTTCCCGAACGACGAGTCGACGAGGCTCTGAGAGACGGGGTTCGGCTGCCGGATGCGCTGGCCGCTCCCCTCGCTCGTGTGTTCGACGCCGTCCAGCAGCGGGCGGACGACGCCGCCCGCCGGCCCGAGGAGCCTCAGCTGGTGGTGCCTGGTTCGCTCGGGAGCTGGGCACCCGAGGTCGACAGCGATCCGGAGGTGGCGAGCGGATGAGGGTCACCCACAAGACTCGCCTGCCGAGGTTGACCGAGCCGCCCAGGAACAGGCCAAGCTCGACGCCCGGCCGGCGGCGGCAAGCCGGCCATCCCTGTGTTACATGTAACATGCGGATATGACCAGAGGTGACAGCCCTCCTGCGCGGGAGCGGGTTCGGCGCCATCGTGAACGACTACGCGCCCAAGGGCTCAGACCCGTCCAGATCTGGGTCCCCGACGTCCGGTCGCCGGCGTTCGTTGCCGAAGCGCATCGTCAGTCGGCCGCCGTTTCCTCAAGCCAGCACGGGGCTGACGACCAGGCCTTCATCGACGCGGTGACGACCGACGAGGAGTGACGCGCGGCGAGATCTGGACGGCCGCGGCAGGCTCGGGATACGCGGGCAAGCCACGCCCGGTCGCGATCATTCAAGACGATCGGTTCGACGCCACCAACTCGATAACCGTGTGCGCGTTCACGACCGACCCCACCGAAGCGCCCCTCATTCGCTTGCGAGTAGAGCCGAACACGCTCAACGGGCTACGTGAGCCGAGCTGCCTGATGGTCGACAAGATCACGACGGTCCTCCGATCCAAGCTCCGCGAGAGAGTGGGGCGCCTCGCCGGCGAGGACCTGGTGAGGCTCGATCGTGCGGTCGTCGTGTTCCTGGGACTCGCCGGACCATAGGAGTCGAGCGCTGAGATAGACCACCACCAGGGAGCTGCGGTCATGAAACGCACGGGTGGCGATCCGTTCGCCCCTTGGGACGTGCCCTTGCGGGCGTCGAAGGTCTCGGTAACAATCGCGGCACTTCCCCCTGACATTTTGTCGTTGTAGGCCACCTGGGGCTGATGGCCGCGCGTGCTGCTGAGGGAGCTGGGTGAGAGTCAGTGGACGACCTTCACTGGAGACGATCGCGGTGAGCGCCACCGAAGCATGGGTCTCCCCGTTGTCGGAGATCGAGCGGGCCGTGCAGGAGCGGGCCAAGTCCGTCGCCTTGGACATGGGCGGCCCCGACGCCACCGTCCGTCTGCGCCAACTCATCGACGACGAGGTCATCCGCTGGAGCGACGAATACAAGCGCGGCCGCCGCGACCACGACCTGTCCGACCCCGACACCGTCTCCGAACGGGTCTGGCGCAACTTGGTCGGCTACGGACCCCTCGAAGCACTCCTGGCCGACGAGGACGTCTGGGAGATCATGATCAACGGGCCGGACGCCATCTTTGTGAAGCGCCACCGTGGCACCAGCGGCTACCACGACGAGGTCTTCCACGACGACGACCACGTCCTGCGCACGCTCACCAAGATCCTCGACGACTCCTCCGGCTCGCACCGAAAACTCGACCCGGCCGAAGGCCTCCAAGATGCCCAACTCGACACCGGCGCCCGCCTCCACATCGTGCACGGCGATATCGGCCGTGACGGACATGTGCTCGTCAACATCCGAAAGTTCACCGGCGTCGTATACAAGACCCTCGACGAGCTCGTCGAAAAGGACATGCTCGACGGCGGCGTCGCCGAGTTCCTGCGCGCCTGCGTGGACGCTCGGCTCTCGATCGTGTTCGCCGGCGCCCCCGGCTCAGGCAAAACCACTCTCTTGTCGTGCTGCGCCGCCGGACTCGACCCATCGCTGCGGGTTGTCGTCGCCGAAGAAGTCTTCGAAAGTGACCTAGGCCTGCCCAACGTGGCCCACATGCAGACCCGGCCTCCGCGCCTTGACCGCAACGAAGTTGACCTCCGGCGGCTCGTCGCTGGGTTCCTGCGCATGGCCCCCGACGTCGCCATCGTCGGCGAGGTGCGCGACCGAGAGGCGCTCCCGCTCCTGCTAACGCTGTCGTCGGGCGTGAAGGGTTACACCACCATCCATGCCGGCTCGGCCCGACAAGCCCTAACGAGGCTCCGCTTCATCTGCCAGCTCGCCGATACCGCCAGTGGCCTGCCGATCTCGGCCCTCAACTCGCTCGTCAGCGAGGCGGTGGACGTTGTCGTGCACTGCGCCCGCATCGGCGGAACGCCTCGCGTCACCGAAGTGCTGACCGTGGAGGAACTTCAGACCGGCCCCGACTCGCCGTCGTTCACCGTCACCGAACTGTTCGAGCGACCTCGCCCCGACCAGGCGTTGCGCTGGACAGGCAACCTTCCCGGTCGCGCCGGTCGCGCGTTGGAAGCGGCGGGCTACGACGTTCGGTCGCTGTTGGACGACGGCGCGTTTCGAACAGCGACCGGCGAGGGCGATTGATGGCCCTCCTGGTCTCGGTCGCCGGCGCTTACGGAGTGTTCCTGGTTTACACGGCGTTCGTCTACGGATGGAGAGGCCTCGGGCCTGGCCCCCGCCTCAGCTCGGGACCGGTCGCGGGTCGCCGACGAATCGACGAATGGATGGCGCAAGCAGGGCTCTCGGAGGTGCGCACTGGCGAGTTTGTCGCCGTGATGGGCACGCTATTCATCGTTGCCGCTGGTGTCGCCTTCGTGTTGTTCGGAGGTGTGTTCCCTGCGCTAGTCGCCGGGCTCTTCGGCGCCTCATTCCCGATCGCTACGTACCGCGCCCGGCGCGAGGCGCGCCGGGCCGAGGCTCGCGAAACCTGGCCGCGGATGATCGAGGAGATGCGCCTGCTCGCCGGATCGCTCGGACGTTCGATCCCGCAGGCGCTGTTCGAAGTCGGCCGCCGGGCGCCCGAAGAGATGCGACCGGCCTTCCGTGCCGCGCACCGCGAGTGGATGATCAGCACGGACTTCAACCGGACCATCGCCGTCTTGAAGGCTCAGCTGGCAGACCCGACGGCCGACGCCACGGGCGAGACGCTGCTCGTCGCCCACGAGGTCGGAGGCAGCGACGTGGACCGGCGCCTGGCCGCGCTGGTGGAGGACCGCGTCCAGGATCTCCAGGGTCGCAAGGACGCTCGGGCCAAACAGGCTGGCGTGCGGTTCGCCCGCCGCTTCGTGCTCCTGGTGCCTATCGGCATGGCCCTAGCCGGACTGTCGATCGGCAACGGTCGGGCCGCTTACCAAACCGCGCTTGGCCAGAGCGCGGTGGTTATCGGCATCGCCATGACGGTGCTGTGTTGGCTTTGGGCCGGCCGTCTGCTCAAGCTCCCCGAAGAGGAGCGGGTGTTCTATGGCTGAACGTGACCGTCGCGCTCCATGCGCCGCGGCGACGGTTCAGGCCGATCGCGGGCAGGTGTTGAGATGAGGATGGCCGTGTTCGCCGGCATGGCCGTGTGGGCCGGCGCCACGCTCGTCCTGTCTGAGGTGAGGTGGTTCGCTCGCCGGCCTCTGGTCGAACGGCTCCGGCCATACGCCCCGGATGCTAGCGACACCGCGTCTCGCAGCGGGCTGCTGTCTTTGGAGTCCTTTCGAGACGTGATCGGACCGCTGTCGCGGATCATCGGCGAACGTCTGTCGAGGTTGTTCGGGGTGACAGAGGAGCTGGCTGTTCGTCTGCAGCGCATCCACTCGACCTACGACGTCACCGGGTTTCGCATCCGCCAGGTAGGAACCGCGACCGGTGCACTCGCCGCGGCCGGGCTCGTGGATGTCGTCGTACGCCCGGTGCTGCCGATCGCCTTTGTGCTCCTGCTGGGCGCACCGCTGCTTGCGTTCTTGGTGCTCGAACAACAAGTGTCCGCCCGTTCGTCAGCCTGGCAACGGCGGGTGTTCCTCGAGCTGCCGGTCGTCTCCGAGCAACTTGCCATGCTGCTGTCAGCTGGGTTCTCTCTCGGCGCCGCACTGAACCGCCTGGCCAGCCGGGGCCGGGGCGCCTGCGCTGAGGATCTGCGGCGGGTTATGGGGCGAGTGCGGCAGGGCCTGACCGAAGTCGAGGCCCTCCGCGAGTGGGCAACGCTGGTACGAGTGGACGCCCTCGACCGCCTAGTGCCCGTGCTGGCCCTCAACCAGGAGGCGGCTGACCTGGGGCGGCTCATCTCCGACGAGGCGAGGAGCATTCGCAAGGACGTTCAGCGTGAGCTCATCGAGACCATGGAACGTCGAGGTCAACAGGTGTGGATCCCGGTCACCGTCGCGACCCTGCTCCCCGGCGTGATCTTCATGGCCATCCCGTTCATCGAGGCGCTTCGCCTCTTCAGCACCGGCTAGTACGAAAGGAAGGGCAGATGGTCAACACCGCGAAGTCCGTGGGCGCCTGGGGGCGGCGGGGAGCCGCCTGGGTTTGGCGTCGCAGCGTGCGAAGTGAGGTCGGCGAGGGTGTGATCTCGGCCGCTATTGCCGTGCTCATCATGGCGTTCCTCGGCGTCGCCATGTGGTTCGGCTTCCGGGCCACGCTGGGCAACACACAGAAGAACGTCAACAACCAGGTCACCCAGATCGGCACCGACAACGGCGCAAACGGCGGCGGGTCGGGGGTCCCCAGTGGGTCGGCGGGAACACGCGGATCAGGCGTGGGCGGGACCGGCGGCACAGGCGCTTCAGGTGGTACGGCCTCCGGCACGAACGGCTGAGCCGGACGGCGACGAAGGCAGGCCCCAGCGGGGAACGGGGATCATCGGCAGCATCTTCGGGTTTGCCGTGTTCCTGGTTCTGCTCCTCGTCGCTGTTCAAGTGCTCTTCGACCTCTACGCCCGGTCTGCGGTGACCGCGGCGGCCTTCGACGCGGCTCGCAAGGTGTCTGGCTACGACCTGGCCAATCTGCCCCCTGACCAGCTCAGCCAGGCCCAAGCTGATGCCGAGGCCCACGCCCGCCAGATCCTCGGGCGCTACGGTCGGGTCACCACGTTCACCTGGACGCTGACAGCCGACGAGGTTCAACTCCGCGTGCAGGTCACCAACCCGAGCCTGCTTCCGGCCCCGATGGGCCGAGCCCTAGGCATCGATCGGATCGACCGCACGGTGCGACTTCCTTCCGAACACCTCGTTTGCTCGGCTCTGCCGTGCACGGTCGCAACGAGGGGACCGTGAGGCGCGACGAACGAGGTCAGATCGGCGGCATCGAGGCGGTCGTCTTCGGCACGCTGATCCTGGTCGTCGGAGTGCTCGTCGTGGCCAACGCTTGGGGTGTCGTCGATGCCAAGATGGCCGCGTCGGCTGCGGCTCGTGAAGCGGCCCGCACGTACGTCAAGGCGCCGACTGAGGCTGTTGCCCTCGATCGCGCGGTTCAGGCCGGGCAGGACACGCTGGCGTCGCTCGGTCGGCACGCGCCGGGGCAGCGGGTCGAGCTCGTATCCGGTTCCCTTACGCGCTGTGCCGTCGTCACCTTCCGGGCCAGTATTCCCGTGCCCGTGCTGGTTTTGCCGTGGCTGGGTTCCTTCGGCCGAGGCTTCACCGCGTCGGCTCGACATTCTGAGGTGGTCGACCCCTACCGCAACGAGCTGGCCGGCACAGGACCCAAAGGAAGTGCTGCCTGTGGCTGACCGTCGAGTGTTGTCGCGCTCAAGCCGCTCTGAGCGGCACCAGCGCGACAACCCGTTGCGGCGCGTCCAGCGAGGCAGCGTCCTTATGCTCATGCCTGCCGCAGTGCTCGTGCTCGCGGTGCTGGGATCC
>Ga0307477_10002994_pt1 | contig 12754 bp, 8 predicted proteins | sample atmos_gasesECM2C_FD_203316 | JGI IMG/M metagenome (GOLD analysis project Ga0307477, IMG submission 203316) | Hardwood forest soil microbial communities from Morgan-Monroe State Forest, Indiana, United States - atmos_gasesECM2C_515 | ecosystem: Environmental > Terrestrial > Soil > Temperate...
CTTTAGCAGGTCCGAAGCAGCGCTAACGCAACAATTTGATTGGATTTGGCCATGTAGTTATGTCCGCCCGTCCCGCATCCAACAGCGAGGGTCGGGCTCCCGACGAATGAGCACTGACAGCAACCCCAAAGCGGTATCCAAAGAGAAGAAGCGCGAGAACGCGTGGAAGAGTCTTCCCGACGTTTGGGCGCTCATGAAGCCGCGCCGCGGCCTGCTGATCCTCGGCTTCCTGTTAATGGCCGTCAACCGCGTCTCCGGTCTCGTGCTGCCCGCTTCCACAAAATATTTTGTGGACAACGTCGTCCTCCACCACCAGATCCATCTCCTCACGCCGCTCGCGCTCGGCGTGCTCGCCGCGACGATCATTCAGGGCCTCACGTCGTTCAGCCTCACGCAGTTGCTTTCCAAATCCGCCCAGAAGATGATCACCGAACTGCGAAAGCAGGTGCAGGCGCACATCGGCCGCCTGCCCATTTCGTTTTATGACGCCAACAAAACCGGCGCGCTCGTCTCGCGCATCATGAGCGACGTGGAAGGTGTCCGCAATCTCATCGGCACCGGGCTGGTCGAGTTTGTTGGTGGCCTGATGACCGCGGCCATCGCCCTGGTGTACCTGATTCACACCAGCGTGGAGATGACCGCCGTGGCGTTCGGCATCCTGCTGTTTTTCGGCATCGGCATCAGCCAGGCGTTCAAAACCATTCGCCCTATCTTCCGCGCCCGCCCCAAAATCACCGCCGAAGTCACCGGCCGGCTCACCGAATCGCTGAGCGGCGTGCGCGTGGTGAAGGGCTATCACGCCGAGCAGCGCGAAGAAAAGGTTTTCTCCGCGGGCGTCACACGCTTGCTCCAGAACGTGCTCAAGACCCTGACCGCCACATCGCTAATGAGCCTCTCCGGCGCCATGCTCTTGGGCACCGTCAGCGTGCTGATGATGGAGTTAGGCGGCCGCAAGATGCTTGCCGGAGCCATGACTCCCGGCCAGTGGTTTGCCTACAGCGCCTTCCTGGCGTTTCTCATCGCGCCGGTTTTTCAAATCGTTGCCATCGGCACGCAAATCACGGAAGCCATCACCGGCCTCGAGCGCACGCGCGAAATCCTCGACGAGAAGCCGGAAGACGAAGCCCCCGGCCGCAGCGTAACGATGCATCGCGTCAACGGTCTCCTGGAAGTCGAACATGTCAGCTTTTCCTATGAAGCGCACAAGGAAGTACTGCACGACATCAGCTTCGTCTCCCAGCCGGGTACCGTAACCGCATTCGTCGGCCCTTCCGGAGCGGGAAAATCCACCATCATCGGCTTGATTGCCGCCTTTTACGTCCCTTCGAGCGGCACCATCCTGGTGGACGGCGTCGACCTGTCGACCGTGCAGCTCAGCTCCTACCGCACGCAGCTCGGCGTCGTGTTGCAGGAGACGTTTCTGTTCGATGGCACGATCCGCGAGAACGTGGCCTTCTCTAAGCCGAACGCCACGGAAGAAGAAGTGCTCGCCGCTTGCCGCATCGCGCGCGTCGATGAGTTCGCCGAATCCTTTGAGAAAAAATACGACACGGTGGTCGGTGAGCGCGGCGTAAGGCTTTCCGGCGGCCAGAAGCAGCGCGTTTCCATCGCGCGCGCCATTCTCGCCGATCCGCGCATCCTCATCCTGGACGAAGCCACTTCGAGCCTGGACTCGGAATCCGAGGCGCTGATCCAGGAAGGTTTGCGCTACCTGATGCGCGGCCGCACCACGTTTGTTATCGCGCACCGCCTCTCCACCATCCGCCGCGCCGAGCAAATCCTCGTCGTGGAAGCCGGCCGCATCATCGAGCGCGGCACGCACGAAAGCCTCTATGCGCAGGGCGGCCGCTACTACGACCTCTACACCAAACAGCACGCCGTCGAGACCAATCTCTTCCTGGCGCCCGGCGAAAGCACAACCCTGGAGGAAGCCGGCGAATCCTCCGGCAGCGCCAACGGTCGCGGTGGCTCCGGTGTTCCGGACGCCATCCGCATCCTGCGCGGCCAATCCAGCTAACGCGAATCCGGCGCTCCGCCCTCATTCTGCCCAAAACGGGCACACCGCTTGGGAAAATCGCTATTCTGATCCAGGCAACAAAGGAAGGAATAAGCCGCGCCCGGCGGCTCGGAACTTCGATCGCTCTTGGTGGAGAGGAAGGCGAGCGTTTAGGTGGGGTTGCGTTTGTATCCTCCGCTCGCCCTCGCTCATCACTGCAAACCCGTTGCTTGCTCGAAAGGCAAAATCCTCTTTCTCATCGTGCCCAGCCATCGCGGCTTCGGCTAGTCGCATACCTCTCCGGAGCCAAGGCCGGTTAGTCTCTCCCGATGACGCATCCATCCGGAGAATTCGCCACCGAGCGGCTGCGAGATCGCATGGTAATCACTGCCAAGGGACTTGAGCAGAACTTCCCCAAGCCTCTTTGTCGAAGTGATGTGTTTCTTCATCTTCTCTGTATCCGTCATGTCCGGCTTACCTCCAGGAAGTGGCAATCCGTGCGACCTACCTGGATTCAGGATTGAAGATCTATCAGCAATCGAAACATGCGGTGAAGGGATCACCGCCCACAAAATGACTCGACGATGCCGGGGAGGCAACCGAGTTTTATGCCATTCCCCAAATACTGTCAATAGTACTTCTTACTTCGTTATGAAGAAACCGCGACCATCTCCAGAATGAGCAGGGTTCGATCGCTGCTATTGGCTTTGATTCCGCGCCCAGAGCCGGAAAGTTCTTCGTGCGCCTGTTCCTCCGTTTCTTGGTCCAAGGCCTCGAAGTCGTATCCAGTCAAGTTGAGATCGACAGAATCGGAGTCGCCCGCGAGTTGAAGGGAGATGCCCGTGTCGAAGAATCGCGCGAGCGTGCAATCAAAAGCAAACTTGCCATCAGGCGTGGACAGCAGAATACGCAAGGGCGTCTGCCGGTCATGCCACTCCAAAAGGTGCGTCAAAACGTCGGATAGCTTCAGCATCGCGGACACTGCCGGTTGTCCCCGGGCCTACTCATCTGGCAACTCGGGGAGACCAAGGGAACTTGATATGATCCATCGGGGGGCCTTAGCCTTCTCAAACTGGCGCAAGGCAACGGCAGGTAAGGTGCCGGGCCGGACTCATCGCCTTCGGCTCTAAAATCGAGTGGTTCCCACGGCCTGATGTGCGGTTCATCGGCTCTGCCGAAGAATGCTTGGGTTCCGGGCTTTCCAATCCAAAGACATGTGCCGTACAAGAAAACCTGTCGCGAACGCGGACTGATAACCATGGCGGCTAAGGCTCGGTCCATATCTGGCACCACCTGAGCGGCCATCGGCCCCCGAATGGGAGGTGTTACGGCACGTGGCCACACAAAAGGGTCCTGCGGACGCTGACCCGGGCTCCGCTGACCCGCGAGGGCGTGTTCTCCAGGAACCAGAGAACTCTCTCCTACCCATTCTGTCGACCGCTTGCCCGCCGCTCCAGTTCCTCTTTGGCACAATGTGTTGCGGACATTAGCTGTTCACCCGTACAGGTCACCGTGCGATTCATGCAAAGAGACTCTTGTTGGCCTATCAGGCGTCCGCCTAGTTTCCGTGCTGGCAACCACTTCCCGACCTCGCCCGAGAAGCATTAGGAACATCTGGGTGGGCTCTCGATGATCCGCCAAGAAGAGCCCCGGCAATGGCTAGAAGCTAGGAGGCTTCGGCGTCCACCGGCCCGCCAAACCGGATCGCGCCAATTCCTATTCGTATCGCAACGCCACCAGCGGATCCACGCGCGTCGCGCGGCGGGCGGGGATGTAACACGCCAAAAGCGCCACAAACACGAGGATCAAGAGTACACTCCCGTAGGCCCACGGATCATAGACGCTCACGCCAAAGAGCAAACTGGAAAGTTGCCGTGTCAGAGCCAGCGCTACGAGGATTCCCAGCGCAAGGCCTGCGCACGCGAGTTTCAGCCCCTGACCCACAACCAGTCCCAGCACGTGAGACCGCTCCGCGCCCATGGCCATGCGGATACCGATTTCGCGGGTCTGCTGCGTCACCGAGTAGGCCAGGACTCCATACACTCCTACCGCCGCCAGGACCAACGCCAGGCCGCCGAACAGTGCCAGCAGAGCCGCACCCATCTCCGGCGCCCACAGACCCTGATCGATAATCTGGCCAATGGTTTGCACGTTGGTAATCGCCAGATGCGGCTCCAAGGATTGAATTTGCGCACGCACACCGGCAATCATTGCTTCCGGCCTGCCCGTCGTTTGCACCTGAATCGTCGCGGCGGGCGGATAATCCTGCGTTACCGGCAGATACGCAAGCGGCGGAGGGACCTCGCCGATGGCGTTCACCACGCTGTCGCGGGCGATTCCCACAACTTGAAGCAATCCGGGATCACCGAAAAAATGGAACCGCTTGCCGATAGCTTCCTGGTTGGGCCAGAACTTTTTGGCCATGGCCTCGTTGATGATCGCAACGCGCGCCGTCTCTTTGCGGTCCGCATCGGTAAACAAGCGGCCACGGACAAGCGGAATTCGCAAAGCATTGAAATATCCGACACTGACGTCGTCCAGTTGCGTCAGCGTTCCCCGGTAACCGGTGGATTCATCTTCGCCTTCCGGGAAGACCGTTCGCGCCAGCCCGCCGCCCAGCGGGAAGTTGGAGGCCACGGCCGCGGCCTTCACGCCGGGGGCGGCGTTGGCTTGCTCAATGGCGGAACGCAAGAATTGCTGTCCGCGCCCCTCGTCGTAATGCAAAGCGCCCAGGTCAAAGGCCAGCATGAAAAGATTTTTCGATTCGAAACCAGGATCCATTTTTTGCGCGTCGCGCATGCTGCGGATAAACAAACCGGCGCCCACCAGGGCCACCAGAGATAGCGCAATTTCCGAGACGACCAGCAGGCTGCGCAGCCTGTTTCGCCCCCAACCGATCGATCCGCCCCGGCCGCCCATTTTGAGGGTTTCCGCCAAGTCGGGAACGGAGGCGCGGAAGGCCGGCGCCAGGCCAAACAATAGCCCGGTGAAAATGGAAATCGCTAGCGTAAAAAGCAAGACGCGCAAATCAAACGACAAATCAATGTCATTCTGGTCAATGAACGGCGGGCGGAAGGACCAAAGCACGGTTCGCCCCACATACGCAATAGCCAAGCCTGTCGCGCCTCCCACAAGGGCGAGCAGGATGCATTCGGTCAGCATCTGCCGAATCAGCCGCGGCCTGCTTGCGCCCAGGGCTGCCCGCAGACCCATTTCTTTTTCGCGGCGCGCCGCGCGCGCAAGAAGCAGATTGGCCAGATTTGCGCAAGCGATCAAAAGCACCAACCCCACCACGGTCATCATCATCGTGCCGGCAAGCCCAATTTGGTCGTGCACGTTGACGCCCACGGCCGCTTCGGTCAAGGGCGTCAGCGCGATGCTGCGCCCGGCATTGTCTTTCGGAAAGTCCTTTTCGAGCTTCGCGGCGATGGTCTTCAGCGAAGCCTCAGCCTGGCGCAACCCCGTCTCTGGCTTGAGCCTTGCGACGGCCAGGGCGTTCAGAAATCTTCGGTCGTTGAAAAACTCTTTGGCGAACCCGGTGAGAGCCTGGGGATACATGCTGGTGGGAATCCAGATCTGCTCGGCACTGCCGAAAGTAAGTGTCCCTTTGAAACCTTTCGGCGACACGCCGATGATGGTGTACGGCATGGCATTCAGCGTCAGCGTTTTGCCAACTGCATCTTTGTCCGAGCCCAGCTTGTTGGTCCAAAAGCTGTAACTGATGACCGCCACGTTATTCCCGCTCAGCTTGCTATCTTCATCGGGCAGAAAAAAACGTCCGGCGGCGGGGCGCAAGCCTAGCACGTCAAAATAGTTTGCGCTGACCATTTGCCCATTTATCTGCCGGGGCTCCGCGCCCCCGCTCCACGTCAGTGGAGTCCCCAGGAAGCAACTTATTCCCGTGAGTACCTCGTTCTGCTGCTGATAATCCTGGAAGTTACGAAACGACAAGCCCAGTTTCGTCGCACGGGCAAACCCTACCTGCGTCTTGGCGTCAATCGTATCTACCTGGACGAGTTGGGAGATATCCTTTACCGGCAGCGGATCGAGCAAGATGGCATTGACTACGGTGAAGATCGTGGTGTTCGCGCCGATTCCCAACGCCAGTGACAAAACCGCAACCACGCTGAAACTCGGGCTTTTCAGCAACACGCGCGCGCCATGGCGCAGGTCTTGCCAGAAATCTTTCACTTTTCACCTCCTTGAAGTTTGACGTTTCAGGAGTTCCAGGTGACGTGGGTCAGTTGCTTTTTGCGAGACTCCCACTCGGAGCCGGTAAGAAGGCGCGGGGCAATTTCAATCAGGCGGGGGATGAGCTTGAAAACGCTGGCAGCGCTCCAGGGGTGCCCGTCGCGCGTGCGGTATTCCCGAGCGTTGAGCGCGTCGGCCATGCTTCGGAAAGACACGTCCTGGAGAACCATTTCGGCGAGGAACCTGAGGGTTTGCGTCTCGAGTGGATCGTCTTCCAGATGGCGGCAGTCCGAAGCGATGCGCAGTCCGAAAGGAATCTCTTCGGCGCCGGCCTCGACGGGCGGTTCCGGCGCGCCCGAGAATTCGATTTCGCGTTCCCACTCGAGCGCCACCAGACGCCAGCCCGCATCGTGCATCTTGGACAGGTAAACCGAAGTCGGAGGTATGGCGACCTTCTCTCGAATGCGATCAATTCTTTTCACGATCCACCTCGCGAGACTACACCCAGCCGCAGACGAGCTGAGCAACTTCAGGACCTCTTCGACATTTTATGTAAGCGAAAGAAACAAAATGACTTAGAAGCGGCTTGCACACTCAGACAACGCGAGGTTTTGTCCGCCTAAGGGATCGCCCTGTCGCGTTCTCGGACAGTTCCGACAAACTGCCGGGGCTCGGTCAGATTTGTGGGTTGTCTTCCGGCCGCGGAGCCAGGATTTCCTGGATCGCCGGATTCTGTATAACCGCGGCAAAGGAAGGATCCATTTTGATCGCCGCCAGTTCCTTATAGCCTTCGTCCTTGGCTTTGCGCAAATAGACCAGGCAGCGATCCAGGTTCCCCGCCTCAGCAAATGATTTCGCGAGCAAGAAATAAAACTTTCCGCGGTCTCCGACGGTACGGTCCTGCAGGATCGATCCGTTTCTGGAGCTGTTGCGCTCGAACAATTGCGGGTCCAATGCCAACGCCTGCCGGAAAGAAGCGATGGCCTGCTCGAATTTCTTGTCCTCAAAGTAGGCATAGGCCAGATTGCTGTAGAGGACGGGCATGTCATTCCGGATGGCAATGGCCTTGTGGTACGCCTTGATGGCTTTGCTGTATTTTTTCCGCTGGTAATAGATCGTGCCGATATTGTTTGCAGCGTCGGCATAAGTAGGGTCGACCTTGACGGCGCGTTCGTAAAACTTCAGCGCCGGTCCTAGCGCCGCCTGCTGATGCAAGGAAATTCCCAGTTTGTTCAGGTAAACGGCGTTTTGCGGGTTTTGTTCCGCAAGCCGCTTGTAGAGTTGTGACGCCTCACGGTATTCCTTGCGCGCCATATACAGGTCTGCCATCTGCTCTTCGGTGAGGTTCGGGCGCACTACGATGGTCGAAGACTGCGTGGGGGAGGGCGGTTGCGCCTGCGCAACATGCGGTGCGACGGTTGAGGCGGGCGGTGGGCCGGGGTTGTCTACGAGGGATTGCGGTCGCGCCGCCTGGGGAATGCAAAGACTCAGGAAGAGAACACTTGCTGGAAACGCCAATGACGTACGGATCATGGCGAATCTCCCTTCTCCGGCTTGGACTTGGCCTTGTCGGGTTCCTTCTTCTTACCCCCAAAGATACCAAATATTTTCTGCAAGGGGTTCTTTTTCTTGTCCCCGTTCTCAGCAGAGGGGTCCCCGGGTTGTCCGGTCGCGTCCGGCGGCCGGTTGGGGTCCGACTTCATCACTACCTGCCCGTTCGCATCCGGTGTCTTGGGTTGCCCGCCAAAGACTTGCGATAGCACTGAACCGGTGGAGGTTACCGAGCCGTGCCCGCCGTGAAGTTCGCAAAAATCGGTTGGAGCCGAGCCTGCCACGTATACTTCCTCGCGCGTGGTCGGGCAATTAGGGGTTGCCAGTTGCAGGGACTCCGGATCGATCACCACGGACTGCACCCCATCCGGCATACTGAAATCTTTGACATCCCGGTAAGGCGATATGGACGTTGCCTTAGTCATGAAGTCCGCCCAGATCGGCGCATCGGCGGCGCCTCCGGTAATCCCCAGGTCGCGGTTGTCGTCAAAGCCAATCCAGATCACGCACAGCAGGTTGGAAGTGAAGCCCGCGAACCAGCCGTCTCGCGAGGTTCCGGTTTTCCCTGCCGCCGGCAAGCTAAATCCGTGCGCCCGGACGGCAGCGCCTGTGCCGCGGTTCAGCACGTCCTTTAATAAGCTGTCCACCAGAAACGCCACGCGCGGGTCCAGCACGGAGTGCGTCTGTGGCGTGAATTTTTCAAGGACTTCGCCGTCCGAATTGACCACACTGCGGATGAATTGCGGCTCGGAACGCATTCCCATCGTCGCAAATGCGGTGTAGCCCGCGGCAACATCCACGGGCGTCATTTCATAGGCGCCAAGCGCCACGGCCGGCGTCGGCTGAATGTTCGTCCCTAGCCCCATCTGCCGCGCGACTTGCACCACGCGGCCGTAGCCAATCAGTTCCGCCACTTTTACCGTGGCAACGTTGAGCGAGTTCGTCAGCGCGTCGCGCACGGTCACGCGCCCCATGAACCTCTCGTTGTAATTGTTGGGTGTGTACTCTTTGCCGTCGAATTCGAACGTCGTGGGCTCGTCGTCGACGGTGGTCGCCGGCGTGAGGATGGGCTGCACGTTGTCTACGGCATTGTCGAACGCCGCCGCATAGACAAACGGCTTAAAGACCGAGCCAGGCTGGCGGTGCGCCAGCGCGTGATTGAGCTGGCTCTGCCCGTAATCCCTTCCGCCGACAACAGCCTTGATTTCCCCATTCCGCGGGTCGAGCGCGACCAGCGCCACCTGCACCTGTGGAACGGGTTCGTCACTTCCTTTCTTGGCCAGCTCGCGCTTCCATTTGTCATATCTCTTCGCGAGCAGCGTGTCCACATTCTTCATGCCGGCTTCTACGGCAGTGACCGCGTCGCGCTCGAGCGCCGGGTCGAGCGTCGTGTACACGCGGAAGTTCTCGCTCAACAGTTCGTTCTCCGAGTACTTGTCCAGCAGGTGGTCTTTCACCATGTCCACGAAATACGGCGCTTCTCTTCCCGAAGTCGCCGCATGGATAATCCTCAACGGCGTTTTCTTGGCCTCCTCCAAATCCTCCGCGTTGATGTATTTGTTCTCGAGCATTTGCGTCAACACGCGATCGCGCGCTTGCACCCCGCGTTCGGGATGGCGGTCGGCCGACGAATAGTAATTGGGGGCGCGGATGATTCCGGCCAAGTACGCGCACTCTGGAATGGCCAGCTCCCGCATGTCTTTCCCGAAGTACGCCACGCTGGCTTCGGAAAAGCCGCGAATTCCGAAGCTGCCGCGATTCCCCAGATACACTTCGTTCGCGTACATCTCGAAAATTCGCTGCTTGCTGAAGCGCTGCTCGAGCTCCAGCGAAATCAAAGCCTCGGCCACCTTTCGCCGCCAGTTGCGGTCGGTCGAGAGAAAGAAGGTCCGCGCCACCTGCATGGTGATGGTGCTCGCGCCCTGGTAGTGCTGGCTGGTGTGCCGGAGGTCCGCCCACGCGGCGCCGACGATGCGAATGAAATCAAATCCGCCGTGCTCGAAAAAGCGCTTGTCTTCCGCGGAAAGGATGGCATCCACAAGCGCGACCGGTAGGTCCTCATAGCGCACCGGCCGGCGCTTCTCACGCGCGCTGTCGAAAAGGTTGGTGATCAGTTCCGGCTCGATTTCCGCGGTGTCCATGTCCGCCCCGCCCTCGAGCGGACGGATGCTGCGAATGCTCTTTCCCCGGAATTGCACAGCCAACGCGTTTTTGCCGCCAAAATAAGACCGCTTCGAGGGCCGAACGTCCACGGTGTTGTTTTGCACTGTGTATTGACCGAGCGCGCTGGGGTCGGCCTCCGGCCGGTACCCCACCCGCGTCAGATAATCCGTCAGGTCGTCCGGTCCCCAGGCTTCGGCCGTCGAAATGTGCTCCGGTGCGGAGAAAATCTGGGTGGTATTTTGCAGGATGTTTCCGGACAGGCGCTCGTCAATCATGCGCGAGTACTTGGTGTAGTAGTAAGTGAAGATCCCGCCGGCGATGATGAAAACACCGAAGAGGATGCCAAGAATCGCCAGGCCGATAGTGGAAGTAAAGAAACCTCGTTGCACCCGGATTTGCAAAACATTTCTCCCTGGGCTGGACCTCTATTGTCTCGCAAGGCCGTCCGCTAGGAAAGACGGATTTGCACCGCGCGGGGCTGCCGGCTGGGCATCCCCAAATACCATGCCGAGGCATGCGAACTGCCTCTAGAACTTCAGAAGAGCGCTTTGTTCTCGCTGTTCGGAGAAAAATGAATGTCCGTGTGGTACATCAACACATCCACGGGTACGGAGTACTCCAGCGAGATTTTCACCATGGAGTTGTTGGAAACCACTTTGATGTCTTCCCGCTTCGCGGGAATATCCAGGTCCTGTATAACTTTGAAAATATTGTCGCGTATCTGGTCCTCGGTATAGCGGTTCACGACCGCATAGCGCGCCTGCTCCTGCATCTTGTCGGAGAGCTGGTACTCGTTCACGTAAGCCGGCACGACTTTCCACGCGCTGTAAATTGCTAGCACCACAATCACGACAAGGAGAATGCCTTTCAGCCTTCCTTCGCCGCGTTCGAACCGGCGCTGGCGCGGTTTCGGCGACGCATCGATGCCTTCCGTATGCACTCGAATCCTCTCTCTGGCCGTCTCGCGGTAAACTGCGCTGCGGTCGAGGGAGGCCAGCCTGACATTTCTCCGTGTAGACTCAACCTAGCACTGCGCGGCAAGCGTGTCGAGAAAATGGCGATGGTGTGTTGCGGGAAAGGAACGGTGGGTCTTGTAGCCCCGCTTTATGGGTAGGGTTTAGATCTGCTCGAGAGACCCTCGTCGTGCGCGGACTCCGGGAGTGCTTGCGGCGCGGAGCCATGACCTCTTCCTGCTTGGGTACACGCTCCGGCCCGTCGCCTCCGAAGCAAGTGTCAATAGGCCCGCGCAAAAATCGCGCGGCTCTTCGCCGGCTGGGTGCAGTACACGCACTTCCCGTTGCCGCCTTCCTGCTCCAGAGGAATACAGCGCATCGTCGCGCGCGTTTCTTCCTTGATCTTCGCTTCGCACTCGGGGCTTCCGCACCAGAACGAGTACGCAAAACCGGTCTCCACCGCCTTTTTCAGTTCGTCGTAGTTTTTCGCTTCGTGCGTGTTACTTTTGCGAAACGCGAGCGCCTTGTCGTGGAGAGATTGTTGAATGTCTACCAGCAGCTTCCGGATCGCCGTCGGCAAATCGGCCAGCGACGCACTGACCTTGCCCTCCTTGCCGGGGCGGTCGCGCCGCGCCAGAATCGCCGACTGTTTCGCCACGTCTTTGGGCCCCAGCTCCACACGCAGCGGCACACCGCGCATCTCCCAATCGTTAAATTTCCAGCCGGGGCTCTGCCCTTCCCGCTCGTCGAGCGTCACGCGCACGTCCGCCTTCAGCAATTCCGCTTTCAGCTTGCGCGCCGTCTCGAAAACCGCTTTCTTCTCTTCGTCCGTCTTGAAAATGGGAACAATCACCACCTGATAGGGCGCCAGTTTCGGCGGCATAACCAGTCCCTGATCGTCCCCATGCACCATGATGATCGCGCCCACAACGCGGGTCGAAAGCCCCCAGGAGGTGGTCCAGCAGTGCTGCAACTGGCCGTTTTGGTCCAGATACTTCACGTCGAAGGCTTGTGAAAAGTTCTGACCCAGGAAATGGGACGTACCGGCTTGCAGGGCTTTCCCGTCGCCCATCATCGCTTCGATCGAATAGGTCACATCCGCTCCCGCAAATTTCTCCGCGTCCGATTTTTTCCCGGGAATCACCGGAATCGCCGCATCGGTGATCGCGAAATCCGCGTAAACGTTCAGCATCTGAATGGTCTCGGCTTCGGCCTCTTCCCTCGTGGCGTGCGCGGTATGTCCTTCCTGCCAGTAAAACTCGAGCGTGCGCAGAAACAGTTTCGTGCGCAGTTCCCAGCGCACCACACTGTTCCACTGATTCATCAACACCGGCAAATCGCGGTACGACTGAATCCACTTCGACCACATGTGCCCGATAATCGTCTCCGACGTAGGACGAATCACCAAAGGTTCGGCGAGCTCTTCTCCGCCGCCAATCGTTACCACCGCCAGTTCGGGCGAAAATCCCTCGACGTGATGTTTTTCCTTATCAATGAAGCTCCGTGGGATCAGCAGCGGAAACGCCACGTTCTGATGCCCGGTGGCCTTGAACCGCCGGTCAAGCGCCTGCTGCATGTTCTCCCACAGCGCCCAGCCGTACGGCCGCACGATCATGCAGCCGCGCACCGGCGCGTAGTCAGCCAGTTGCGCCTTTAGCACCAGTTGGTTGTACCACTCGGAAAAATCCTGTGCGCGCGTTGGGAGCTTTTCGTCAGCCATGAAGGCTTGCCCGGTCCTCTCGGTCGCAATTTGTCGTGCAACGTAAACTTTAGAGCGTATCGGACGCCCCGAAATGTGTCAACGCACCCGGCATGCTTGGCATGCGCCAGGAAGGGGACGAAACGGCAAGCATGGTTTGAAGATTTCTTTCTCAAGTCTGACAACTCCACAAGCGGTCTT
>Ga0307477_10002995_pt1 | contig 12749 bp, 11 predicted proteins | sample atmos_gasesECM2C_FD_203316 | JGI IMG/M metagenome (GOLD analysis project Ga0307477, IMG submission 203316) | Hardwood forest soil microbial communities from Morgan-Monroe State Forest, Indiana, United States - atmos_gasesECM2C_515 | ecosystem: Environmental > Terrestrial > Soil > Temperate...
GTGCGATTCCGCATCGTGCCCGACGCCATCGTCCGGGCCCTCGAGCTCCGCAAGCACTCCGCCGACCTGGAACTCAGCTCCCTCACGCCGGATATGATCCCGGTGCTGGCAAAACAGCGGGACCTCGCCATTACCGAAGGTCCCGGAGCCAACCTCACCTACCTTGGCCTCAACCTCGAAGACCCAATCCTCGCCCACCGAGAAGTCCGCCAGGCTTTGGCCTGCGCCACCGACCGCGAAGCTCTAATCCGATACCTTCTTCACGGCCAGGCCCGCGTAGCCGCAGGGGTCCTCCCGCCAATGCACTGGGCCTACGAGGCTAACGTCACGCCGTACCGGCTCGACGCCGCCCGCGCCGAGCAACTCCTTGACTCTGCTGGTTTTCCGCGCAGACCGAACGGCCCGCGTCTCCGCCTCACCCTAAAAACCTCCACCGACGAGCAATACCGCCTCGTTTCCGCCGCCCTGCAGGAACAGTGGCGCCGGGTCGGCATCGAGCTCGAGCTTCGCCCCCTCGAACAAGCCACGCTCCTCTCCGACGCCGTTAAAGGCAACTTCCAACTCAGTCTTCTCCGCTGGGTGGGCGCCACCAGCGACCCCGACTTCTTCGAGTTTGCCTTCTCCTCCAAGCGCTTCCCCCCCGATGGCGCCAATCGCGGACACTACCGCAACGCGCGCATTGACGCCCTCACCGACCAGATTCGTGTGGAAGTAAATCAGGAGAAAAGGAAAATCCTGTGTAGCGAAGTCCAAAGGATCCTAGCGGACGATCTCCCCTATTTACCCTTGTGGTTCAGCGATGTAACTTCCGTCCATCGTCGCTCCCTGGGCGAACTCGTCCTGTCTCCGACGGCCGGCTTTGACTTCCTAGCCACTCTCGGCACCGCCCCCTCCCGCGCTGCTGTGCTCCCGTAGGGCCCAGACGATCGATCCTGCTGAGCGCGAATATCTACAAGTAAAAATACAACTTTATGTATTCAATGGTGGACGCTAAGGTTCGCAAAACCGCGATGGATGATGGAGGGTGCGCTAGCAATAGGTATGCACGCGGCCTATTGCAGGGTCCGCGCGATCTCCGATACTGGGATGGCTCCCTCGCGCAGAATCTCCCAGTTGTCGTCCCGCAGTCCGACGATGGTTGACGGCAGGCCCATGCCGGTTTCTCCGCCATCCAGAACCAGCGGCAGCCGTAACCCCAGTTGTTTCATCAGCTGCTCGGTGTTGGCGCAAGCCGGGAATCCGGAGATATTCGCACTGGTGCCCGTGATCGGCCCGCCAAACTCGTCGATCAGCTGCTCCACGACCGGGCTCTTGGGCCAGCGCAGCGCCACCTTACCGGTGTTCGCGGTTACTTTTAGCGGAACGCGGTTGGAGGCATCCATCACCAGAGTCAGCCCGCCGGGCCAAAAGGCTTCCGCCAGCCGCAAAAATCGCTCCGGCGGGTGTTCCATCGTCGTGCCTTCGTAAACCCGCTCACCCATCAGCACCAAAGCCTGATCCAGCGAATTCACCAGGATCGGCAGCGCCCGTGTCTCCGGCCGGCCCTTGACGCGGTACAGCTCATCCACGGCGGCGAGATTGAACGGATCGGCGGCCAGCCCATAGAACGTGTCGGTGGGAATTCCAATCACACTGCCCCGGACGAGAAAATGCGCCGCATAACGCAGCACATCCGCCTCCGGGGTTTGCGCGTTCACGCGCAACAGTTCTGCGGGCAACTTTTTGGCCTTTGGCGAAGTCGTAAATCCCACCCATCTGGCAGCGCTCCGCCCGCTGCCATTATTTGGGCGACGCTACCACACACCCGCAAGGCCGCGCAATGGTCCTGTCAGTAGAAGAAATTCCGCTCCACTGAATCATTCATCCAGATGGCCAGTCGTCATCACCGGAAACGCGGGCGCGCCTGGCGTGTTGAGGCAAACCAGTCCGCACTAACGCTTTGCAGGGCCCGCGATGTTTGACTAACGCCTCACCCTAACTACGGACGCGCTGAAGCGCCCCGGCAAATTCCCCAGCCAGAAAAAAGCGCGGGCACAGCGTGCCGTGCCTACGAGGGGATCGCGAGTGGCCTCACTCTTTAGATTCCCCAAAGACCCCAGAAAAGGCAGATTCCTCGGGCAAACACCGCCATCGGAATGACAAATTTGGGATGCTTTTCGGGCACGGTGCTAGGCCGAAGAGCGAATCGCCTGTAAGATGCGCTCACGTTAACGCCGGTGTGGCAGGAGTGCCAATCGCATGAGGAAACGTCATTTTGCCGTTGCGATGATCGTCGCCGCATTGCCCGCATGGCCTGCGCGTTTGCTGGCCACCAATCAGGCCGGAGACTCGCTTGACGCATATGTTCGCTCGGAGATGGGCAAGCAGCAGGTACCTGGTCTCGCTCTGCTGGTCTCACGCGGCGGTCAGTCGATCCGGTCACAGGGCTACGGCATGGCGAATGTGGAGTTGCAGGTGCCGGTGAAGCCTGAAACGATTTTTCAATCGGGTTCGGTCGGCAAGCAGTTCACCGCGACCGCGGTGATGATGCTAACCGAGGAAGGAAAGGTTGGGCTGGAAGATTCGCTCACGAAATACTTCCCCGACGCGCCCGCTGCCTGGAAGCAGGTAACGGTCCGCGAGCTGCTGAGCCATACCGCCGGATTCACCGACTATCCAAAAGACTTTGATTTCCGAAAAGACTACACCGAAGAGCAATTGCTCAAGATCGTCGAAGGCATCCCGCTCGCCTACACACCGGGCACAAAGTGGAGCTACAGCAACCTAGGGTATCTGACGCTTGGGATTTTGATCCACAAAGTAACCGGCGAGTTCTACGGCGACTTTTTGCAGGAGCGCATTTTCCGCCCGCTGGACATGCGCACAACGCGCATCATCAACGAGGCCGAAATCATTCCGAATCGTGCGGCCGGTTACCGCCTGCTCAAAGGCGAGCTGAAGAATCAGCAGTGGGTCTCGCCCACGATGAACACGACAGCCGATGGCAGCCTTTATTTTTCAATTCTCGATCTGGCCAAATGGGATGCCGCGCTCTACACCGAAAAGCTGCTGAAGCGATCGACGCGAGAGCAAATGTGGACGGTGGCCAAATTGAGCAACGGGCAGCCCAATTCCGGCAAGTACGGCTTTGCGTGGTTCATCCATGACCAGAACGGCCACCACGTCGTCGAACACGAGGGCCAATGGCAGGGCTTCGAGACCCAGATCTCACGTTACGTGGACGACCAGCTCACGGTTGTGGTGTTGACGAATCTCGCCAATGCCAAGCCGGACGCCATCGCGCACGGAGTCGCGGAGATTTATCTGGCCCGAAAAGCGAAATAGCATGCCAAGTACAGAGGTAAGGACAAAGCCAAGAACAAGGATGGCTGGGACTTTTCACAACTCGCAATTAGTCTGCGCTTGCGTTAATCGCTCATAGCAGACGGTAACTGGGGAAAACACTCCGACGCGACGCACTAGACCATGCCAACGTCCGATGTTGGCGCTCACAGCCGCAAATTTGTTACGCTCGCGGGTGATGGCTATGCCTGCAAAAGCCGCCGGAAATGCGCGCCCCCAGGGTGGCGTAACGATTGCGAGCCGCGACAATCGCTGGCTCAAGGAATTTCGCATGGCGCTGCGCGGCGGCTTGCCCACCGAATCCGGCAGTGTCGGCGTCGAAGGTGTGCGCCTGGTGGAAGAAGCATTGCGCTCCGGCTGCCCGATTCAAGCGGTGCTGTTCAGCGAAACGGGCGAACGCCATCGCGAGCGCCTCGCGCCACTCATCGATCGTCCGGAAATCGCGTTTCCCGTGTTGCGCACGACCGATCGTTTGTTCGAGGGCATCGCCGATACCGAGCATCCGCAAGGTGTCGCCGCGCTCGTTCAGCCGCGCACCGCAACTCTCGACGACATCCTTCGCACGCCGGGCGAGGCGTGCTCTCCCCTTCTCGTGGTGCTGGCCGGCGTGCAGGATCCCGGCAACGTCGGCACCATCCTACGGACAGCCGCGGCGTTCGGTGCGACCGGCGCGGTAACAGCGGCCTCGGGGCAAAGCGGCACCGCGAGCCCCTTCTCACCAAAAGCCTTGCGCGCTTCTGCCGGAGCTGCCCTCCATCTGCCGGTACTCGCCGGCATGTCGCTGCCGATTTTGCTCGCACAGCTTCACGTTGCCGGCGTACGCACACTGGCCTCGGTCGTGCAAGGCCGAGGAGGTTCGCGGGACGCGAATGAAACGGTGGGCAGCGATGCGTCGACACCTGACCAAGAACGGGCGCGGCCCTTCGAAGCCCAGGGTAAACATGCCGCGCCCCTACGAGCGAGCGACTTGGTGCTGGCACCGTGGGAAATCGACTGGTGCGAACCTGTCGCGCTGCTGGTCGGCAATGAAGGCGCAGGCTTGCCTGCCGAGGTCGAGCGCAGCGCCAATGCGCGCATTCGCATTCCCATGGCGAGCGGCATTGAATCGCTGAACGCCGCGGCGGCCGCCGCTGTCCTTTTCTACGAAGCCGCGCGACAAAGGAATCGCTCGAAGCGACAGGCACTTGTCGGTGAAATCGAAGAGAAGGCCTCCGGCTCACAGAACGGCCCCGAGCCCCAGGGCGAGACAAGACAGCCGTGAGCCTCTTCTCCAAATTGCCGGAGCCGATCGAGCCGGACGTCCCGCTGGCGCATCAACCCCTCGCCGAACGGATGCGTCCGCGCACACTCGACGAATTCATCGGCCAGGAAAAGCTGCTCGGCCCGGGCAAGGCCCTACGCGTGCAGATCGAGAACGACGATCTCGCCTCGATGCTCTTCTGGGGACCGCCAGGCTGTGGCAAGACCACCCTAGCGCGGCTGATCGCACGGCTCACGCGTTCGGAATTTGTTGCCTTCAGTGCAGTGCTCGCCGGCATCAAAGAAATCAAGGAAGTAATGGCCGCGGCAGAACGCAAGGCGCGTTCCGGCCGGCGCACCATCGTCTTCGTCGACGAAGTGCACCGCTTCAACAAAGCGCAACAGGATGCCTTCCTGCCCTACGTGGAGGCCGGCCACATCACGTTTATCGGCGCGACCACCGAGAATCCCTCGTTCGAGGTGATCTCGCCGCTATTGTCGCGCACCAAGGTTTACATTCTCGATCCGCTGGCCACTCCGCAGATCGCGGAGCTGTTGCGCCGCGCAATAGCCGACAAAAAGCGCGGTCTCAGCGTCGACCGTTCGGCGATAGCACGTGACAAGGTCGAAATCGATGCCAGCGAGGCGGTGCTGTTCCGCATCGCGTCCTACGCGAACGGCGACGCCCGCGCCGCATACAACACGCTAGAGCTGGCCGTGCGCGGCGCGAAGCCCAACAGCGCCGACGTCCGCGAGATCACACCCGAGCTTCTGGAAGACGTGCTGCAGCGCAAACTCCTTCGTTACGACAAAGCCGGCGAAGAGCACTACAACCTGATCTCCGCGCTGCACAAATCGGTGCGCAACTCCGATCCTGACGCAGCCCTGTATTGGCTGGCGCGCATGCTGGAATCCGGCGAAGATCCGTTGTACCTGGCGCGCCGCATGGTGCGCATGGCCAGCGAAGACATCGGCCTTGCGGAGCCTGGCGCACTCGCGGTAGCGCTAGCAGCCAAGGATGCGTTCGACTTCATCGGCGCACCCGAAGGCCACCTTGCACTGGCGCAGGCCGCTGTGTATCTTTCGCTGGCGCCAAAGTCCAACGCACTCCTCAACGCCTACGGTGAAACCCTGGACGATGTGCAGAGAACGGAAGCCGATCCCGTGCCCCTGCATCTGCGCAACGCACCGACGCCGTTGATGAAGCACATCGGCTACGGCCAAGGCTACAAGTACGCGCACAATTTCGAGGAAAAGGTCACCGACATGTCCTGCCTGCCCGACAGTCTGGCCGACCGCACCTACTACAAGCCCACCGATCAGGGCTTCGAGCAGCGCCTTCGTGAGCGCCTGGATGAGATTCGTAAGATCAAAGCACGCCCATCCCAACCCTGAGGTGAGAGATGAATCGATTGGCGGCGGCAATCCTGGCGTTGTTTCTGTGCGCGGCGGCAAGCGCTGACGAAAAACATCCGCGGCCAAAGATTTTCGGCATCGCCAGCGCGCACTTCTATTCCACGGATTTGCCTGCCGCCCGAAAGTTCTACGCGCTGATCCTTCATCCCCCTGAGCCCTGCTCGTGGTGCAAGCAAACTGGCTCCACTCCGATAGACATTTCCCTGCCCTCCGGGCAAACGGTGACTTTCACTGCTCCCGATGGTCCTCCGCCGAGAGATCTGTTGTGGGAAGTGGTGCTCGCAACCGATAACGTCAAAGCCATGAAGCGATATCTGGAGGCAAACAAGGTGGCAGTGGAGAAACCCAAACACCCTGGAGACGGAGCGTTTGCCGTCAAGGATCCGGAAGGCCATCGGCTCAGGTTCGTGCAGGTCGCGCCTGGATGGTCGCCGTCCAACACAGACGCGCTACGCCTGATGCACGCGGGATTCATCGTGAACGACCGTGTCGCCGAAGATCACTTCTACAAGGATATTCTCGGTTTTCACTTGTACTGGCACGGAGGAATGAAGGACGACGTCGATAACTGGGTCGCCATGCAAGTGCCGGACGGCACCGACTGGATCGAGTACATGCTCAACATTCCGCCGAATGCGAGCAAACACACGCTCGGCGTGATGAATCATATGGCGCTGGGCGTAGAAGATATTCACGTCACGCAGCAACGCATTATCGCCAATGGCGCAAAGCCCACCGAAGAACCCAAAGTCGGACGCGACGGCAAATGGCAGCTCAATCTCTACGATCCCGACGACACGCGTACCGAGTTCATGGAGTTCACGCCGAAGGAGAAGCCCTGCTGCAGCGAGTTCACCGGCACTCATCCCGGCCCAAAACCAAAATGACGATCCGGCATTTCCCTCGCTGCAAAATTCGGATCGCTTTTGCACGCCGTGCGACGCTGGTGTGTCTTCTGCTGTGGATGGTGTCGCCCGCGGCGATCGCCCAGGGCTTTGAGAAGCCGCTGCAAAATATCGACGAGGACATCACCGCATTCGCATTCGGTCCCGATGGCCGCATCGTGTACGGCGTCAACCGTCCGTTCAAGACCAAGCAGTACGACCTCGAGCACGACGACATCTGGGTCCAGGACGCGGGCGGCAAGCGGCGGCGTATTTTTGTCGGCGAAAAGTTCACCCAAGGCAATGCACCGTTTACCTACAGCGTCAATTCCTTCCGCTGGTCGCCGAACGGCCGCCGGATTCTTGCCGAACTCTTCGTGGCCACCGTCGATGAAACCGGAAAGACGCAGGACTCCACGCAAACGCTGGTGCTCGAAGACACCGGAAAAGAAGTAAAAGGCGGCGGGAACGAAAAGCTGATCAAGGACGCTGGCGACGGAACCTGGCTGCTGGACAACACGACCATCGTGTATCTGACCGAGGTCGTGAAACCAAAGGTCCTCTACTCGTTTCGCTATCTAAACCTGACCGGGGGACCGAGCGGCCCGGTCTTTGAGGGCCGGACGTTTCTTGACGCAGTAACCTTGCCGCGCACCAACGAGGCCATGGCCGTCGAGCGCGATCGAAACCTCACAGGCCCCCCGCGCCTGCAGCGCCTGGAGCTGCTCGCCCAGGATGACCACGAGCTGGCCACTCTCGAGGGTTATTCCGGCGGCCTGTCGCTCTCGCCGCTCGGCGACAAAATCGCCTACTACATCGACAAAGAAGTGCTGGAGGTCCGCAGCATGAACGACCTGACGCAGAGCACGCGCCTGCGCATCGGGCTGGGCGTTTTTCATTGGGCGGACGACCAGCGCATCCTGCTGAAGCGCGCTATCGAGAAAAAATCCGGGGATCTGGTGTGGATCGATGTTCCGCCGCTCGTCTCATCGGCCAAGGAGGCGGCGCCGGTGATTCAGCCGACGCCCATTTCCCTGTTTCGCGGGCTTACGTTTCGCGATTTTGCGTTTTCTTCTGATGGGCGATTGCTCGGCGTGATTGCGCCGGGCCGCCGCAATCTCGCGATTTATTCCGCGGTAGGGCGATGAGTCGCGGATGGGCGGGCTTTTGTAGGGGCGACGCTTCAGCGCGTCCCTGCCTCGGCGTCATCACCAGCAACACGTATCCTCGACAAAGGCGCCGGCCCGCGCCGTCGGCGTCTAAATCAAACCGGCACGCTTACGCTTCTTGTGCTCGATTAACATGCACGCATCCATGATCACGGTGAGCCCGGCGGCGCGCGCTTTCTCCGCCGCCGCATCATTGGCCACGCCGAGCTGCATCCAAACGGCTTTCGCACCGGCGCGGATCGCTCCTTCCACCGCCGGCAAGACTTCCTCGGGCCGGCGAAAAATATCAACGATCTCGATTTTCTCCGGCACGTCTTCCACGCGCGCATAACTTTTTTCGCCGAGGACTTCCCTCTCGTTCGGATTCACCGGAATGATGCGATAGCCCGCCTCTTGCAGGTATGCAGCGACGCCGTGACTCGGCCGCATCGGATCGGACGACAAGCCGACGACTGCGATTGATCTGTACTCATGAAAAATGCCGGCAATGGGATCGGCGCCGGCTTCCACGCCATCAGGCAGCAGAATTCTCATGGCCGGGTCATCGGGCTTTTTCGGGGACGGTCTGCACGCAGCGGCTCATGGCCGCGAGTAATTTGTCATTTTCTTCGCGCGTGCCCACGGAAATACGAATTGCGTTCGGGAAGCCCATCCAGCCGAGCGGGCGCACGATCACGCCTTCTTGCAGCAGCTCGTCGTAGAGGCTCGTGGCGCGCGGGCCGATATCAACGAAGATGAAGCTGGATTGGCTGGGCACGGCGCGGAGCCCGAGTTTCACAAGCTCGGCGGACAGCCGCGAACGTTCCGCGGCGTTGGCTGCGATCGAGCGCTTCACGTGCTCGGCGTCGTCGAGCGCGGCAAGCGCCGCCGCTTGGCTTACTCCCGCGACGTTGAACGGCGTGCGCAGCTTGTTCATGGCGGCGACGAAACCGGCGCGCGCAATTCCGTAGCCGATGCGCATTCCGGCAAGGCCATAGACTTTCGAGAACGTGCGCATGATCAGAAGGCTTTCGCGCTGGCGGAAAAGCTCGACCGAGCGCAGCATGTCGCGGCGATCCGCAAAGTGGATGTAGGCTTCGTCGAGCACCACCAGGACGTCGGTGGGCACGCGCTCGAGAAATTCGCTGAACTCGGCGCTGCCGAACGTGGTGCCCGTGGGATTGTTGGGATTGGCGAGATAGGCGATGCGCGTCTCGGGTGTGACGGCTGCGGCGATGGCCGGCAAATCGAAGACGAAATCGCGCATCGGCGCGAGAACCAACTTCGCTCCACTCGCGCGAATAGCAATCGAAAACGGCGCGTAGCTGCCTTCGGAGGTCAGGCCGGTCTTGCCGGCGCCGAGCGTCAATCGCGCGGCAAGATCGATAATTTCGCTGGAGCCAAGGCCGATGAAAATCTCGTCGAGGGAGACGCCGTGAATGCGCGCTAGCTTTTCGCGCAGACGCAAAGTTCCGCCGTCGGGATAGCGGTGCGATTCCTGCAGCGCGCGCTGCGCGGCTTCGACGGCTTTCGGCGAAGGACCGAGCGGGTTTTCGTTGGACGCCAGCTTGATGGCGCGAATTTTCAGCTCGCGCTCAACGTCTTCGATGGGTCGGCCTGGGACGTAAACGGGCAGGCCACGAATGTAGTCCGGGATCAGGTCGTCGATCGGGCGCGTCACCCATCTAGTTTACGTTGCCGATCGCTGCGGCGGCAATTCGGCGGGCGCGGGGGTGCTTTCGATCGCACGGTGCTGGCGGATGGATCACGAGATTGCGGCACGCGCTGAACAGGCAGCGGAAAAGCCCGTCTAGGGGTGGAGGCCTCTTTTGTAGGGGCGCGCTTCAGCGCGTCCCTGCCTCGGCGTCGTCACCGGCAGCAGGTGTGCTCGACAATCTACCTTGGTGCTTCATCGGTGTCCCTTTCACTGCCGCTGGGTGCCGCACCCTTGCGCTTCCTTTCCAAGGGTGTGGGTTTAGATCAACCTTCAAGCACGACGCAAACCGTCGGCGCTCTTTTGTCGGCCAGGGGGAAGCCCCGGACTCACAGTTTGCGGAAACAGGCGTCTTTGATGTCATTCCGAACGAAGCGAGGAATCTGCTTTTCGCTGGAATCGCGAGAAAAAGCAGATTCCTCGGGCAAACCCCGCCCTCGGAATGACAAATTGGAGAGTTTTTTCTACGACCGGTGAAGCCGGCGCTGCCCGCAGATTCCGCAATGACGGGCAGCCTACCAGAAAAAGCTTCATGTCTAGAGGGGTGAGCTACACGGCGCGTTCACAGGGCCTTGAGCTGAGCGACTTCGTCCCGGGTAAGTGCGCGGAATTTCCCGGGAGCAACATCGAGCGAGAGCGGACCGAGCGCGACGCGCTTGATTTTTTCCACGCGGAAACCCACAGCCTCGAACATGCGCCGGATTTGCCGATTGCGGCCCTCGATGAGCACGATTTCGTACCAGGGATTCGCGGTGTCCTCGGTCAGGCGAATCTTCGCAGGAGAAGTCTTGACGCGGCGGCGGTCATCGAGGGTGATGGTGACTCCGGCGCGCAATCGCGCGATGGCCGGCTCCGGCGGCTTGCCGCTGATTTTGACGAGATATGTTTTCGGCACGTGCGATGCGGCTTTAGTGAGTTTCTGCGCGAGATCGCCGTCGTTGGTCATCAGCAGTAGGCCCTCGCTGGCGTAATCGAGGCGCCCAACGGGATAAACGCGAACGGGAATTTGCTTCATCAGATCAAGGACCGTCGGACGGCCTTGCGGGTCGCTGGCCGTGGTGACGTAGCCCCTCGGCTTGTGCAGCAGAAAATACTCGAACGGCTCGCTGCCGCGCACTGGCGTACCGTCGACGCAGATCGTATCGCAGTCAGGATCGGCTTTCGTGCCGAGCTCGCTGACGACTCGCCCATTCACCGTGACCCGGCCCGCGGTGATAAGCTCTTCGGCCTTGCGGCGAGAGGCGATTCCGGCCGCGGCGATAATTTTTTGCAAGCGTTCGGGAGGCATCGGGAGTGCAGCGTGACGTTCGCGTCAGGACGCTCTCTCGGAGCGTCTCCGCTTCGCAACCGGAATTGCCGACTTACGGAGCGCATCGACGTGCGTTTTTTCCATCAGGCGATAGCGGCCGCGCGGAATGCCCTCGATCGAGAGCGGACCGAGCGCGACGCGGATCCATTTTTCAACCGGGTGGCCCGCTTTGAAAAGAATGTTGCGCAATGCTTCCTTGTTGGTGTCCGGCAGGCGAACTTCGTACCAGAAATTCGCGACGCGGCCGCGCGTAGCATCGGGCTGGCGCACCGTGCGCATTTTCGCGCCGGCCTGCTTACCAATGCGATCGAGTTCCTCCAGCGTCAGACGGCCTTTGATCTTGACGTGATAGAGCTGCGGCAGGGTCGCCCAGTTTTTCAGGAGTTCGGCGGTCAATTCACCATCATTGGTAAGAAAAATGAGTCCGGACGCGGCGTAATCAAGACTGCCGACCGGATACACGCGCTGCGGCAAGCCGCGTAAGCAGTGACGCAGAGTCTTGCGGCCTTCGGGATCGGCCATCGAGGCGACGACTTCGGATGGCTTGTTCAGCACGAGATAAACGTGGCGTTCGTCAGCAGTGATGGTCTTTCCGGCGGCTTCGATGCGATCGTTCATGGCATCGGCCTTGGTGCCGAGCTCGGTGACGATCTGGCCGTTCACGCGCACCTGCCCGCTCAGGATCAGTTGCTCGGCGTGGCGGCGCGAGGCGATCCCTGCGCGAGCGATAATTTTCTGTAGGCGTTCCTGCATGCGTAGGCTGGCTTTCGGTTCGCGGCGCACACGTCGCGGCGAGCTTATTCGCCGGCGGTCGCGGTATGCGCGCGATCGCCGGCGCCTTCTTCTTCGGGCTCCGGCTGAGGCTTCGCGGCTGCTTCAGGGCTGCCGGCAGTTGCGTGCTCGCCCGCGGGCGCATCGCTGCTGGTCGCAGCGACTTCCTCGCGTTCGCGCGCGATTGTTTCCGCTTCCGCGTCGGGCGTCGCGGCCAGTTCCGGATCCGGGGTCGCCGTGGCTTGCGAGACACTCGCGTCGCTCGCCACGTCGCCGTGCGGCGCCGCGTCCAGCACGCTCTCGTCTCCGGCGTCAGACGGCGCCAGGCCTTCGTCGCTGCCGAGTGCTTCGCGCGCTAGCGCCTCAAATTCCTTGAGGCTCGGCAGTTCCTGCAAATCGCTGAGGCCGAAACGCATCAAAAACTCCTTGGAGGTCTTGTAGAGGATCGGCCGGCCGATCACTTCCTTGCGGCCCGCGGTGGTGATCAGGCGCTTGTCGAGAAGGGTCTTAAGCACGCCGGAGGTGTTTACGCCGCGAATTTCCTGAATTTCCGGAGCGGTGACCGGCTGCTTGTAGGCGATCACTGCAAGCGTTTCGAGCGCAGGCATGGTCAGACGCAGTGGGGGTCGCAGACTCTTGATGAAGCGGCGCACCAGATCGTGATGTTGCGGCTTGGTGTACATCTTGTAGCCGCCGGCCACGTGGCGCACTTCGACGCCGCGTTCTTCGGCGGCGTAGCCCGCCACTAATTCGTCGAGCGACGCCTGCACCGCGAGCTTTTCCTCGCCCAGCGCGTCGGCGAGCTGCTCCACCGTCGCCGGCTCGTCGGCCGCGTAAATAATCGCTTCGAGTGCCGCTCTTCGTTCTTCGTTGGTCATGAAAAGTCCCGCAGTTAAGGAAGTAAAGGAGGTAAAGGAAGTAGACGC
>Ga0307477_10002997_pt1 | contig 12744 bp, 7 predicted proteins | sample atmos_gasesECM2C_FD_203316 | JGI IMG/M metagenome (GOLD analysis project Ga0307477, IMG submission 203316) | Hardwood forest soil microbial communities from Morgan-Monroe State Forest, Indiana, United States - atmos_gasesECM2C_515 | ecosystem: Environmental > Terrestrial > Soil > Temperate...
CCTCGGGATGGGCTTCGGGTGCGTACACTGCAAAGTACTTTTCATGGTAAAGTTCACTCCATTCGCTGTCAAGGAGTGGCCCACCGCCACCCGTTTCGCTACCGGCGTTCGCAGGCTCCCGCGCAGCTTGCGCTCGGGCTCACCTGGGACGCGGTCGATTGGGAGGGCGCGGTGCTTCGGCTGAGCGCGCAGCAGACGAAGGGCAAACGCGGTCGCGTGTTCCCCTTTGGGCTCGCCCCGGACCTCAAGACACTGCTCGATACGCAGTGGGAGCAGCGCAGCGGACCGTTCGTGTTCCACCGGGAGGGCGAGCCCCTGGCCTACCAAACGCTTCGGGTGCGCTGGAAGAAGGCATGTGAGCGGGCGTGGATCGACCGCATCATTCACGACCTCCGCCGGACGGCTGCGCGCGATATGCGACGGGCAGGCGTGAGCGAGGGCGAAGTGATGGCGCTCTGCGGGTGGCGCACGCGGGCCATGTTCGATCGCTACAACATCATTGACGAGCAGGACCTCGCGCGGGCCGTGGCCAAGCGCTTTGCTGAGCCCAACGGCAAGCAAGCGGCAAGCAACGAGGGTACCGCATCCCCATCGAGACCGCTAAGTTCAAGCGCCGTATAGCTGGAGAGGTGGCCGAGTGGCTTAAGGCGGCGGTTTGCTAAACCGTTATAGGGCCTAAAACCTTATCGGGGGTTCGAATCCCCCCCTCTCCGTCCCCATGATCCGCGTCCGCTTCGCCCCTTCCCCCACGGGCTACCTGCACGTCGGGGGTGCTCGCACTGCGCTGTTCAACTGGCTCTACGCCCGCCACGCCGCTGGGAAGTTCTTGCTGCGGATCGAGGACACCGACCGCGAGCGATCGTCAGAAGCCCACACCAAGGTGATCCTTGAGGGGCTCACGTGGCTCGGGCTCGATTGGGACGAGGAGCTCGTCTTCCAGGGCGCCGGGCTCAAGCGACACCAAGAGACGGCCGACCGTCTCCTCGCCCAAGGCAGCGCGTACCTCGACGAGGGCGCGATTCGGTTCCGCATGCCGCCGGGCGAGCTTGCATGGGATGATGCCGTGCACGGGCGGATCAGCTTCCAGGGTTCGGACGTGAAGGACTTCATAATCCTGCGCTCCGACCGTACGCCGATCTACAACCTCGCCGTCGTGGCCGATGACCTCCATATGGGGATCACCCATGTCCTACGGGGCGACGACCACATCTCCAACACCCCGAAACAGATTGCCATCTACCAAGCCCTCGGCGCATCGCTCCCGATCTTCGGGCACGTGCCGATGATCAACGGCCCGGATGGGAAGAAGCTCTCCAAGCGTCACGGCGCCACGGCGGTTGGTGATTACCAGCACCTCGGGATTCTCCCCGCCGCGATGCGCAACTTCCTCGCGCTCCTCGGCTGGAGCCCCGGGGGAGACCGCGAGATCATGACGCTCGCCGAGATGGTTGAGCTGTTCTCGTTCAGCGGGATTCAGAAGAAGAGCGCGATCTTCGACGTCACGAAGCTCGAGTGGATGAACGGGCAGTACCTCTCGGCGAGCGCCGCGACGGCCATCTACCCGATCGTTGCGCCGCAGCTCGAGGCTCTCGGGGTGAGCGCGCCGCAGGGCGCCGTGCTCAACGCCATCGCGGCCGTGAAGACGCGCTCTCATACGACCCTCGAGGTCACGCGGCAGGTCGCGGCGCGCCTCGATCCCCAGTACGTCGAGCTCGACGAAAAAGCGCGGCGGGAGATCGCGAAGGATCCAGCGGCTTATCGAGCGTCCCTCGAGGCCTGCCTCCCCGTGCTGCGAGCGGCCGAATGGACCCCTGAGGCATTGGAACGCGAGCTACGCGCACTCGCGGCCGCCAGCGGGGTGGCGCCTGGGAAGGTGTTTCAGCCGATCCGAATCGCCCTCACCGGCGGCACGGTATCCGAGCCTGTGAACGAGCTGCTGTATGTGATAGGAAAGGAAGGGGCGCTGCGGCGACTCGAGGCGGTCATCCGGGGCCCCTAAGCCCCCCCGCCTCGCTGCGAACGAGACCCAACGCCTCGAGGGCGGCGGGTCCTCGGCACGGGCTAGGGGACCGCTTTCGCCGTATCCAGCCTCGCCGCGGTCGTGTCGCCCCGCGCCCGTCGCTCCGCTTCGCGCTCCGCCTGCTTGCGGACCCGGATGTCGTGGACGTAGCGCCGGAATTCCTGGAGCGTCTCGGTGCGCCGCGCGGCTTGGAGCAGGTCCTCCCGCATGTCCGCAAGCTGTCGCGCGCGCAGCGATGCGTCGAAGTTGCCCTGGGGAAGTGAGTTGCTAAGCAGGCCAAGCACCGCGGTCGGGATCTTGATGCCCGCGATATAGATGCCGGACGAGTCGATTCCGACCTTCTTCCCACCCACGTCCGTGGTCCACGACGGCAAGCGGTGTTCGCGCTGTTCGACGTCGATGATCTGGTTGAGCGAGTCGACCATCGCTCGCAGGCGGCGGACCACTGCGGAGTCCGTCGGGACGCTGTCGTGCGGATGATACAGTGCGTCCGCTACCTCGCCGGGGAGCGCCGGTCGTGGCGCGGGCCAGACGCGGGCGTCGGCGAGCCGAGGCGCGGGCACGGCTCCAGGAGGGGGGCCGGCCTCGGGGGCTCCGGTCGAGTCGCGGGCCCCCGGCGCGGGCGGGGCGATGGGAGCGGGGCTCGGGACGGCGGGCAGGGGAGGCGCGGCTGGCGGTGCGTGGGGGGCCGCGCGGGCGACGGGCGCACCCAGCCCGCCGCTTGGGCCGCGGCCGGACTCCGAGCCGGCCGTGGGGGGTAGCTCGGGCAGACCGGGCACGGGCGGCGGCACGAGGCTGATGAAGGTGATCCGCGGCGCCGCACTCCACGCCACGGTCACCGCGAGGGCGAGGCCCGCCACGTGGAGCAGGACGCTCGCGACCCACGCGGCCCGACCGGGGAGCGGAGTCCTTCGGAGTTCAAACACGACGCCACCTCGAATCCTCGTCCCCATGGGATACGCGCTCGAGCCCCGGGGCGCTTCGCTGCCACGGCCACTCACGCCGGAGCGCCGATCCCCTTTTCCACGAAGAACTCCTCGCAGCGCCGGCGCACTTCGTCCCAGGTGCCCACGACCTTCGTCGCCTGGGGCAGTCCATCAAGGATACGCGCGCCGTACGGCTTGACCACGGCCCGTCGGTCGAGCAGGACGACGGCGCCCACGTCGGAGCGCGTACGGATCAGGCGGCCGAATCCCTGTTTCAGTTTGAGCGCGGCGAGCGGTACGAGATATTCGTGAAACCCGCTCGCCCCTTGCGCCTCCAGGCGCTCGAGCCGCGCGGCCGTGAGAGGCTCGCTCGGAACCTTGAAGGGGAGTTTGGCAAGGATCAAGACCCGCAGCGCCCGTCCCGGTACGTCCACGCCCTCCCAGAACGAGTCGGTCCCGAGCAGGATCGCCGACCCCGACTCGCGGAACCGGCGGAGCAGCTGGTCGCGCTGCCCTTCGCCCTGGACGAGGAGCGGCCAGCGCCCCGCGAGCCGCCCGCGCACCGCGGCCGCCGTGCGCCGCAGGGCACCGTGACTCGTAAACAGGACGAAGATGCCGCCGTCCGAGGCCGGCGCGAGATCGAGCAGGGCGCGCACCACTGCCGCATCGTGACCCGAGGCGTCATCGCGAGGCTCGGGGAGGTCGATGGGCAAACCAAACAGGCATTGCGTTGCGAAGTCGAAGGGCGACGCGAGAACCTCGCGCACCGCGACCCGCGAGGGCGGCAGCGCGAGGCCGAGCCGTTCCTCGAGGAAGGCGAAGTCCCCACTCGCCGCGAGCGTCGCGCTCGTCAGCACGACGGTCGCCACGCGGTCGAACAGCGTCTCGCGCAGCAGCGTGGCCAAGTCTAGCGGCACCGCCGCGAGCGTCACGTTCGTCCCTTTGCGCCCCCGGCGTTCGACCCACCGCACGGCGGGTGGGCCGCCCGGTGGGGGCTCGAGGGTCGCGGTGAGGGCCGCGCCGGCCGCGTCGAGCCGGCGGATCACTCCGCGGAGCTCGGCGACCAGCTGCGCGGGACGCTCGGCATCGCCGAGGGCCAGTCGGTCCGCGATCGTTTCGACGCCGTCACGCAGGCGGCCGAGGGCGCCGAGCAGGTTCTCGAGTGCGGTTCCGAGACCGAGGGACCACACCGGGTCGTCGCGAAAGGCCTCGGTGAGCCGGAGCACGGGCCCCGCGATCGGTTCCGCCTCGAGGCGACCATCGAGGAGCGCGAACAGCGTTTCGCTCGAGCGTCGGGCTGCGGCGAGGGCATCGAGCACCGTGTGCTGTACGAGATCGCGGTTCGCGGCCGAGAGCAGGTCCTCCCGCGCCAGTCCGGCCAGGAGCGCGGGGACGAGGCCCCGGCCATTCCGTTCGAGCCGCGCGAGGAGGCGCTGCACGCTGGCGGCGCTGATCTGCACGCCGAGATGCGTCGCCGCGACGTCCTCGAGGTGGTGTGCCTCGTCGATCACCAGGCGGCGGTACGGCGGCAGCACCGCCGCTTCGAGCCAGTTATCGGACGCGATGCGCACCGCGAGATCGGACGCGAGGAGGTGGTGGTTCACGACGACCACGTCCGCCTCCGCGGCGCGGCGCCGCGCCTGAAACACGAAACAGCGGTCGAAGTGGGGGCACTTGAGCCGCGTGCACAAATCCGACTCCGCCGCGACCGAGTCCCAGACGTCCGCGGACGGTTCGTCGGCCAAGTCGGCCAGGCTCCCATCGCTCGTGCGCGCGGCCCACGCCGCGAGGGCCTCGAGCTCGCCCACCCGCGCATCCTCGAACAGCGCGTCCTGCCCCCGCGCCTGCTCGAGCCGCGCGAGGCAGAGATAATTGCGCCACCCCTTGAGCAGGGCGAAACTCGGCGTGTGGTCCCCCGTCGCCAGCGCGCGCGCCAGAATCGGCAAATCCTTCCCCACCAGCTGTTCCTGCAAGTTGATCGTGTTGGTGGAGACGACCGTTCGCTCGCCGTTCTCGCGCGCCCACACCAAGGCGGGGACGAGATAAGCGAACGACTTGCCAACGCCGGTCCCCGCCTCAAGCAGGGCCACGCGGCCGTCGTTGTAGACGTCCGCCGCGTAGGCCGCCATATCCCGCTGGCTCGGACGGTCCTCAAACGCGCCGAGCACCCGGGCCACGGGCCCAGTCTCCGCAAGCAGTGCCGCGACGTCCAGGGGATCGAGGCGCGTCTCCTGGCGGGCGCGCGGTACCTCGACCACCACGTAGCAGGCCGTGACCGCGTTGTCCACGATCGCGAACCCCACGCCGCCATCGTGCAAGCGCGCCGCGACGGTGAGATCGGCCCCCGAGGGCTCGAGCACGCCGCTCGGGTGATTGTGCAGCACCATCTCCCCGCGCGCCGCGACCCCCGGCAACGCGAGCACGGCATCCACGGTCCCCCGCGCCGCCACGCGCGCCTCCACGAGGCACCCGGTCGCGTCCGGACGGGCGACGAATGACACCTCGCGTCCTCGGGCGGCGCTGATTTCGGCGCGGAGCAGCGATTGCACGGCGGGCGCCAGCCGCTCCACGCTCACGTCTTGAGCTCGCGCTTCTTGGCCGCCGGGAAGAGGACGTTGTTGAGGATGAGGCGATAGCCCGCCGAGTGCGGGTACAAGGACAGGTCCGTCGGCGGATCGCCAATCTGGTGCTCGGGATCCTCGGGATCGTGGCCGCCGAAGAAGGTCCACGTGCCCTTGCCGAGTTCGCCACGGATGTATTTGACCCACGGGGCCCCGGGTTCTTCGGCGAGCACCGTAATGGCCGGCTTCAAGCGGGTGCGCATGAAGGACGTGGTGAGGCCGTAGAAATCGGGGATGACCTGGCGGTGGTTCTGCACCAGCATGGTGGGCACTGGGTCGATCTTCGCGCTGAAGTTGAAGAGCGTGAACGCGCCGAGCGGCTGGCGGCGGGAGGGAGCGTTCACCTGGTGCCCATCGATGTCGGAGAAGCTCGCGATCAGCGGACTCGGCTCGATGTGGGCGCTCGTGAACGCGAAGGTCCGACTCCAGTCGAGCTTGCTGTCGGCATCGGGGTCGGCCGGAGTGCCGTCCGCGAAGCTCGCGGCGATGTCGACGTGCTCGGCGGCGAGTGCGAGGTCGATCGTCTCGGTCGCGGTACACATCGCGAACAGGAAACCCCCGTTCCGCACGTACTCGCGAATCGCGCGCGCCACGGCCTTCTTGAGATCGGGCACGGTGCCGTACCCGAGGCGGCGAGCCGCGTCCGTGTTGAAGCGGACCATCTCGGCGAGCCACGGCGCACCGGCGAAGATGAGGTAGAACTTGGAGTACTGGCCGGTGAAGTCCTCATGGTGCAAGTGCAGCCAGTCACAGTGCGCGAGGGCGCCACCCAGCACCTCGAAATCCCACACGCGTTGGAAGGGGATGCCGGCGTACTGCAGGGCCATCGTGACCGCGTCGTCCCACGGGGGCGTGTTGGGCGGTACGTAGACGGCGACCTTCGGCGCCTTCTCGAGCGGGACGCTGTCGGCGTTGGTCGCCTCGAGCTCCCCGCGGATGGCGCCCACGTCGCCGTCGCTCAGGGCCTCGACCCGCACGCCGGTGAGGGCCGCATCGCGCCGGATGGCGTCGCCATCAGGGACGAGGAAGCTCCCGCCGCGGTAATTGAGGAACCACTCGGCTGGCAGCCCCGCCTGGACGATGCGATAGGTGACGCCGTAGGCCTTGAGATGGTCCGATTGCGCCTCGTCCATGGGGATGAGGAGCGACGGGCCGGCGGCGCGGAGGGGCCGATCGAGCCCGAGCAGGCGCGCCCCGGCCGCCCACCCACCGACACGGCCGACCGTTGCGACGAACCGTCGACGCCTCACGAGTGCGGGATCGCTCCCTTGACGCGCTCGAGCTCGCGCCGCGCTTCGGGCACGACAGCGCTTTCGGGATAGTTGAGGATCAAGTGTTCGAGGTGTTGCGCAGCCTCGGTGACCCGCCCTTGCCGCAGCAGCAACTGCGCCCAGCCGAGCTCCGCCGCGGGCGGGGCCGCGCCCCCATCGCCCGTGCGTACGACCTCCTCGAAGAACGCCGCCGCCTCGCGTTCCCCGTCAGCGCCCCGGTGTGCGGCCACGTTGCCCGCGAGGAGCAGCACTTCGGGCCGCCCGCCGGGCGGGGTCAACTGGTCGGCGAGCTCGCGCAGGTCCGTGACCGCCTGGCCCGAGTCGCCCCGCGCGAGCGCGAGGAGGGCGTTGCCGAGTGCGGGTGAGCGGTCCTCGGGGATGCGCTGCACGAGGGCGAGGATCGCCATGCGCTCCGTGGCATCGCGGCGGTCGCCCGCGTAGGGGCCGGCGCTGCGAAACAGGCCCCGGGCCGTCTGCAGATCGCCCCGATAGAGGGCGATCCAGCCATGTGTCGCCAAGGCCTCGAGACTCGAGTCATCGGCCAGCGCCGCGTCGGCCTGCACGAGCTCCCCACGCCGGATCCGGGCGCGCGCGAGAGCGACCCGCAAGGCCGCTCGGTCGTCGATCAGGAGGCGATCGCCCGAGTGCGCCATTTCGGCGCCGGCAGAGTCGAGCGCCCCGGCCTGGATCAGGGCGCGAATGAGCGTCGCTTGGGCGAGCTGCTGCGCGTCGAGGGGCGCCGCGGAGTCGCCCGCCACCCGCGCCAATTGCGCTTGGGCTGCCGCCGGGTCCCCCGCCTCGAGAAACGCCCGCGCCGCATCGGCGCGCGCGCGAACGGCGAGCGGTTCGGGCGCGAGGTCCGCGAACCGGCTGAGCGCGAGGCCCCGCACGCGCCACGCGCCGGGCGTCGCCGTCGTTGGGGCCAGGTCGGCGAAGTTCCGTAAGGCGTACGGCGTGTCCGGGGAGTGGGGATTCACCGTCCCCTCGAAGGTGGTCCACGCTCGTTCGGGGTCCCCCCAGGACATGAGCAACGCGGCGGCGAGCCGGCGGTCGGGCACGGAGGCCCCGCCCCTCGTGAGGATCGTCGTCACGGCCCCGCGCCGTGCGGGCGGCACGTCGACGAGTTGCGCGGCAGCGTTCGTCCCTTCCGCAGGTCGCGCGGTCACGGCCGCCGCCCACTCCTCCGTTGCCGCGTCCCACTCTCCCAGACGCTCGCGCACTTGCGCCACTTCGACCGCGAACAGGGTCGGCGGCCCTAACGCCTCCCGACCGGCGAGCAGAACCTCGCGGGCGGCAGCGTATTCCCCCAGCTCCTCGAGCGCGAGCGCCCACTCCCGATAGGGCGTGGCATCGTGGGGCCAGGCGCGTGCCCACGACCGCGCCGCCGCGCGCGCGCTGTCCGGCTCGTTCAGGGCCACGTAGAGGCGTACCAGCAAACCCTGGAGCTCGCCGTTCGAGGGCTCGAGGCCGACGGCGCGCTGCGCGATCGGCAGGAGCTCCGGCAGCCGACCGAGGCGCGGTAGCACCCGCTCGAGGCCCAACAGCGCGGGGAGCGAGGTCGGATCGGCGCGCGCCGCCGCGAGGTACAGCGCGGCCGCTTGGTCCAGTCGACCTGCACGCTCGAGTTCGACGCTCTGGCCAACCGCCTGCGACGGTGCGGCGGCCGGTCCGAACGCGGCGACGAGCGCGGTGGCGGCCGCGCTAGCGGTCAGCCGGTAGCGCATTGAGGCGACGGAAATAGTCGAGGACGAGGCGGCGCTCGTCGGGGGTGAGCTCGCGGAGCTCGTCCCATGCGGGGTAGCGGAGCCGGGGCGGGCCGCCCGTCGCCCCCGGCGCGAGGAGCGCGGGACGATGCACGCTGTCGGCGCTCGCGGCACGGCTCACGCGCTGCCGCTCGTCGTCGGGGTCGGAGCCGGTCAGGGTGCGGCCCGCGTCCAACAGGCGGTGGTAGAGCTGCTGTTGGCGGGCGACGGTCTGGGCGTCGAGTCGTCCGGCTTCGAGGGTGCGGGCGAGGTCGCGGGCTTCTTTCGCGAGCGCCCCGGCCGCCTGACTTGCGTCCTCGGCCCGCAGCCGGTCCAGTTGATCGGCGAGCGCGCGCTGCTGGGCCGCGAGCGCGCGCAGTTGTTCAAGCACGGCCCCCCGGCCCGCCGCCGCGAGCGGCAGCAAGTCTTGGGCTTGTCCGCTCAGGCCACCTTGCTCGCGCGCGAGGCGCGCGAGCTGGTCCATCGCCTCGGCAAACCCGCTACCCGATTGCGTCCCCTGAACCTCGTTTCGGGTCTGGGCGAGGGCGTACGCCGTCGCATTGAGCGCATCAACCGAGGCATCGGCCAAGCTCGCCGCGGTGGCGAGGTTCGGGTTGGCATCCTCGACCTCTTGCCGCGCGCCGCGCATCTGACGGCGGGCCAAGCCCAGCGCTCGTTCGAGCTGCGGGGAGACGAGCGCATGCCGCCCCGCGGCCGCGCGGATCTGGCGTTCGACGGCCCCCGCGCCTTCCTCGATCGAGGCCTGCTGGGACCGGGTGGCGGGCCCGGCCTCACCGTCGTGAAGCTCTTGCGCTACCTGGCGCTGACGCTCGGCGAGTGCAGCCGTCTCCGACAACGCCTGATCGAGTGCGTCGAGGGTCTCGCGCCGCCATGCCCCAGCGAGCGAGTCGCGGCGCGCGCGGAGCTCGCCCGGAATCTCCGCGAGAGCGGACGCGGCGTCGCCGCCCGCGCTGCTCGCCCGCGGTGCGTTCGCAGCGTCCGCGGCCCCTGCGGCGGTCCGCATCGTGGCCTGGGCGCGCGCCGCCGCGGCGCTGGGACGAGCGAGCGGCGGGGTGCCGCTCTCGGGTGGCGCCGCCGTCTGAGCGAGGTCGCGCGCGACCTGGGCGATCCCCGCGGCAAGGGTGTCCGCGCGGCCGGCGAGCGACCGCTCGTGGTCCCCGGCTTCGCTGTCGGGCCGCGGGGCATCGGTCGCGTTCCACTCGACCTGCCGCCGATGCAACTCCTCAGCATCCGCGGCGAGCGACTGCAGGGCGCCCTCGACCGCGGCGCGGCGGAACAGCTCTTGGCTCCGTTCGAGCATCTCCCGGAACTGCCGTTCCGCTTCCGCGAGATGGTCGAGGGCCCGCCGCGCGGCTTCCGGATCGAGGTTGCCGACGGCGTCCTGCAACTCGCGGAGCCGCTGCTCGAGCTCGGGCGTGAGCGCTTGCCGTAAGAGCGCCTGGACTTCCGCGAGACGAGCCTGGAATGCCGTGTCGGTCAGCCCGGCTTGCTGGGCGGCGCGCGCCACGTCCGCCACCGCCTGCGCGAGGTGCTCCGCTCGCCGCTCGAGGTCGGCCTCTTGCTGGGCGATTGCCGCGGCTCGTTCGCTCGCTTCAAACGGCAGCGCCCCCGCCTGCGCTCCCGCGGTGCGCTGGCCCGTCGCCCCGTCGTCGCGCGGTCGCTGCTCGGCGAGATCGCCCGTGCGCTGGGCCAGGGTCCCGGCCGCGGCGGCGAGCGAGTCCCCGGCGGCGGCGACCGCGCGGGTGGCGACGCGCGTCCGGGCACGCAGCTCCTCGAGACTCAAAAGGCGAAGCGCCAGCTCGGGACTCCTGCCCTCATTCGGGATGGGCGCATTATCCCATGCCTCGACGCGCAACCGCAGCGTATCCCCGGGGAGTAGCCCGCGCTCGTTCGCATCGAGCTCTCCCTGAATCAGGGCGCGCTCCCCCGCCCCGCGGACATCAAACGCCTGGCGCAGCGGCTGTCCAACTTTTCCCGTCTGACTCACCCGCCAGCTCACGAGCTCCACGCGGGTCACGCCGTGATCGTCGCGCACGTCGATGACCAGGGGCTGCCGCAGGGACAGCGGGAACGTCGTATCGCGCCCCGGCACGGGCACCGACACGACGGGCGCCGAATCGGGCACGAGACGCACATGCAGCGCGGGCGGATCCCCCTCGAGGGGGCTGCCGTCGGCCGCGCGCACTTCGAGCTGCCAGGTGCCGGAGGCGGCCGGTACGAAGCGGCCGCTAAAGTGCGTCCCGCTCGCGGCGAGCCGGCTCACCGCCCCGTGCGCGGGCCCGGCCCAAGTGGCGTCCGCGAGCCTGACGCTCGCGGTGCCCGTCGTGACGAGCGCTGTGCCGGCGGGCAAGGGGATCGTGTCCTCGCCGGGAGCGATCTGCTCGACGGGGCGCTCGAGGTAGGTGGGGAAATGGGCACTGACGTCGAGGTCGGCAATGAACGCGGGGAGCGTGACCGTCACGCGGCGCTCGGCGCTCCGGCGCGCGCCACTCGTGGCCCGGAGGTAGAGATCCGCCGCCAGGGGCCCGATGCGGCGACGTCCCTCACCCGCCTCGAGCACCACGGGCTCCGGACGCCACGGCTCCCCTGGCCCGCGGAGCCACAGGGTCGCACGCGTCGCCGCCGGAACGCCGATCGTGACGGTGACGCTGTCGCCGCGGTGCACGGTCGCCCGGTCGACGGTGAGCCGCACTGGCGCCCGGGCATCGGCGAGGGCGCGCAGTGGGTGCCAGAACGCCGACCCCCGGGTGGGCGCGGCCGTGACGAAGAGCGCGGTGCCCAGAGCGGCCATGACGGCCCCGCCCGCCAGGCGGCGGCTCGTCTCCCGACGCAGCGCGCGACCGACGCGCGCCGCCTGCGCCGCGACCACGCGTGCCGCGTGGGCATCAGCGAGCAGCGCAAGCTCGGTGCTCGTCCCCCGCGTCTCCACGGCAGGCCGCGGCAGCGCGCCCACCACGCTCCCATCGCGGGCCCCCGCCGCCTCCTCGATGAGACGGCCCAGGGTCCGCGGGTCCGCATTCCGGCGGGCGCGACGCCCCCCCCCCCAACCGGCCACGCCCAGCACGGCGCAGATGGCGAGCCAGGCGGCGAGCACCGGGAGCGCCCGCGGCGCGAGCCACAAGCCCCCGGCGGCGAGTGTCAGCGTCGCCCCAATGGCCGCGAGTAGTACGGCGCCGGCCCGGGCGCGGATGTGGGGCTGGCCCAGGCCGGTGAGCCGCCGCGCCGTCTCAGTCACCGGATGGCGCTCACGGCGTAGGTGAAGAGGTTCACCCCCATGCGCAGCGCGGCCTCGTGGAGTTCCGGAGGATCGTGGTGGACCTCAGGATCTTCCCACCCGTCCCCGAGGTCGGTCTGATAGGAATAGTACACCACCAACCGATCCCCCAAAAAGATGCCGAACCCCTGGGCTGGGAGCCCATCGTGTTCATGGATCTTCGGGAGGCCCCGTGGGAAGTCATAAACCAGGTGGTAGATCGGGTGCGTCAACGGCACCTCGACCAGGGGGTGATCGGGAAAGACGCGCTGGATCTCGCGGCGGAACGCCTTGTCCATGCCGTAGTCGTCGTCGGCGTGGAGGAATCCACCCTGCTCGAGGTAGCGCCGCAGGATCGCCACCTCCTCATCGGAGAAGTGGATGTTGCCATGCCCCCGCATGAAGAGGTACGGCACGTCCCAGAGGTCCGCGCTTTCTAGCGTGACCACCCGTTCGCGCTCGGCCACCGGAAGCGCCGTGCGCGCGCGCAGGGCGGCGAGGAGATTCGGCAAGCATGACGGCCCGGCGTACCAGTCGCCCCCCCCGTCGTAGTGCAGGCGCCCGATCGTGAGGGTGCCCGGTGGGGGCGTCGTCGCGCTCGGGCCTCGCGGCCCTCCCATCAGAGCCACCGCGAGCACTCCGAGCCACAGACCGACGGGCGTGGGCCCTGTCCCGTTCACAGTTCGTTCACCAATCGGTACGCGCGGTTTCTCGTGATTCCCGTCTCCTCGGCGAGTTGCTCGGCGACGTCTTTGCGGGTCATTCCCTGGGCGAGCAGACGGCGCGCCCGCTCGGCGGGGTCGGGGGGTCGCTCCTCGGGCGCTACGCGGCCTGTTCCGGCGACGATGACCGTCACCTCCCCTCGAACGACGGCCTCCGCATAGTAACCC
>Ga0307477_10003000_pt1 | contig 12740 bp, 7 predicted proteins | sample atmos_gasesECM2C_FD_203316 | JGI IMG/M metagenome (GOLD analysis project Ga0307477, IMG submission 203316) | Hardwood forest soil microbial communities from Morgan-Monroe State Forest, Indiana, United States - atmos_gasesECM2C_515 | ecosystem: Environmental > Terrestrial > Soil > Temperate...
TTAACATCGAGTCAGACGCGCGGCGTCGGAGCGAAAAGGAGGCCTTACTGGCGCGTCTTTCGGACAAACTTGCTGCCTCGCCGGGAATTGCGCGTGACGATGTCTTCGTCCGTCTCTCCATGACCGCCGCTTGGGAAGATTGGTCTCTCGGTAGTGGTGTTGCCGTATCGTGGTCGTAGGCTCTCCCGGCTCGGATACAGGTAAATAGTAGACTCTCCCGATACGGGGCATGTCATGAGGAAGTCGAGGTTTACCGAGTCACAGATCGTTGCGATCTTGAAGGAACCCTTGACGCACTCCAACCACGACAGCCATAGGCAAAATTACTTTCATGACCTTGTCCAGATGTTCTCCTATGACCAGCGAATTGATAGAAAAACCGAAGGCGTAAAACCAATTGCTCTCGCCAGAGAATGAAGTCAAGTGAAATCCTAAAACTCGGGGATTAGGCATTTGCTAGGCATATGACGTAGGAGAAAGGAACTAATCTATTTCAGCCCTGAGGCTAAGGAGCAAGTTCCGACGTCGCCCGTGATGTGCGCTGTGCGCGTCACCGCAGGATAGTGGGACCAAGCTTCACTCCTCGTGCAAGTGGGCCTACTGGATCCGGCGAGGCTGCCGGTGGAGGCGTTGAGCAGGCTAGAAAGCTCCTCCGCGTCGCCCAGGGAGAGAGAGTCCTACGACTTGATTCCGACCGCGGCGCTGTGACGGCGTCTGTCTGAGCGACGGTCGCAATTATTGCAAGGGCGAAGTAGGCTTCGTTCTTGTTGTGTGCACTTCGACCTCGCATCTGCGAGGTTGCCACTCGACTGCAATTCGTCCGTATCTACAGCCATTCCTGGATCAGAAATGTAAGGGCCCTCTGGGCCGCCTGCGGACGAGCGAGTTGAGGCGTAACGCCCAAGTTCCGTCAGGCCTTAAGACACAGGATTTAAGACACAGGATTTAAGACCCAAGACTACAGGGTTCCGTGGATAGCGAGAAACGCATTGAGGCTGCAACAATTAGGCTTGGCTGGTGTTTGTAGAAACTGCCGGAACGAGAAGTTACCCTAGGTAGCACAAAGCGAGAGAGCGTGAACCCACCGATACCCGATGTTACTAAGCCGATTTTAAGGATCGAGGCAGGTTTCGCGGAACTCCAACCAGACCCAATACCTGCTGAGTGGATCCTATCCGGCCCCAAGCTCGCACGAACAAGCTCGTGACGAGCCGGGACTGGAGTTCGGCCGTCGTGGTTTGGGATTGCACGCCCGGATCGTTCCGATGGCATTACAGCAAGGATGAGACAGCCCATTTTCTTTCTGGCGAGGCGTTCATGATTGACCCTGACGGCCAGGAACACCGCTTCGGCGCGGGCGACATTGCTTTCTTTCCTGCAGGGACCGCATGTACCTGGCGAATTACGGAACATATTCGAAAAGTTGCTGTCGTGCGGGAGACCATATGGCGTCCGCTGGGATTTGTTCTCAAAGTGTCGAAGAAGATCCTACGAGGCGAGCCGTGGCACTTGAAGTCGAACGCGAACGAACCACCTACTGAAAGTCTGGCCACCGATTGCTGAACTGCTGAGCCGTTTTTCAAAAGAAAACGGAGACTTTTTCGCGCCACTCCACAATCGGCAGGCAGAGTAATTCGTATATTCTGCGATTTTCCGTTTCAATTCATTTCTGATGGGCGTGAGTGGTGGGCGGTCACGGATTTGAACCGCGGACCTTCCCGGTGTAAGCGGGACGCTCTAACCGCTGAGCTAACCGCCCGAATCACAATCATCGTATCAGAATCTGCTGCGGGAATGCCACACGGACGAGACTCCGACTGCCGGCCATTAAAATAGCACTGAAAATAGAGATGAAAACGCTGATTTGCGCGTGGGCGCGTCAAATAGTCTAAGTCCTGCGAGCCCTGTTCCAGGAGTGCGTTATGAACGACCTTTTGCGAGATTTGCGACTGGGGTTTCGGCTGGTTCGAAAATCTCCGGGCTTCGCCGCGATTGTGGTTCTAACTCTAGCGCTGGGAATCGGCGGCAATACAGCAATTTTCAGCCTGGTAAATACAGTCTTTTTCCGGCCGCTGCCGTTTCCTCAGCCCGACCGCGTCTTGCGAATTCTCGATTCGCTTAAGGGACCGGATGGCCATCGGAGCACGTTTGGAATGCATAGCCAGAATGCATTGGCCGTCCAGCAAGAGAACCGGCTTTTCGCTGGTACGGTCGCGGCGTTTGGTGCCAGCCGAACGCTTACCAGCGCAGAAGCTCCCGAACGTGTTTCTGTAGTTTACCGGTCAGAGGGTTGGTTAGCGACGCTTGGCGTGAAACCCGCGTTCGGGCGCGATTTCACCCCGGAAGAGGAGAGGCAGGGGATTAACAGTGGAGTTGCGCTGGTGAGTTATGGATTGTGGCAGAGCCGATTTGGGGGATCGCCGTCGATTCTTCATACATCGGTTCAATTAGACAGACGGAGTTATTCGATTATTGGAGTGATGCCGCAAGGATTTAGTTTTCCGTACGACGCACAATTCTGGGTTCCGTACTTGGTAAATGCCAGCGAGCGGGGAGTGGAGTTTGCCGTCTTCGCACGACTGAAGCCTAATATTTCCGCGAACCAGGCGCTTCAGGCGATGGACGCGCTTTCAGGACGAATCAAGGAACAGTATCCAGATACGTTGCCCGGGTACGGCATCAGCATAATCACTCTGCGCGAAAACCTGGTTAATGATCAGGATGGCACCATGCTTGCGGTGTTGTTCGTGGTGGGATTTTTGCTGTTGCTAGCATGCATCAATGTCGCGAATCTCCTGCTGGCGCGAGCGGTAACTCGCCAGAAAGAATTCGCCGTAAGAGCTGCGTTGGGCGGAAGTCGAGCGCGGCAATTGCAACAAGTGCTTGCTGAGAGTACGGTGCTCGCGCTACTCGGCTGCGGTTTGGGTTTGGCTGTGGCCCACTGGCTGAATCAATATGCGAGGACGCTGATTCCGACCGACATTAGCGATCAACTCGGCATGGCCAAGCCGGAAATGGATTTACGCGTTCTCGTCTTCGCGGTTTTGATTTCTTTGTTGGCCAGCGTGCTCGCCGGAATATTTCCAGTCTTGAATAGTTGGAGAACCGATCCACAACTGGTTTTGAAACAAGGGGGCCGATCTGGCAATTCCAGCGGTCCCAGCCGCAGCAAGTTGCTCGGTGCCCTGGTGATGATCGAGACGGCGTTGGCGCTCGTGTTACTTGCCGGAGCTGGTTTGATGCTGCGGAATTTCCAAAGGCTGACGCATCGTGATCTTGGCTTCAGCACATCGCAGCTGATCACCTTCGAAGTGACGCCGCCACAGACTGGGTATCCGCCGGGTCCAGGGCGCAGTGTGCTGCTCCACCGGCTTCTTCACGAGGTTCAGGGTGTCCCCGGAGTTGCTGCGGCTGGCGCCACCATGGTGAATCCGCTCGGCGGCAGTACTTGGGCCGCTTCCGTGTTGCCGGAGGGGATGGACTCACCGAACGACGGCGCCGAGTACAATGTTAATCACCGGCTCATCAGTCCCGAATTGTTTCAAGCGATGGGCATTCCGCTGCTCCGCGGAAGAAGTTTCACATGGCAGGATGACAAAAACGGCGAGCCGGTGGCAATCGTTAGCGAGCAAATGGCAAAGCGTTATTGGCGCAATGGAGACGCGATAGGGAAGCGCATACGCTCAGCGCTTCAGGGCGGCACTTGGCTCACCGTCGTGGGTATCGTGGGGAACGTTCAAGACGCGGGGGATCCGGGCGATCCGGTAGAGACCTGGTACCTCCCCTACGCGCAGAACACGACCGGCCCTGATTCAGAAGACATCATATTCATGGTTCGCAGCCGTACGGATCCTTCGAGCATCATCTCTGGTGTGCAGCAAGCGGTGTGGCGCGTAGATAATACGCTGGCCACCTATAAAGTGTCCGCGATGGACCATTTTTATTCCGAATCGCTGGCCAGGGAGCGCATCGCCGCAAAGGTAATGATCTGCTTCGGGGCTTTCGGGCTTTTATTGGCGGCTCTTGGAGTATACGGGGTGATGGCATTTGCCGTGGCGCAGCGCACGCGAGAGATTGGTGTACGCATGGCGCTCGGCGCCGAACGGAAGAACATTTCGATGCTTATCCTGGGGAGAGGGCTTCGGTTGCTGGGAAGCGGTTTGGTGATTGGAGTAGTGGTGGCCATAGTGCTGAATCGGGTCTTAGCCAGCTTGCTGGTGGAAATACGGCCCTTTGAACTGGGCGTGATCGCCCTATCCTCGTTCATATTGTTGAGTATCGCGGTTGCGGCTTGTTATTTGCCTGCGCGGCGGGCTGCCAGGATGGACCCACTCGTCGCACTCCATTATGAATAGTATTGTCGCGGACCTAGGCTCGATTCCTGCCTCGTTGAACCACGTTTACCGCTTTGCGGGTCCTCCCGGGGACAAAATCGACCGATGAGGAACATTTTTTGGCTGTGCCTGTCCGTTGGTACAGGGGCAAAAAAATGCCTGTACTTCCGTACAGTTCTGCACGCGGCGTAACGGATGTTAGCTGATTCACCACGAATGACATACACGCCGCGAGGGGGCGCGCAGCAGCGTGCTACGCTGAATTATTCCAGCGGAGCTGTATCCGCGGGCGCACACTCATGTCTTCACGACTCGGCGAAATACTCGTCAAAGACAGCCTGATCTCAGGAGATCAGTTGAAGCAGGCGCTCGACTATCAGAAGAAGAACGGCGGACGGCTGGGGACTTGCCTGGTAAAGATGGGACTTGTCAGCGACGACGACATCACCGCCGTGCTTTCGCGCCAGTACGGCGTCCCTTCCATAAACCTTAAGTTCTACGAAGTCGATCCAGTGGTCATCAAGCTGGTTCCGCAGGAAACGGCCATCCGTTATCAGATTGTGCCGCTTTCGCGCGTGGGTTCGACGCTGACGATCGCGATGACGGACCCGACGAACGTGTTCGCCATGGACGATATTAAGTTCATGACGGGCTTCAACGTGGAACCGGTGGTAGCGTCCGAGTCGGCGATTAGTGAGGCGATTCACAAATTTTACGGCGATGTGGAAAGCGTAGAAGAGCTCGACAAGGTGATGAAGGACCTTGCGGGCGACGAAGCTTCGCTGGAACTCTCCGCCGAAGAGCAGGAAATGGATTTGGCCACGCTTGAAAAGGCTGCTGAGGAAGCGCCGATTATCAAGCTGGTGAACTTGATTCTGACTGACGCCGTTAAGCGTGGGGCGAGCGATATTCACGTGGAGCCGTACGAGAAAGAGCTGCGCGTGCGCTTCCGCGTGGACGGCGTTCTGCAGAACGTGATGGCGCCTCCGCTGAAATTGAAGGATGCGATTACCAGCCGCATCAAGATCATGTCGAAGTTGGACATTAGCGAAAAGCGGCTGCCGCAAGATGGTCGCATCATGATCAAGTACTTGAAAGACGGAAAGAGGAAAGAACTCGACTTCCGTGTCTCGACGGTCCCAACGCTGTTCGGCGAAAAAATAGTTTTGCGGTTGTTGGACAAAGAAAACCTGCGCTTGGATATGACCAAGCTAGGCTTCGAGCAGGAGTCGCTGACCAAGTTCGAACGCCAGATTCTGAAGCCTTACGGCATGGTGCTGGTAACCGGGCCGACCGGTTCGGGAAAAACGAACACGCTGTATTCTTCGGTGGCACGGCTGAATACGGTTGAAACCAACATTATGACGGCGGAAGACCCGGTCGAATTCCAGCTGGCTGGAATCAACCAGGTGCAGATGAAGGAACAGATTGGATTGAACTTCGCGTCGGCGCTGCGCGCATTTTTGCGGCAAGATCCGAACATCATATTAGTCGGAGAAATCCGAGATTTTGAAACGGCTGAAATCGCCGTGAAGGCAGCACTGACGGGCCACTTGGTGCTCTCCACGCTGCACACGAACGATGCGCCTTCTACCATCAGCCGGTTAATGAATATGGGTATCGAGCCCTTTCTTGTGGCGACGTCGGTGAACCTTATATGCGCCCAGCGGCTTGTGAGGCGTATTTGCTCCGGTTGCAAAGAGCCGTTGCAGATTCTGCCGCAGGCGTTGATTGAAGCGGGATACTCGCCCGAGGAAGCGGAAAAGACGGTCATTCAGCATGGCCGCGGCTGCGCTACCTGCAACAACTCGGGATACAAAGGCCGCGTGGGTTTGTACGAAGTGATGGAGATTAATGACGAATTGCGCGAGTTGATTTTAGTGGGAGCTTCGGCCTTGGAGTTGAAAAAGAAAGCGTTGGAAACCGGGATGATTACGTTGCGCCGCAGCGGGCTGATCAAGGTGGCCCTGGGGCACACGACGATGGAAGAAGTATTGCGAGAAACCGTTCTTTAAGCGGAGGAAATGATGGCCGGCATCACGTTAAGCGAACTTTTGAAGAAGATGATCGAGATGCAGGGCAGCGACTTGCACCTTTCGACCAACAGCGCGCCGCGCATTCGCGTGCACGGAAAATTGCGCCCGCTGGACATGCCTCCGCTGACCGCGGCAGACACCAAGGCCCTGGCGTACAGCGTGCTGACCGACGTACAGAAGCACCGGCTGGAAGAAAACCTGGAACTGGACTTCTCGTTCGGGTTGAAGAGCCTGGCTCGTTTTCGAGGCAACATCTTTCACCAACGCGGAGCAGTGGCTGCCGTGTTTCGTACAATTCCCTGGGAAATCAAGAGCTTCGACGCGCTGGGTTTGCCCAATGTTGTGCGAGGCCTGTGCGATAAGCCACGCGGGCTTGTCCTCGTGACCGGGCCGACCGGCTCGGGAAAATCAACGACGCTGGCCGCCATGCTCGACAAAATCAACAACGAGCATGAAGAGCACATGATCACGATTGAAGACCCGATCGAGTTCCTTCACAACCACAAAAAGTGCCTGGTGAACCAGCGCGAGGTGCACTCCGATACGCACTCGTTCGCAAATTCATTGCGCGCCGCGTTGCGCGAAGACCCGGACGTAGTGCTGATCGGTGAAATGCGCGACCTGGAGACCATTGAGTCGGCTCTGAGAATCGCGGAAACCGGCCACTTGACGTTCGCCACCTTGCACACGAACTCGGCGGTTTCCACCATTAACCGTATCATCGACGTTTTTCCGGCGCACCAACAGCCGCAGGTTCGCGCGCAGCTTTCCATGGTGCTGGAAGGAATTCTTTGCCAATCGTTATTGCCCAGGCCCGATGGGCGCGGCCGAGCGATGGTGATGGAAATTCTGATTCCGACCGCCGCGATACGTAACCTCATTCGCGAAGACAAAATTCACCAGATCTATTCAGCGATGCAGACCGGCACCGGCGCATCCGGAATGCAGACGTTCAATCAGAGTTTGGCGAACGCCTTCCAACAGAAGCAAATCACGTTGGAAGTAGCGCTCGCGCGTTCATCGAATCCAGACGAATTACAAGACTTGATTAACCGCGGAGTGGTGTCGGCGCCGATGACTGGCAAGACGCCCGCCCGGCGGTAAATGCAGATTGCTAGAGGAGGGAAGAGATCATGCCGGTATTCACTTATCAAGGGACCAACAAAGCGGGCACCAAGGTCACGGGGGAGCGCACCGCCAACACCAAAGACGAGCTGAAGGCGTCGCTTCGCCGCGAGCAAATCAATGTGAGCAAGCTCTCCGAGAAGGGGAAGGAATTCAGCATCCCCAGCTTCGGCAGCGGCGTGGACTCCAAGGAATTGGCCATCTTTACGCGCCAATTCTCGGTGATGATCGACGCCGGATTGCCGCTGGTACAGTGTCTCGAAATCCTCGCGGGGCAGCAGGAAAATAAGACGTTCCAAAAAATATTGAACGGGACGCGCGCCTCAGTGGAAGGCGGCTCGACGCTATCGGCTGCGATGAAGCAGTACGACAAAGTGTTCGACGCGCTTTACTACAACATGGTGGAAGCCGGCGAGACGGGCGGTATCTTAGACACGATTCTTCAGCGTCTTTCGAGTTACATCGAGAAAAACGTAAAACTGAAGCGCGCCGTGAAGTCCGCGATGATCTACCCGGTCGCGGTGTTGGGTATCGCGGGCGCGGTGATCATTCTTCTACTGTGGAAGGTGGTGCCGATTTTCATCACGTTGTTCAACGGTCTTGGTGTGGATCTGCCTCTGCCTACGAGAATCGTGATTATGCTGAGCAACTTCGTGGGCAGCATTTACGGATTGCTGATCCTGGTGTTTTTCGTGGGCATCATCTTCGCGCTGAAGTTCTGGTACGGCACACCGCAAGGACGTTATGCCATAGACAGCATCCTGCTGAAGCTGCCATTAATCGGAATTCTGCTGCGCAAAATTGCCGTGGCACGGTTCACGCGAACGCTGGGCACTTTGATTTCGAGCGGCGTGCCCATATTGGAAGGCCTTGATATCACGGCGCGCACTTCCGGCAATGCTGTGGTGGAAAGAGCTATCACCGAGACTCGAAAAGCGGTGGAAGCCGGCCGCTCGCTCGTCGACCCGCTCAAGGAAACGGATGTATTCCCGGGCATGGTGACGCAGATGATCGGCGTCGGCGAACAAACCGGCGCAATGGACGCGATGCTCCAGAAAATTGCGGACTTTTATGAGGACGAAGTGGACGCGGCGGTGAAGGACCTGCTGACAGCCATGGAACCGATCATGATCGTGGTCTTGGGCGTGGTCGTGGGCGGAATCGTTATCTCCATGTACTTGCCGTTGTTCTCATTGATCGGAAAACTTGCCGGAAAGTAAACCCGGTGATCGGCTGGCCGGATGCGGATCTCCCGTTACGGAGGTCCCATCGGCTGTTCTTCGCCGACTGAAACAATCTTTGATGAGGATCCGGCCGGTGAAGCTAGCGGGACCGGCAACGAACGCAACATGAAATCCGCAACCAGCGTAAGTGAATGGCTGCCCTGGCTGGGCCGTGTCCGTTTTCTCGCCATCACCTTTCTGCTGGGGATCGTCGTCGCCGCACGGCAACTCACTCCGATCTCGATATCGGTAAAATCCTTCGTTCCATTAGTCGCGCTGTGGTACATGCTGGCGGTTGTTTACGTGATTTTGCAACGCTGGGCGCCGCAGGCGCGCGCACATGCGCCGGTACAAATTATCTGCGACCTGCTGATCATCACGGGCGTGGTGTACACCACGGGTGCGCAAGACAGCTACTTCATTTCGTTGTATCTGCTGGTAATTCTGATGGCCAGCGTGCTGTTTTCGCGGCGCGGAGTATTTTTGGTTGCGGGAGCAAGTTTCGCTTTGCTCGGAACCGTAATCGAGCTGACCTATTACGGTGTCCTTCCTCATACTGCGAACTCCCTGCCAACGCCGCGCGCCCTGGATTCCTGGCTCGCTAGCAACTTCTTCGCGTTTATCGCGGTGGCATACCTGGGGAGCCTGCTGGCGCAAACGCTGCGCAAGAAGGGCGTTGAGCTGGAAGCCAAGAGCGAAGAACTCAAGGACCTTCAAGCTTTCAATCAAGACATCATCGAATCAATGCGCGGCGGCCTGCTGACCACGGACTTGGATGGCCAGATCCTCCTGATTAATCACGCCGGGACGGAGATCATGGGACGTGAGGCTGAACCGCTTCGCGGCCAAAAAGTGCAAGATATATTCCCCGGATTCTGGCCTGTAGAAATGGATGGGCAGGGCAGTCCATTGGCGGCGCGAAAAGAAATCGAGTTTCGAACACCAGGCGAGACCCTGAGATTTCTGGGGCTTTCGATTTCGCCGTTGCGCACGAGCCAGAATCAGAACAGTGGTTTCGTTTACAATTTTCAAGACCTCACACAATTAAAGCGTCTCGAACGCGAAGTGCTGACCAAAGAGCGCATGGCCGCGCTCGGACGCCTCTCGGCGGCCATTGCGCACGAAATCCGCCAGCCGTTGACTGCGATGACCGGGGCGCTAAAGGAATTGGCGCGGCTGGCGCCTCTTGAAGATGACGACAAGAAACTCGTGAACATTGTGAGCCGCGAATCCCAGCGGCTAAATCAGATCATTACCGACTTCCTGGATTACTCGCGCGAGAAAACTTATACGTTTGCCGACCTGGATGTGGTGCCGATTATCGAGGAAACGCTTTTGCTGCTGGAGCGTGACGCCACGGAAAAAGGGAAGTACCGGTTTAACCGGCGCATCGAGCAGCGAAACGTCCGCGCCCTAGCGGATCGGGATGCGCTAAAGCAAGTTTTCTGGAATCTTTGCAATAACGCTCTGCGTGCCATGCCAAACGGCGGCGTGCTAGCGGTGGATCTATCGGTGGACGAAACCTGGGTACGCATTTCGATACGCGATACGGGAATCGGACTCGATTCGCGGGAACTGACGCGCATTTTCGAACCTTTCCAATCCGGCTTTACAGGTGGAACCGGGCTGGGTTTGGCCATTGTGTATCAGATTCTGCAAGCGCACCGAGGCCGAATTCGAGTGGAAACGGAAAAGGGCGAGGGCGCAGAGTTTATCGTGGAGTTGCCGCGTTCATTCTCGCATCGCACTGCAGCGCGGCAATCGAAACGCAAGCAAGGCGAATTAGTTCCGGCAGGGAAAGGTTAAAGCGCGATGGCTCACTTACTCGTAGTGGACGACGAACCATCGATTCGCGAACTCCTGGAGATCAGTTTTCGCAAGGAAGGTCATAAGGTGGAGACGGCCTCCTCCGGAGAAGCGGCCAAGTCGCGGCTGGCGGCACAGATATTCGACATCGTCGTCTCCGATATATGCATGCCGGATATGGACGGCGTCGAGCTGCTTCGTTACAGCAAAGAAGTTTCGCCTTCCACAATTTTCATACTGATTACCGGTGTGCCCACGATCGATACCGCCATCGACGCCGTAAATTTCGGCGCGGACCGTTATGTGGTGAAGGGCGATCGTCTGCTTGACGAATTGCGCCCAGCCGTTCAACAAATCGCGGAGAATCAACGGCTCAAGAAAGAAGCTGGAGAGTTGCGCCGTCAGATCCGGCGCTTAACGGGTTTCGATCACATCATCGGGGCCAGTCCGAAGATGCGCAGCCTGTTCGACATGATTTCCACCATCGCTCCACAATCGAGCCGTGTGCTCATTACCGGTGAAAGCGGAACGGGCAAAGAGTTGGTGGCTCGCGCAATTCATGAGAACAGCGCTCGTTCGAAGACTCCCTTCGTGACGATTAATTGTGGGGCGTTTCCGGAGACGCTGCTGGAGTCCGAGCTCTTCGGATACATGCGCGGAGCGTTTACTGGCGCAAACGAAAATCGCCGGGGACTGTTCCAAGCGGCAGACGGTGGAACGCTTTTCATGGACGAGATAGGGAACATGAGCCTCACGATGCAAGTGAAGCTCTATCGCATCCTACAGGAAGGAAAAGTACGGCCGGTTGGAAGCACCGAAGAAACCAGTGTGGATGTTCGCGTGATCGCCGCAACAAATAAGGATCTGGAAAAAGAGATTGCGGAGGGACGCTTTCGAGAAGATCTTTTTTATCGTCTCAACGTGATTCCAATTCACCTTCCACCGCTGCGCGAACGCCGGGAAGATATCCCGCTGCTTGCCAGGGCCTTTCTGGACCGCTATGCGAAGTCCATGAACAAGAAAATTGAAGGCATCGAGCCGGAAGCAATGCGGCGCCTGGAGGTTTATGAGTGGCCGGGAAACGTGCGGGAACTGGAAAACACGATCGAACGCGCGGTCGCGCTTGAAACGACCAAGCGTGTATCGGTGGAAGGATTACCGGAGCGCATCACGAATTTCTATCAGGAATTTCGCTCAAACGGGCAGCCGGACAGCAAACCGTACCTAATCCCCGAAACCGGTATGGACCTCGAAAAGCTTATTTCCTCCACGGAAAGAGCCTATTTGCTGGCTGCTCTGGAATGCTCCGGAGGAGTTCGCATACGTGCTGCAGAAATGCTGAAGATGACCTACCGTTCGTTCCGCCACTACGCCAAAAAACACGGAGTCTAAAAGCGTTTCACTTCGCTGCGGGCTGTCAAGGTCTTGGTACCCGACTTTTTTGGCTTCTCATTTCCAATTCGAAACACAATAATTATTTCCTCTGACGCGTGGAAACCCCAAATGCTGCGCGGTGTGTTAACACTCGACTTAGCTAGCGATCACTCCGATCTGTGCATTCGTTCTGCACGGCGTTGCTCGTGCTCTAGTCGAGTTGTACCACGCCAGGGTGCACAAACAAGATTCATCTCGTGGATATACCAAGCAGAAAAACGCTAATGCCACTTCTACGACTCCTCAACTCAGCGTCCATCGACCCCTAACCTTAGCGATATCAAGCGACTGGCACGTTTCAGCACAACGAAGGCGACCTTTAGCGGCGTTCCAGACGGTCAAAAATCGTCAAGAATTGGCCCTAGCGAATGGTTGTGGCTGATGGCAAGTTCGCTCACATGACCTAAACCGCGTCCCATCCGTCTGATAATGAGGGGTATACTTTACTGTGTCGTGTCGGTACACAGCGTAGGCCGTTGTGGCACACCCCTTGCATTTAGTGGGGTGTACCCCGCCAGGGAGTACAAGAGATTTCAGCAGTTTACCTTAAGGAGAGAAGACATGAATAGGAAACAAAAGGGTTTCTCACTTATCGAGTTGCTGATCGTCGTGGCGATTATTTTGATCATCGCGGCTATCGCTATCCCGAACTTGCTGCGCGCCCGCATGGCGGCCAATGAGGCCTCCGCGGTCGGTTCGATTCGTACCCTCAATACTTCGGCGGTTACTTATGCTTCGACCTGGGGCGTGCAATTCCCAGCGTCCATGGCAGCGATGGCAGG
>Ga0307477_10003001_pt1 | contig 12740 bp, 12 predicted proteins | sample atmos_gasesECM2C_FD_203316 | JGI IMG/M metagenome (GOLD analysis project Ga0307477, IMG submission 203316) | Hardwood forest soil microbial communities from Morgan-Monroe State Forest, Indiana, United States - atmos_gasesECM2C_515 | ecosystem: Environmental > Terrestrial > Soil > Temperate...
CGATTAATTCTCCCGCCTCTTTTTCCGGTCCGCGAGGCTCGCAATCCGGACCACCCTGCCGATATTCTCTGAGACGACGTAGGCACAACCACGGGGCAGCTTCGTAATCAGCTGGTAGATCTCCCCGAAGGAGTGTGCATTCTTGATCTTACGATGTAACTGCCTGGAGATCGTACTACGCTCGTCCCCGACCTGGAAGACGATTTTAGTGGCGGTGTTCGCGAAGGCGACCGGGCTGAAGTCCTCGGGCTGCTGCGAAGCCAAGACCAGGCCCAGCCCGAATTTGCGGCCCTCTCGCAGAAGCTTCTCCACCGGCGAACCGCGATCGAAGCAGAGCTTGTGGGCCTCATCGAGCACCACGAAGCAGCGCAGGGGACCAGGACCCATCGCCTCGATGAAGCCGATGAGGTTCCAGAGCATCAACTCCGTGACCGCTCGTTCGAGCGAGTGCTCCAGGCCCTTGAGTTGGATGACCACGACGCGGTTGCGGGCGGCGAGCATATCCGTCCAGGACAGCTTCTGGCCGTTGGGCCGGAAGGTATTGAAAACAAACAGCGTAGATACGTGCGATGCAGCCGTCGCGGCGAACCTCGACTGGGCGTTCTGCGGGTTGCCGGCGAGGTTGTTCAGCTTGTTCTGTAGCTCGCCGAAGGCCGGTAGATCCGCCGACCAGGTGCCGGGCTCGTTCTGGAGGATGCCCGCGTCTCCCATAACCTCCAGCACCGCCTGCCGAATAACGGCGTGCTGCTGGACGCCGATCTTCTTGTAGACACGGCCGAAGGTGTCCGCCACCCGCTGGGCAACGTTGACGGGACCGTGCAAGTCGGAGGGGAAGACCTGCAGGGGATTGATGTTCACGCCGTCGCGACCGGCGTGCAGTTCCACGGGACTGGTCGCGTCCACGAATTCGGCGGGCAGGCCTCGCGGTGAGAAGCCTTGACCGTAGTCGAACACGATGGAGACGACGCCCTCCTGGGCCAACTCCGCCGTTAGGCAGCAGATCGCGTAGGTCTTTCCCGTCCCGCTCTCGCCGAGGATCAGCACGTGCGGGTTAGGCGTGCCGCTGGCTTGGTCAGGGTTCCAGAAGACCTCCTCATTGTTTTCCACGTCGGACCCCAAGAGGACGGGGTTGATTTGTATCTCGCGCTCACGCGCGCCCTCCATTTTCTGAAGCTGGCGAAGCAAGTTGGTGGTTCTCTCTAACACCGGGGCGCCTGCCTGCCGTTGCTCTTCAGGCTCTGGAAGCCCGTACGTGCCCATCTTGACGTGGGCCGAAATCGCCGATACCTGTCCCGGCGTCACGCCGACGGCCGCAGCGATCGTGTCGCGGTCCTGACCCTGTGCGAGCATGCGCAGGACCACCGCGCGCTGCTCGGGTGAGACCTTCTTGGGCATCAGCTCTGGCGCCCTCCGCGGTCCAGGTCGGCCAGTTTCTCGCGGAACCAGCCATTGATCACTCCAGTGCGGTCGTCGATCACGCCTTCCTCTTCCAGGGCGAGAAAATGCTCCCAAAGATCTCGGTCAAAGCGGAGCGTCACGGAGACCCTGTCGTAAAGTTTCGTCCCCTTCTTCCGGCCGACGGCTCGGTCTGGCCCGGTCACCCAAGCCTTTCTGGCGGCAAGGCTGAAGTTCGTCACCTGTTCGGGCAGAACGCGCAGTCTTACCTCCGCTTCCTCCAGGCGGATTGTGAGCTTTTCACCGTCCACTGCCTCGACGAGAGCACGTGCGCCGGCGTGGTCACCGAGCTTAACGCGTACCTTGTCCCCGGCTGCAGCCTTCACTGCACCCACCCCCTAAGTCGAATTAATTGCAATAATCTTAATCGGCTCGACCGCGCCGGTCAATGCGAACCGGGGAAGTTCGCTTCTGCAAGCGCCAGGCAGAGGCCGCCGGATTGCGGCGGGAGATCGACAGCCAGCCGCCGGGCCGCGCCGAGCGACGCGCAAAGTTGCTTGCACGCCGCGATGGCCAGGAGCAGGGCCATGCTGCCCCTGGCAGCTGACGAGGCCGTTCGCGGCGCCATCATTCGCGGCCTCCGGCGCCGCGAGCCGAACATCGACCTCGTCCTGGCGCAGGAAGCGGCCGGCGGGCAGCACCGGAAGCGGCCCCACCTTGCCGGGCGGGCGGCCTTGCTCATCTTCCGCCCTTCCTGATCGCGTCCACCCACCAACAGTGCAAGGGCATGGTCCTGTGTGGGGTGAAACGGGCATAGTCCTGGATGTCCCGGAGGAGCCGGGCGACTGCCGCTTCGTCCGCCTCCGTGGCATCGGCCCACGCCTTCACCAGCTCGGGCGTCGTGACGACGGACACCCCCAGGTTCCCGGCCTCACGCCGACCCTTGCGGTCGTCCGTCGCCAGCCTCCAGCCCCGCGACTTGGCTATAGCCATACACGCCGCCTCGCCGTCGTCCAGGGTCGTCGCCACTTGGATGAACAGGTTCAACTCTTCTTCTGCCTCCAAGTCGCACCGATGGAGCAGACCGGCCTGGAATGCCGGAGCGAGATCGACCGCCCGCTGCACCAGCTTGGCCGCGGCTGCCGGGTCCGGCTGGCGGACGTTCAGGCTCTCCTCCAGCACCTTCTCCGGGACCTGAAGCCGCAGGCCCAGGGGCGGTAGGAGGGTGAGGAGGTTCCCCGCCGCGTACAGGTTGATGACGCAGCAGGAGTCCACGATGGTGTCCAACATGACCCCTTCCTTGAATCACGTCGTTGCTCGCAGAAGGGATTGCTGTGTCTGGTCAAACTGCACCGCCTCGGCCTGGCCGGCCTCGTTCACGTCCCGACTGGTCAAGTAGTCCTGCACGATCTCCCTGGCTGTCACCCGGTCACAGTGTAGGAACCTGGCGAGTTGCCCTTCGCTAATCTTCTCCTGCTCGTAGGCGTACACGGCCAGAGCCTTGTAACGCTCCGGATACGGGTCGTCGTTGACCGGGTGGGGGGATAGGCGCAGCCGTTCCTTGGCCTCCCGGACCGGTAGCCTCGACTCCCTGAGCAGATCGGCCCGTCCCTTCGGCACCAGTCCGAGCTTCTCCAGCCGGTACGCCATCGCCTCGACTGAAACGAAGTAGGCGTGGGCCAGCCGGCACAGGTCAGCCACTTGGAAGTCGTTGGTGCTGCTCACGACGTCGAGGAACCGCCGCCGGACGGAGGTCGCCGGCATCACGAATGCGGCGGCGAAGGCGTCCGCGAACCGCTCGTTGGCCGGCTTGCGGCCGGGCATGACAAGGTAGTCGATGCCCGGCTTGTGCCGGTCCACGAGGACGTGGCCATACTCGTGCAGCATCGACACCCGCCGACGCTCCGGCGGGTGCTTGCGGTTGATGAGCATGCAGCAGCCCAGGCCCATCACGAAGGCGTACATGCCGCCGATGGGAGACGGCAGGTCGCCGTAGAAGACCCGGAGGCCGACCTCCGTCTCCAGGATGCTCCGCAGGCTGATGATCGGCTGATCGCCCAGGCCGAGACGCCGCCGCTCCTCGCCGGCCGCATCCTCCGCCAGTTCCACCGGGTCAACGAGGTTGTTCAGTGGCCGTTCTTCGGGCAGTTTGCTCCGGAGCGGGGCGTTCATCAGCTGCTCCAACTCGCGGTAGTCCTCCGCGAACTGCTGGAGGTCAGCAATTGCCCGGTCGAGTTCGTCATCGCCGGCGTGCATCCGCTCGGCCACGGCTCGCAGCTGAGACTGCAAGTCAGCCAGCGGCTCGGCCTGGAGGACGACTTCGTGCACCCGCTTGCCGAAGAACGCCGCGAGCTTGACGATCTCCTCGGCCGTGGCGCGCCGCTCGCCTTTCTCGACGGCAATGTAAGTCGGGCGGCTGCACCCCAGATGGGTAGCAGCCTCCTCCTGCGTGATGCCCCTGGCCTTGCGTGCCTCTGCAAGCCGCTGCCCGAGGACGCGAGGGTTGATCCTGTCCAGGTCGGTCTTCTTCTCGTTCATGCGACTCCAGCCTTCCGAGGGGCGGATGGCCTCTTGAGAAGTGCGATGGATGTCTGTCCTGGCTTCATATTCCCATCGGATTTTACTTTGTCAAGGCATAAGTTGAGCAATATAGATGGGATGTAAGATGTCGACTCCGCTGGACGCTCGAGACATGTCTAACGTAAACTATTTAACTAATTTAACTTAAAGCTACAATTGGCGAAGACAATGGGTAGCATCCTCACCGCTGACGGCGCAGCCCGATCGGACAGATCCGCAGCCCCTCCGTCGAAGCGAACATGTGCGGGCATCGTGGTCTCACGCTGTTACTTGCCCACCAGGTTCAGCACGGCGGACGTCATCGTCAGCACCCCGGTCTTGATGGTTGGCTCCGGCACGGGGTAATACTCGTCCGAGTGCAGCGACGGAAGCGGCCGCCCGCCTTCCTTGTTCGATTCCTCCACCCGCTTGGGATCGATGCTCCCCAGGAAGAACATGAACACCGGCACCCCGGCCCGGCCGTAGCGGGAGAAGTCCTCGCCCCCCATCACCGGCGGCCGCTCGTGCACGTTGCCGGGGCCCAGCACCTCCTTGAACAACTCCACCGTCTTTCGGGTCAGGTCCTTGTCGTTGCGGAGGGCCGGCGTGAACTCGCCGAGATCGACCGTCACATCCGGCTCCGGGGCACGGGCCCCGTCGGCGGCCGCCTTGGCGATGCGCTTGATCGCCTCCAGCACGTGCTTGCGGACCGCGTTCTTGGTCGTCCGCACCGTGAGCTGCAGCTTGACCTCGTTGGGGATGATGTTGTGCTTGGTGCCGCCGTGAATCGAGCCCACCGTGACCACGGCCGGGTCGGTGGGGTTGACCTCGCGGCTGACGATGGTCTGCAAGTCGAGGACGATGCGGGCCGCCAGCACGATGGGATCGACGGTCGTGTGCGGAGCCGCCCCGTGGCCCCCCTTGCCGTGGACGAGGATGTCCACCGAGTCCACGTTGGCCAGGGCCAGGCCTTCCGTGTAGGTCACGCTGCCGTGGGCCGAGCGGGCTTCGCAGTGCAGGGCCAGGGCGTAATCGGGCTTCGGGAAGCGCCGGAAGAGGCCGGCCTCGATCATCATACGGGCGCCGGCACCGACCTCCTCGGCCGGCTGGCCGATGAACACCAGCGTGCCGCGCCAGCGGTCCTTCATGCCGGCCAGCACCCGGGCCGTGCCGGTCCAGCAGGTCATGTGCATGTCATGGCCACAGGCGTGCATGACGCCGACGTCGTTGCCGTAGCGGTCGCGGGCCCGCACCTTGCTGGCGTACGGCAACCCGGTGTGCTCGACCACGGGCAAGGCATCCATGTCGGTCCGGACTAGCACGGTCGGCCCCTTGCCGTTCCTCAGCACGGCGACGATGCCGTGGCCCCCCACGTTCTGGGTCACATCGAAGCCGATGGCCTGCATTTCCTTGGCAAGGCGGGCGGAGGTCTTCTCTTCCTGCAAGGATAACTCGGGATGCGTGTGCAAGTGCTTGTAGAGCTTCTGCAAGTTGGGGTACTCGGCACCCACGCACTTGCGGATGGCCTGGAGACGCTCGGGCCACGGGTCTTTACCCTGGTCGGCGTCCGCCCGTGCCTGGCCTGCCGCCGCAGCCAGGACCGTCAGACCGATCATCCCCCTCATCACGTTCAACAGGCCGTGCATGGTGGTTGCTCCCGTAGGTGCAGACATTGCCGTGGGCCAGGGCCGGCGACCCTGGGGCCTTCATCGCCCACCCCTGCTATTCGTTCAAGGATCTTGGCCTCCCGGCCATCTTAGCCCGGATGGGGCAAGACCGCACGGGTATTCCCTGAGCCGGGACCGCCCCACGACCCACCGCCCCTTTGACCCCCGGCAATGCGGGCTGAGGCGCGAGGCCTGGCTGTGGCGGCGGGTCCACGACTGCTACCGCAGGGTGCGACGCCGGTCCGCCGAGGCAACCCGGCGGGGTAGAGGAGACATCCCTTTCCGCTTCCCGGCCAGCCCCCCCGCTGTCTCCCGGCTGGCGACAGGTTGATGCGAAGTAGAGGCTTGAACCATAGTTGGGCCGTGCGTCTGGCCCTGCCAGCGATCAGACCGCGGTTCGGCTTGACATTTTCCAGTTTTTTTGGGTACTTCGGTAAGGCGCGGCGCATGCGCCACGAGCGTATCCAAAACCTGATACAATGAAAACGCGAAGGCCCTCGGGCGGATCGCACACCCGAGGATCTAACCAGGCGAGGGCCGAACAATGGGCACAGGCACGGTCTTTCCGGAAGCTCTCATGAACGCTGCCCATACGTTCGCGATGACGCTAGGCGGTGCGGGGGAAGAGTGGCAAAATGAAGAATGCGTGGAGGAGGCCAGCGGAGCGTCCCAACCGGCAGCTGCCAAGGGGGAACCCGCTGAGCTGTCGTTTGTGCGTGAACTTCGGCGAAACATTCGGGCCGTACCCCAATCTGTCAAGAAGGCGTTGGCACGCGGGGTCGACGTCGCTTCGTTCCTGGCCAAGTGGGAGCCGATAGTTGCACGTCACGCGAGTACCCCGGTCCGACTCCTGGAGATCGTGAACACCGCCAAGACCGGCGGCTTGCAGCCTCAACTTCAAGGAATCTTTGCCGAATTGGCGGGCCTCGGGGCAGACATGGCGTCTGTGCTGGACTTCCTCCAGGGCCTCTTGCTCGAACTGAAATCGCCTCTGCCGCCAATTGACCAGGACCGTATTGCAAAAGCCAGAGCGGCGTACTCTAGCGGCGAGACGAAGTCGTTCAGGAGATCGTCGGAGGCAAGCGGCAAGAAATGACGGGAGGAACCCGTTGGCCTTCGACCTTCAGATCGACGCTGAACACCAAGCCTTCTTGGATGACCTTCCTCTGTCGCCTTACGCGAAGCGGAGGCTTGATGAATTCATCGATCTCGCTATCGCCGATGTCAGGGATGATTTCCGCGAAGACCCGGCCAACCGTCCCAACCAAGACGACGCCTTGTTCCAGCGAGACTTCTATATCGTGGACGCCTGGGGCGACGACCGTTGCCACAGGATGAAGTTCACACTTGACGACTCGCATGCCGCTGTCGGTGTACTGGTGCTGACCTGCATCCAGTACCAGGTCACTGATTGGCGGTGGTAATTTGCCCATCTCGACTCGAGTAGACGAACGAATCCCGGCTTTCTGCTCAGCTTCGTTTTGTCTGTACCCTTGATCATGCGGCATGCGCGAGGGCTTGCAGCCTGGGACGGTAGCGCACTGCCCCTGGACATGAGGGTGGCGCGGCCGACGACCATCCGGGTGAACGCCCCCAGGCGACAACTCAGGTGGGACGTAACAGTTTGCGACACCACTGTTTAAGCATCAGTCATCGGCTCCGGACCGCCCAGAAGCCCCTAGCGTACCCCCCGCACCGGCGCTTCGCCTGGAAAATTCTCGGAATTTTGCACCCAATGACGCTTTGACCGCGTATACTTTTGTAGGAGAGGGTTGCATAGACCCCTCCCGGTGGAAGAGGAGCCTGCCCGGGGTATCCCCGCTTGTTCCTTTCTTCGACGGGTACGCCTTCCAGTCGTCTCCTGCGAGGCCGTGTCCTGGCCATGAGGGCCGTGGGAGAGAAGAGGTGAGGCCGCCGGTGTTTGGGGCGGCCCGTAGACGGAAGCGTGCCGTGTGGACCCGCTGGCGTGCCGGTAGGGAAACGACTGGTTCCGATCGGTTAGGAAGGAGTTTTCTCATGCCTGCCAAACGCTTGACACTGCAGCAGCGCCAAGAGATCTTCTACGACCTGGTGATGACGCAGGACGTCGTCCTGAACGTGCCGCGCTCGCGCCAGATCGTGACGGAGAAATTCGACATTACCGAGGCCCAGCTGCGGCAAATCGAGGACGAAGGGCTGGACAAGGAATGGCCGCCCCTGAGCGAAGCCGTGCAAGAAGTCGGCTGAGCCGCCCAGGCCCTCCGGCATCCCGGCATCGTGTGATGTGCTGATCATGCCCGGCGCGGCCGGCCGGCGGAGCAGAACGGCATTCCGAGCTGTTCCCTTCCGCTGGCCGGCCGCGCCGCTTCTTTTGGCCACCGTTCCGCAAACCCCATCTTGTCGTGCCCGCTGAAATCGGGCCATGCCCGCCCACATCGACCGACATGGCTTGGCCATCTACTCCCGCATTCTGCTGGCGTGTCGCAGCCGGTGCCGGTAGACTGGCCCCTATGGCACGCCCCGTTAAGCGCTGCCGCTGGCCTCGGCGAAAAACTGGCAACCATTCGAGCCAAGCTCCACGCCAAGCAACTTCTGTCGCCGCCGGCCCACCGACCATGCGCGGGCGGGGCGGATGGACCATACGCCTGTGGGCTTCGAGGCGGACATGACTCGAACGATTCATTGCTCGCAGGGCCATCAGTGGCAAGCACCGACCGAGGACACCACGCCCGCCGATCCGGACTCCCTGTGCCCGGTATGTAACGAACGCGACGTCGACCCGCCGCCGCCGTCGGACCGGCCGGCTGTCGTTCAGGCCGTGCGCGTCCTTCTGGGCCCGGCGGGATCCGCTGTGATCCCGAGCACGCCGCGACCCGGCAGCACGTCCGGTGACGCGACCGAGGTGGCGGCGGGTGAGCCGCCGTTGGTGCCCGGCTACGAAGTGCTGGGTGAGCTGGGCCGCGGCGGCATGGGGGTCGTTTACCAGGCCAGGCAGACGTCACTCGGCCGCGTCGTGGCCCTCAAGATGATCCTGGCTGGGGCCCATGCCGGGCCGGAGGCGCGAGCGCGGTTCCGGTCGGAGGCCCAGGCGGCCGCCAGCCTCCAGCACCCGAACATTGTGCAAATCCACGAAGTGGGCGAGCACCAGGGCCTGCCGTACTTCGCCCTGGAATTCGTGGACGGCGGCAGCCTCGCTCAGCGACTGGTGCACAGCCCCCTGTCGCCGGGCAGCGCGGCTGAGCTGGTGGAAACGCTGGCCCGGGCCGTGCACGCCGCCCACGCGCACGGCATCGTCCACCGCGACCTGAAGCCGGCCAACGTGCTGCTGACCGCCGGCGGATTCCCCAAGGTCGCTGACTTCGGCCTCGCCAAGAGGTTGGACGACGCGGCCGGCCAGACGGCCAGCGGTGCGGTTCTTGGGACCCCCAGTTACATGGCGCCCGAGCAGGCCGGCGGCCGCTCCCCGCTCGACAGCGGGGACACAGCCCGGGGTGGGAACCGCGTCAGCCCGGCGGTGGACGTTTACGCGCTCGGTGCCATCCTGTACGAAACCCTCACCGGCCGGCCGCCCTTCCACGGGGCCAGCGCGCTGGAGACCCTGGAGCAGGTCCGCACGCTTGAGCCCGTGCCTCCCCGGCGCCTCCAGCCCGCGGTGCCGCGCGACCTGGAAACGATCTGCGTGAAGTGCCTGGCGAAGGACCCGCGCAAGCGCTACCCCTCGGCCGAGGCGCTGGCCGATGATCTACACCGCTTCCGGCAGGCCGAACCGATCCGGGCCCGGCCGGTGCCGCGCTGGGAGCGGGCCTGGAAGTGGGCGCGGCGCAAGCCGGCCGCGGCCGCACTTCTACTGCTCAGCGGACTGGCGGCCGTGGGGTTGATGCTGGGAATGGCCTGGCACCAGGCCAGCCTGCGCAAGCAAGTGGACCGGGCCGAGACTAATGCCGCGGAAGCCAGCCGCCAACAGCAGCGGGCCGACGGCCACTACCGCGAGGCGCGGGCGGCCATGAACCGCATGGTCGCCCGCCTCGACGACCGGCGGCTGGCCGAGGTGCCCCGCCTCCAGGAGCTACGCGAGGGCCAGCTGGAGGACGCCCTGGCCTTTTACCAGAGCATCCTGCGCGAGGGCGGCCGCCTGGACCCGGCGGTCCAGGAGGACGTGGCGGGCGCGTTTCAGCACGCGGCAGTCATCCAGTCCCGGCTGGATCGTTACGGGCAGGCCCGGCGCAGCTTCCGGCAGGCCGCTGACCTGCTCGGAGACCTGGCTGCCCGCTACCCCGAGGTGCCTGGCTATCAAGCCCAGCTGGCCGTCTGCTACAATGGCCTCGGCTGCTGTTACAGTTTCACGGACCCAAACAGCCAGGCCCAGCACTGGCTCCGCCGGGCCCTGGCGCTGCGCGAGCAGGTTTGCCGCGCTCACCCCGACGAACCGGAGTGGCAAGACGCCCTGGCCGAGAGTTACCACAACCTGGGCCAGTGCATGATGGGGACGGGCGGCCAGCGCCGCGCCGCCTACGAGAAGGCGCTGGCCATCCGCACGCGGCTGACCCGTCATTACCCCAAGGAATCGAGTTACGCCGCCCGTGCGGCCCAGGACGCCTTTGCGCTAGGCCTTTGCTACATGGACGCGAAGCCGGACCACGCCGACGCGCTGTACCGCGAGGCTGAGGGCCTTCTACAACCCGTGGTCCACGACCATCCCCAGGAGCCGGAGCACGCCCTGTCGCTCGCCGCCCTGTACATCAATTGGGCCATCCTTATGCGGCAAAGCCGCCAGCCCGCGCGGGCTGCCCGGCTGGACACACGCGCCGTTGACCTGGCGGAAGAGGTCCTCCGCAAAGAACCGCGCCACGGCCTGGCGCTCCAGGTGTGTCGCAACGCCCACGGCGACCGCGCCTACAGCCACGATGACCTCGGCCGCTACGCCGACGCCATCAAGGATTGGGATCGGCTGATCGAGCTGGGCGCGGAGTCCGAGCTTCTCCGCTACCGGGCGTTGCGCGGCTGGGAGCTGATCCACGCGGGAGACCATGCCGGTGCGGCGGCCACGGCCCGGGCGCTGGCCGAAGACTCCAAGACGGCCGCCGAGTTCGTCTACGAAGCAGCAAAGCTCTGGGTGTCGGCAGGCAACCTCGCCCGCAACGATGCCCGCCTGCCGCCGAACGAGCGCGCGCGCCTGGCCGAGCGCCACACCGCCGAGGGGATCGCCCTCCTGAACCGGCTGCAACGGGCCGGCTACTTCAAGCATCCGGCCAACATCGGTGACTTCCGACAGAACTCCGACCTGCAGCGGCTGCGGTCGCGCGCCGACTTCCAGGAAGTGCTGCGGGAGATGGAAGGCAAGAAGTAAGACGTGGGACAGGATTCCAATCCTGTCGGTAGCTGGACAGGATCGGAGTCCTGTCCCGCAGCGGGCCCTTTACCCCTGTTTGCCCGCCCGCCGGGCCAGCGCCGAGCGGCAATACACTAACAGATCAAGGTCAATCAGCTCTTGCTCCAGCCGGTCAGGCTCGGAGGTTGCCAGGGAGCGGGCCACCTCCTCAAGGAGCAGGCCGGCAAACCTCTCCCGAGCCCGGCGCAGCGTCTGGCGGACGCCCGCCGCGGTGAACGCTCTCCCCAGCTCGCGGCCGAGCCGTTCGGCGAGCTCCGCAGTCGGCGCCTGGGGGTTCTCGACGCGCCAGCGCAGCACGCTGTAAAACGGCGGCCCGGTTTGCCGCTGCTCCTCTTCGAGCGCCTGCCAGGCGCCATCCAGCAGCGCCTGGCGCCAGTACCGGAGGAACACGGCGTCCGAGGGCCAGGTATCCAGGGCAGGTGCCGGCAACTGGTCGGCATCGGCGGGCAGCGGCTCGGGCTGTCTTTTCCGCTGGCGGTGGTAATCGGTGACCAGGTGTTGTAGGGCCGCCTTGAGGAAGTCCCGGAACCGGCCCCGGCCCGGGTCCGCCCGGTGGAAGTCGCCGCGCACAAACCGCAGGGCGAACTCCTGGGTCAAGACCTCCGCTGCGTCCGCGTTGCCGACGGCGCCGAGAAGATAGCGATAGACCGCGCCGCAGTAACGCAGCAGCAGGACCCGCTTCGCCTCGCGCGCGGCACTCCCCTTCCCCTGGTGCGCTTGCAGTACCAGGGACCAGCGCGTACTGATGGCACTCAGCCGCGGCGGGACCTTGTGCTCGTCTGCCATCGCTCTGTGCTCCGGCGTGGAGACGCGTCCAGGCGAGTCGGCCGCGATTGTAACACACGTCGTCCATGAAAAAAACCTCCCAGTTTGTCACGGTGGCCACCGGCGCCCGTATGAGAGGGTAGGAGTACTTTGCAAAAACCCCCTGCCCGCCGCGCAATCAGGGCGCCTTTGCTTGGGCTACAGGCCGGAGGAAGGTAGGGTGCGCCGCGGTTTGGCGGCTCGTTGGCAAACGGCTTCTGGGCCGGTGCGTCACTCGATTCCTCGTGAAGCGAGCGAAAACGCGTAGGCAAGCATTGCGTGGGGGACTTCAACGGTACTCAGTGTTTCTCTCGGTCAAGAAAAATCGAGGTGGCCATGAACCGGAAGCTTATCTTTGCAGTGCTTGTTGCCATCGGCTTGTTCGTTCCAGCGGGAAGAACGGCTTTCGCAGGCGTCGTGCAGATTGACGATCTTTCCGAAGGCACACCCACCGTCCAAGCCTTTAGTAATGGCGGCACGGACATTACGGCTACCAATATTACAATTCTACCCGACACCACCGGTGAGTTTCTGCATTTTACGTTCACGTCAGTGGACCAGACGTTCGCGAACAGCTTTACCCGCACGAGAGACCTTCTGGAACTGAACGGGTCGTTAAGCGACAGGCTCGTGGTAACCGCTACCGGGGCGGGGTCGAGCGTTTATGACATTAAGTTCGCATCAGACCCGAGCTTGCTCACTGCGGCGGGAGATATTGTCCCTGCGCTAATCGAGGATGGTACGTCTCAGTTTATGTTTGATATTACCACAACTGGCGGCCCGCAGCCGGGGACGGACAACTTCTTTGTTCGGTCGGACCTCGACGTAGTGCCCGAACCCGCCAGCCTGGTCCTTCTCGGTGTCGGTGTGTTAGGCCTGGGCGCCTACGGGTGGTGCCACCGCCGGTGGCCGTTCGCCGTTGTGTGAAGCGGCTGCCTCGTTACTTG
>Ga0307477_10003002_pt1 | contig 12738 bp, 12 predicted proteins | sample atmos_gasesECM2C_FD_203316 | JGI IMG/M metagenome (GOLD analysis project Ga0307477, IMG submission 203316) | Hardwood forest soil microbial communities from Morgan-Monroe State Forest, Indiana, United States - atmos_gasesECM2C_515 | ecosystem: Environmental > Terrestrial > Soil > Temperate...
CCGGCAGGCCCCGGGGTCTACACCTCGGAGATGGTCTTCGTCGTAGAGGGGAGGGCCGACGTAATACTCTTCCTCCGGACGGGTATCGAGAACGTCGTCGCGGTCGAGGGGACGAGCATACCAAAGTCGGTCATAGACCTCAGCAAGAAGAAGCGCCTCGTCGCGGTCCTAGACGGCGACAGGGGAGGCGACCTCATCGAGAAGGAGCTGGCGCAGGTGACGAGGGTCGAGAAGGTCCTCCGCGCGCCCACAGGGAAGGAAGTCGAGGAGCTAACACCGGTCGAGGTCCTAGAGCTGCTCAAGGAAGAGCTCCCAGCGCGGGGCGTCCCCAGAGAATCCAGAGAAGAAAGGCCGTCACGCTACGAGAGGGCCGAGAGGCCTTCGAGGCGCGAGAGATACGAGCGCCCCGAGAGGCGCGAGAGGGAGGAGCGGCAGCCCAGGTACGAAAGATACGAGCGCGCCCCGACGGAAGAGGCCGCCGCGCCAAAGGGCCCAGAGGCCCCGCCGCAGGTGATCGAGAAGGTCAAGGAGGTCTACCCGACGATCAACGGGACCTTAGAGGCGATGCTCCTGGACGAGAACCTCAACGAGAAGGGCCGGTTCCCGATAAGCGAGATGGTCCAGAAGGTCGACAACTCGGGCGCGTCCTACCTCGTCTTCGACGGGATAATCACCCAGAGGCTCATCGACGCCGCAGCAAAGGCCAGCGTCAAGGGGATAGTAGGCCACCGCGTCGGCGAGATCAAGAACTTCCCAGAGGGCCTGAGCGTAGGGACCTTCAAGGACCTGCAGCTCGAGTGACATCCTCGGTTCTTTGATAGTAAGCGCGTCCATACCCAAGCAAGGCATCTGCACTCTCATCCCAGAGTCCGCCGACGACCTCTGGACCCTCCGCAGGCTTGTCTCAGCCGGGGACGTCGTCGTGATGAAGACCTCGAGGGTCTCCAAAAGGGAGGGCGAGTACGCCCGCCCCGACAGGGGAGAGCGTGTCAAGGTCACCGTCGCGCTCGAGGTGGAGAGGGTCTCGCTCGACCGGAGCGTCGACAGGCTGAGGCTCGCCGGGAGGATAGTCGAGGCCAGCGATGAGGACGTGGGAAAGGCCGGCACGCACTCCCTCCTCGTGTCGCCCGGCCAGGAGATCACGATAAAGAAGGAGCGCTGGACTTCGACAGACACCCTGATCCTAGACTCGTCGACAAAGTCGGCGAGCCGCTTCCTCCTCGTCGCCCTCGACCGGAGGGAGGCGGGGGTCGGCCTCCTCAGCGGCGCCCACCTAACCATCGTGACAACCCTCGACTCTGGGGCCTCTGGGAAGGGCGGGAGCGGGAAGGAGGTCGACATCCAACCCTACTTCCGGGACGTCCTCGACATCTTGAAGACAACGTGGAGGGAGGGCGACAAGATCTGTGTCGGCGGCCCGGGGAACACGAAGCTGATCCTCGACACCCTCATCAGGCGCGACCCCGTCCTCGGGAAGAGCTCGGTCGTCATCGAGGGCTTCGACCTCTCGGGATCGGACGGCGTCCGATCGATGGTCAAGTCGGAGGCCTTCCGCAAGGTCGCCCACGACAGCGCCCTCGTGGAAGTCCAGGAGGCGGTCGAGGAGGCGGTCCGCCGGATCTCCCGCGGCGAGAAGAGGATCGCCTACACCCTCACCCGGGTGAGAGAGGCGGCCCAGGCGGGCGCGGTCGAGACATGCATGGTCTCCGACGACATCTTCTCGCCGAAGGTCGACGAGGACGAGGTGGTAAGCCTGCTCAACCTCGTTGAGGAGAAGGGCGGGCGGGTCTTCCTCTGCGACTCGTCCCTCGAGACAGGGAAGCAGGTCTCCTCATTGGGAGGCGTCGTCGCCCTGCTCAGGTACGACCTCAGAGCCTAGACGAAGTGCATGACGAACTCGACGACCTGATGGGCCTCCGAGACCATATCAGAGGGCGACGTGATGTCAAGGAGTGGGAGGCCCAAGGTCGACAACAGGAAGGCCAGGAAAAAGTCGATCATCCCTCATACAGCCGGTCCCGATACTTAACCGGCCGCGCACGCTGGTCTAGGTGGGCGCGAAGACGCCGGTGATGTATGGCCCTGCGATCACGACGAAGAGCGCCAGAAATATCGCCATGGTCAGACCCGTGGTCACCCTCTTGGCCAGCGCCTCGCTGATCTTCCCCTTGCCCGCTCCTTTCAGGAAGGTCTCGAACGCCTGTCCCCCGTCCAGCGGATAGATGGGAAGGGCGTTGAAGATCGCCAGGCTGAAGTTGACGAAGAACAGCCAGTAGAGGGTACCGTTGACGACCTGGGTCAGCGAGCCGAGGGGCGACGTGTAGGCGACTGAGAGAAGGTCGGAGAAGGGCACTATCGTCTCCGTCCTCTGGAACGTAGGAATCAGGGAGAGATAGATGAGCGGGTTCTGCTTGTAGATGTTCGTGTATCTCGAGGTGATGCCTTGGAGGTCCTGGTAGCTCGCCTGCTCGACCCCGAGGAACGGATAGACCGTCGTCTGGCTCGTGTTATTGGCCGTGTTGATCGTTGTGACAGTCGTGCTCGCAAGGGTGACTGGGACGTTCATGCTATGGCCCCCTCGCAATATGGTCAGGTTGATGGACTGGCCGGGGGAGAGGCTCCCGTTCTTGATCCACCCGATGTCAGTGACGGGATGGTTATTGATTGCTGTGATGTAGTCTCCAGGCTGCAGCCCGGCGAGATATGCGGGAGAGTGCTGCTGGGGTGTGTCGGGCGGGACCTGGAGGATGGCCGCCCCCTTCCCCGTCGGCACCATCATCCCCACTGAAACGATTAGCAGGACTATGCAGACCAACCCCACGATGAAGTTGATCCCCGCCCCGGCCCCGAGGACTCGGAGCGAGTCCCTGCTCCGCGACTCCTTGAGATGCTTGTCGTCGACCTCGACGAAGGCCCCTATGGGCAGGAACAGGAGGAGGAGGACGCCGGCCGACTTTATCGGGAAGCCCAGGCTGCGCGCCACGATACCGTGGGCAGCCTCGTGGATGACCACCGCCACGATGACCGCGAGCCAGACGCTCAGCGGGAGGTAGGGGTTGATCCCGGGAAGCAGGAAGTTGGCGAGCGGTGAAATCGTCCGCACATAGGAGACGTAGGCCGTCGCTTGTGGAGAGAAGTACACAAAGACCAGCTGGAAGATGTAGTAGAGCGCGATCGCCCCGCCTATGGGCATGAGGAAGAGCATGAACCAGGCCAGCGGCTTTGTTATCCTGGTGCGCCCCAGTGTCTCCATCAGGCCCAGGCCCCTCCGGGTCCTGACCATGAAGACCACGAACCAGCGCGTGATTGACTTGTACTCTTCAACTGGTTCGGCCACTTGGGCTCCCTCGGACATCTGGAAGCGCCGTCAGCGAGAGCCCTTTAAGCATTGACTATGTGAAATTCGTTGCGAGCTTCTTCCTCTAATCGACCGTATCTATGCGGCGTTGATTGATATGGATCCTATTCCGTGGATACGCGCAAATTCAGGCTAGTTCCCGTAAAACGACGTGATCCTGTGTCTTTTGGGGTGGCCGAGCGGCAACCACAACGGGAGAATCATTGAGCGTCTGGCAAGGGCGGTCCCCTCGCGCCGCAAACCGACAGACTAGCGCCTACAGGCCACGAGGCAGCAGGGGGATCAGAGCATATTCCGTCGAGGGGGGCGGACAATTGTTGATGTCTGTCCAGATGAAGAAGCAGATGTAGAAACCGATATCGATCCACCCCAAGAAGGGGACGAACTCCATCAAAGGACTCCAGTCACATTGCAAGACGGGCACATAATTGGGCGTGCATGCGAACACAGCGAGCGGAGCCAGGGATAGCAATACCGCGGCGGTCACTGCCCCCGTGATTACGATGCCTTTCATGAGCGCTACTTCTCCTCAATTATTATTATACTTATCATGTTAGGCGGAACTGACTTGGGAGAGTGCGCCAGGTGTGGTAACAGTGCCTACTACACCAGGAGGTACTCCGGAGAGACCCTCTGCGCGCAGTGCTTCAAGGACTCGATCGTCGCGAAGACTAGGCGGACCATCTCCAAGTACGGCATGCTCGAGCGAGGGGAGAGGGTGGGGGTGGCGGTCTCCGGGGGGAAGGACAGCCTCTCCCTGCTCAAGGTGCTCCACCAGCTGAATGAAACGAAGAAGTGGGAGCTCGTGGCCCTTACCGTGGACGAAGGGGTCCAGGGCTACCGTGACGAGGCCATCGAGCACGCCAGCGGCCTGACCAAGGAGCTCGGGCTGGAGCACGTGACCGTCTCCTACAAGGGCCTCTTCGGGTTCAGCCTAGACCAAGCCCTGGACTGGAAGGACGAGCGGGACGTCTCCTCCTGCGGGATGTGCGGGGTGTTCAGGAGGAGGGCGATCGACGAGGCAGCGGCCCGCGCCCGGGTCGACGTGGTGGCGACCGCGCACAACCTCGACGACTACGTCCAGACCTTCGTGATGAACCTCCTCCACGGCGACGTCGACAGGCTCGGCTGGCTAGACCCCTCGACCCTCGACGACGACTTTCCCATTAGGCGTGTCAAGCCGTTCATCGAGATCTACGAGGAGGAGGTCGCGCTCTTTGCCTACCTCTCGGGGATACCCTTCCAGAGCGTCAGCTGCCCCTACATGCACGAGGGTCTTAGGAGCGAGGTGAGGGACGACCTGAACGAGCTCGAGGCGAACCATGCCGGGATGAAAAACGTCCTATTAGCCTCCGCCCTCCATGTCACGTCCAAGCTCTCAAAGGCCCAAGAGGGCCGCGTCACGATTCCCTGCAAGAACTGCGGAAAGCCTTCCTCCAGCGGACTCTGCGGCGTCTGCAGGATGACGGAGATAGTCTCGCAACACAGCAGGCACGCCCGCGAATAGTTTTTCGAATCGGGCCGATCAACCTCTCGGTCGGGCGACAGGATTGGAATACTGGATTGAGGCGAACCTACACTGCGAATTGGAGGCTCAGGGCCATGTGCTACTCGACGTGCTCAGGCCGTACGTCGAGAGGCTGAGGAAGAGAGGGAGGCTGGTGACCTGGCACTTTTTCAGAGAGCCCGAGATCAGGTTCCGGATCAGGCTGAAGGACAGCAAGACAAAGACCGCAGAGGTGCGCGCAGTCACCTCGCTGGCCGACTCTCTAGTCAGCCGGAAGCTAGTCTCGAGCTGGCACTTTGGGAACCACGGCGAGGAAGGGAAGGAGTACTCGGGCGAGGAGGACAGGTACGGGCGCAACGGATGGAAGGTCGCCCAGGACTACTTCAACAGCGGGGCGGAGACCGCTCTCCGCCTTCTCGCCCTCAAGAGGGCCAAGAAGCTGGAAGACCCTCTGTGGGCCCGGGGCCTGGGAAACCCTTGGGAAGGAGGAGAGGCGAACCCCTGGAAGGAGAGGCAGGAGGACCCTCTTGTCTTCCAATGGAGCAGGTACGTCCACCTCTTCACAAATCAGCTGGGGTTCGACATCGACGATGAGATCAGGCTCTGCTCACGGCAGGCCGAGAGATACCGGAAGGTCTCAGAGGAGACAGGGATGAAATGGTAGTCCGCAAACCGTTTTAAGCCGGCGCCGGGCGGTCCGAATCGGTGGTGGGGAGGGCTGGAAGGTTTGCCGTCTCCCGGAGCTCAAACCGGCAATATGGAGGGCCAGTAACCGCCGGGTAAAGCCATCCTTCCTTCTTCCTACGCGCCTGGGCGGGTTGATTTCACGCCGGAGCGGGCGGTCGTGAGGAGCGGGTCCCTCGAAGGAGGGGTTCTGACTTTTCATCGCCGAAACGGGTGAGGTCCGGGAGGGAGCAACCCTAAGGTGACGCGGCCACGCTGCTTCGTCTACGTGTAGGACCGCTCTGCGCGCGGGACTGGGGGAGGTAGGGTGTCGAACACCGGCGGAGCTGCCACCACTTCATAGTCTCAATACTTCATCCGCTCCTTGTACCCGGAATCAGGCAAACTGCTCTAGGCTAGAACTATCTTCGACACCAATCTGCGAAAACTATTTTCTTCAACCATTTTCGGGGCGTGAATCTTCGGGCGTGTTCTACGGCTTAGAACTATAAGCCAACCTCCTCAACCTGACTCAAGGGAATTCCAAAATGGAAACCAACCGACGGCCAAAAGGCCTCGCCAACGTGACGGCGGCTATGCTACTCGTCATCATCGCTCTAAGCTCCTCGACCGCTCTCTTCGCGTACTTTGCAGTGGCGGGCACCAACACAGGCTACTCGGGACTTGGCGGCTCATCGTTGTTGTCTCCCAACCGGAACTCCGCGCTGCTGGCGGGAACCTCTCAGCAGGCGGGGGATCCAGCCCCCAATTCGATCACGGTAGGCGGGGCTGGGTCTGTCAGCTACATACCGAACGAGGCACTCATCAGGGTCGCCGCGGTCACAGAGAACAAGTCCGCCGTCCTCGCGACCTCCTCCAACGCAGCGCTGTCCTCGAAGGTCATCAAGGCATTGAACGGGGCTGGCGTCTCCAACAGCAGCATCCAGACCCAGGGCTACAACCTCAACGTCGTCTACTCGAACTGTTTCAACAACCCGCCTTGCGTCCCCCAGATCATGGGTTATACGGTCTCCAACAACCTGATGGTGAACCTGACCTCCACCAGCCCTACTCAGCTCGGTTCCCAGGTCGGAACCGTGATAGACGCCGCGGTCGAGGCGGGGGCGAACCAGGTCAGCCTCTCGTTCTCCGAGACGAACTCTGGTCTGGCGGCTCTCAGCAACAACGCCCTCCAGCGCGCCCTGGCAACCGCATCGGGCCAAGCCAAGGTGATCGCCACTTCCCTCGGCGTCAGCATAACTGGAGTAATCAGCGCGAGCGAAGGCTCGAGCTCAGGCCCCCAGAACTTTTACGGGCCCGTCCAGTTCGGCGCAATCGCGACAGTTACCACCGTCGCCGGCGCAGGTACGCCGATAATCCCCGGTTCCCAATCGTACACAATCAACGTGCAGGTGGTCTATGCCATCACCTAGGGCCAGGGGTGCCGGTATGGGCTCAACGGGGAGAGCCCTTCTAGCGCCTGGTTTACACGGTGGAGCAGAAGACGGTGCGATGGGCGCCATCACCGAGGCGCCGCGGACTCGATGCGAAGCAGTCCTGAAGAACGGTGAACGTTGTAAACGCGGTGGACAGTCTGTCCTGGATGGGAGCCCATCGCGATACGCCCACTATTGCATCGCACACAGGAGGCTACTCAGGGAGAAAGGTCTGCTACTTCCAATAGAGGATAGCGAGTTCGGGATGAAAATGAGGATAGACCGAGACGAATCGGCTCCCTGAGGCGATTGCAGTGAAGAGAAATGGGAGCGCCGAGGCCTACGGGGTTCGTCGCAGCGGTCGTCGGCGTGATCCTTGTGGTCGGAGGCTTTGAGGTCCTTATCTCGGGTGCCGAAAGAACGAAGAGTGCGAGCGGCGGGCCAGGTCCCGCCTCCGCATCGACCACCGATGCCATTGTTCAAACCACCACCGGCACTGGCCTCTCTTCCGCCGCTCAGATTCCCGCGTACGTTGGTTGCACCGCTGGAGCGAACGACCAAGGAAAGATAATCTCGGCCATCCTGAACACGTCCCAGGCAGGGGTGCTCAAGGGAGCCTACTTCTCGAGCTGGTCGTACAACCAAGGCAATCAGTGCTATTCCACCTCGTCCGTGACCGTGGTCCTGAACGTGACCGGGACGCAAGAGGTCTCAGGAAACTGGTCCTCTCACTACACCATAGTCTACTCAAACAACAAACTCGTCGGGTTCAAGATAGCTCTTCCAGCCTACCAGGTAGCAAACATCACGGTGACGGACCTCCCCGACAGGGTCCAGACCACGTCATTTAGCGCCCAGAACTTACAAGCCATCGGGGTGGCCCTTTCCAATTCGACGGTCAAACAGCATATGGGCGGCGAAGCCTACTGCGCTGTAGCAGTTCCCAGCTCGGGGCTGCGAACCGGACGTTTGGGAACGACTTTTACGTCGTCTTGAACCAGGTAAACGGAAGCGGTTCGCTCGGGGTCTACGTCAACCCAAGCGTCACCCAAGCTGTCGCCGTCTTCAAATATCAATTTTGCAGACAAATAACGTGGGAGTGGAATGCTTGCACCTCCTCTTGACGGAGGGATTCCCTCATTGCTCGCGAAGATGTTGAGGACTGTTCCAGCAGGTTTTTTGGGGGCCCTCGCCCCGCCTGGCGGAATGCCCATTCGAGCTGCCGGTCGGATAGGTCGCCTTCTGCGCCCGCCCAGTAATCGCGCAACTGCGGCCGCATCCTCCGCGGTGAAGAACATCGTGATCTTATTCCAGGAGAACCACACCTTCGACAACTACTTCGGGACCTACCAGGGCGCCGACGGGACGGCGGGGAAGGGCATCTGCCTCCCCCAGGCCCTAGGCTCTACAAACTGCGTCGCCCCTTTCCACGACACCAACCTCACCCCCGTCGACATGAACCACAGCTGGAACTCTGCCCACGCCGACTACAATGGCGGGAAGATGGACGCCTTCGTCTACGCAGAGGGAAACAAGGAGACGATGGGCTACTACGACGGGGGCGACCTTCCTCACTATTGGAAGGCTGCCGGAGAGTACGTCCTCTGTGACAAGTATTTCACGTCGGTGATGAGCCAGAGCGCACCGAACCACCTGTATCTTGTCGCGGGGACCTCAGGAGGCCTTATCGACAACAAAGTCCCCAAGACCATCGCATATCCGCCGATATTCCAGCAGCTCGACAAGGCCGGCGTCTCCTGGAAGGTCTACGGTTTCACGAGTTGGTACAAGAGCTTCGGATACGTCCAGAGCTCGCCCACCGCGGCTACGAACTTTGCCACCGCGGGCGAGTTCGCGAAGGACGTCCAGGCGGGGAACCTCCGCCAGGTCTCGTGGGTGATAGGGGCGTCCGGGGGAAGCGAGCACGCTCCCCAGAACATCCAGCTCGGGCAGAACTCCGTCGCGGGCGAGCTGAACGCCCTCGGAGCAAGCGCGTACTGGGGCGGCCTCGCAGCCTTCGTCACCTGGGATTGCTTCGGCGGGTTCTACGACCACGTCCCCCCTCCCCAGGTCGACGGGTTCGGCTACGGCTTCAGGGTCCCGTGCCTGGTGGTCTCGCCATACGCGAAGGCAGGCTTCGTCGACAGCACCACCTACGACCACACCTCGATACTCAGGTTCGTCGAGGACCGCTTCGCCCTCTCCCCGCTCAGCACTAGGGACGCCGCGGCGGCCGGCATGACCGGGGCGTTCGACTTTACGCAGCCTCCCAGGGCCTTCTTGCCTGTATGAGCCTGGCCCCCCCGCTAGCCCGAGATGGACGCGGCGAGCTTCGCCCCGTCGGGGCTCCCCAAGCCTGTGCACGCGTCCCACCCCGGGCCCGCCTTGTACGCCCCGTTGTTGCCCGAAGTGATGTCGTGGAACGAGGCGGCAGCAGGTCCGTAGAGCAGCGGGTTGAGGTACCCCGCTTTCTTCCCCAGCTTCTGGTTGATCAGGAGGACAAGCCCCGACCAGAGGGGAGCGACCGCACTCGTCCCTCCAATGGTCGACTCGCTGCCGTCGACCCGGACGAGATAGCCGGTCGCCGGGTCGGCGTCCCCACACACGTCAGGGACCCCCCTCCCTACCCGCCCTCCAGGGTTCGCCGACGGAGGGACGCCCGCCTTGCCCTGCCAGCTCGGGATCGGGAAGACGTCGCTCACGCCCCCGCCGCCCGCGCCATCCAGCGGCTGGTCGTTCCAGACCACCTCGCTCGAGATGGCGTTGCCCGTCGACCGGAGACTGGTCCCTCCGCACCCCAGCGCGAAGGTAGCGGAGGCGGGAAAGTCTACATGGGCCAAGCCGTCGCTCACGCCGTCCCCTGACCCGCCGTCTCCCGAGGCAGCGCAGACGGTTATCCCGAGCGAGGCCGCGTCCTGGAACGCCTGGTCCATCGCCTGCATCGCCTGCGACGTGTAGTTGGACTCTGCGTCCCCCCAGCTTATCGATATGACAGATGGGTTGTGCTGGGCGTCGTGGGCCGCGGTGGTGACCGCGTCGAGGAAGCCCGCGTCCGTGTTCGGCGCGAAGTACACGACGATCTGGGCCTTAGGAGCGACGGAACCGACGACCTCGATGTCCAGCATGACCTCCCCGTCGGGGCCGTTCGGGTCCCCGGTGGGGGCGTTGGTCGCTCCGTCGACCGAGGAGGAGACCACGGTCGGGACCGGGATTCCAAGGCCCGCGAAGTACTTCTGGATGTCGTCGGTCGAGTAGCCACCTCCAAGCTCTATTATCGCGACGGTCTCTCCTGTCCCGTCCAGACCGCTCGGGAAATCGTAAAGGGCGGCAACCTGTGGGGGAGCGTAGGACACGCCGCCGCCCGCCCTCTTCTTGGCGGCCCGGAAGTTTGGCCTCGCCTGGGGTCGGTCGTCAAGGCCAAGGACTGCCGTCACGATGGGAGAGAGGTCAGGTGGCAGGTAGATGGGGCCCACGCGCCCCCTGTATTCTCCCATCAGGTGCTTGTATCGCGCAAGCTCGACTCCGAATGCCTCGCCGAGCTGCTTTGCTGTCCCTGACAGGACGACCGAGCGGCGCGAGGCGTCGACCTGTTCCACCCTGAGCGAGTACCTTCCCGCGAAGGCCCGTACCTTGGCCAGGTCGTCGGGAGCTGCCCCGCGGGCAGCCTCGAACTCGTCGTGCCTCAGATACCTCCTTTCACTGAGCGGGCGGAGGGCCATCGCTTCAATGTCCTTGCCTCCGTGCAGGCTCGGCCTAGGCCGGACCACCACCGTCACCCTGACGGGTTCGTTCGGGTCTATCTTGCCCACCTTGCGAGCTCCCTGCACCATCTTCCGTTCGCTTCCAAGAAGAGGGATGCGGCCTTTGAGGTCTGACATCCTCCTTTCATTGGACGGCGCACCGATTTTAACGTTGACACTCTTTCGTGTCACGGAGAGAAGGTCCGCCGTTCCACAAATGATTTACGTGAGGATGCGACCAAAGCCCATCGAGAGGGGATATCGATGACGGCTGGGGCTAACGGTCAGGAGCGCCTGGTTCCGTGGGTGACCTACTTCCTCATCATTGTCAACGCTGCCGTGTGGGCCTACGAGCTCGTGGCGAGCGCTTCGATCTTCGGTCCCTCAGACCAGGTCCTGGGCGGCCTGTCCTTCTACTGGCCGAACGTCCTCCCTCATGGCGTGGGGAACACGGCGAACGCCGATTGGAGCCTGCTCCTCATCTCCATGTTCACCCACGCCTCCTGGGACCACATCGTCGGCAACATGGCCTTCCTACTCACCTTCGGCCCGAAGGTCGAGAACCTGTTCGCGTCCCACCCAAGAAGATACCTCGGCCACTTCGGGTTCCTCGTCTTCTATTTGCTGGGAGGGTCGCTGGCTTCGTTCTGGTTCGTGGCCTCGGGAGGGGTCTACGAGGGCGCCATCGGCGCGTCCGGCGCGATAGCCTTCGTGCTCGGGATCTACTGGTGGGCCTTCCCGAAGAGCGTAATCACGGTGCCACTCTCGACCCAGAAGGTGAAAGCGTTCTACTATCTGGGCTTCTGGTTCCTGATGCAGGCAGGTCTGGACCTCTTCGGGGGGACGGCGGGAGGAGTGGCCTACGGGGCTCACTTCGGAGGGTTCCTCTTCGGGCTCTTCTTGGCGTGGGGCTATCGCTTCAAGCGCTTCGGCGAGACTTCTTTCGGCCTTCTCGAGCTGCCGTGGAAGCTGAGCCCGCGGGACGCGTTGGACGCCCTTGGGGCCCTGATCGGCTGACTAGGAAGATGCCAGAGCACAAGAACAGATACCCAGGGGAACGGCCGCCTTCTGAGACATCAATCTTCATCGTCTGACTTGAGGCCGTCGATAACTTCCAAGTGGTCCTCGGACATCGAAGCCCTCGGCAAGGAGTTCATCTTGTAGAAGGCGGCGTCCGCATATGGTGGCCTGGCGGTGATCTCTCCCGCCCGTCCGGCATCGAACTCGAAGACCAGGACGATGTCCCAGTGGCTGCTCATGTACGACTGGAGCTCAACAAACTTCTGCTCGAGACCTTCCGCGCCAGACAGCTGTGTCGCGAGTGCCCTCTTGGCCGCCTTCGCCGGCTTCTCGCCGTACTCGAGCATCGTGGCCGGGAGGAGCAACTTGCCCCTCCTGAAGGACAGAGGATGGGCATCGGTCGCCCTAACGAGGAGCACCGAGTCGGGCTCCTTCTTCACCAAGTTGAAAGACGAAATGTGAAGGTTGTCTTCGGTAATCCTTCTCCTCAAGGGTCGGAGGCCGTCCAAGGTCATTCCCTACCAGCGCCTCGTGGCCCGTAATGAATTAAGGTTGCCGCACAGCCGAGTCCCCTCCTACGTCGCTGTCTGGAGCCTGACCCCGCTAGTACAGTATCCCGTATCAACTTAGTTAGAGAATACTGCCATTTTTAATAGGGCGATTTTCGGCCCGACAATCAGATCTTTTATGGCAGATACAAGCTCGTCGCCACGGCTTTCTCTAATCCTCACGCTGCTCGTCGCCGCTCAGTTCGTGATCGTCCTCGACTTTTCGATCGTCCAAATCGCCCTCCCGACGATGCGGACCGAGCTGGGGATCTCCCTTGCCGACAGCCAGTGGATAGTTAGCGCATACGGCCTCACCTTCGCGGGCTTCCTCCTTCTCAGCGGGCGAGCCTCCGACCTCTACGGGCGCCGGAAACTCTTCGCCATCGGGCTCGTCGTCTTCGCACTGACGTCGCTGGCTGGGGGCCTGGCCCCCTCGGAAGGCGTCCTGATCGGCGCGAGAGCCGTC
>Ga0307477_10003004_pt1 | contig 12731 bp, 15 predicted proteins | sample atmos_gasesECM2C_FD_203316 | JGI IMG/M metagenome (GOLD analysis project Ga0307477, IMG submission 203316) | Hardwood forest soil microbial communities from Morgan-Monroe State Forest, Indiana, United States - atmos_gasesECM2C_515 | ecosystem: Environmental > Terrestrial > Soil > Temperate...
CAAGGACAAGGTCTGCCCGAGCGCCGGCCTCGCAATCACCGCTCCTCCTAGACCGGAGCTCAGCAATAGTAGAAGGACGACGTAGAAGGTCTCGCGCGAAGTCGCCAAAGGTTTTCGATGAAATAGCACGATCGGTTCTTTTACGGTATGGCTTCCAGGAAGTAGAGTGTTTCAGAGGATTGTTGTGGTATCAGATGTGTTAAGATAATGCGGTCTGCAGTCTGTTTGTGCTTCTGAAGGGAGTTTTTTACTTCCAACTGCTGGCGTATTGCACCGACGAGCCATCGCTAAGTTGGACGGAGCCTGAAACGTGGAAGCCGGGGATGGAGGCAGCCTTCCCAGTCGAGGGTGAGCACGAGACATTCACCAGCCCTCCGGGCGGGACGCTGCTCGGCGCGAAGTCGCCGGGTGACCCGTTCATGGTGCAGCCGGTCGCTCCCACGGCGGTCCCTCCCGAGTTCACAAGTGAAATGACGCACGTTGCCGTATCGGAGCTGCACACGATATTACTCAGAGTGACGTGTGCGGGCGGACCCTGAGGGATTGGCGAGCTGGTGGTGCTAGTGGATTGGCTGGTTCCGGTGCCGGTGGAGCTGCTGGAAGTCGAAGGCGAGCGGAGGAGCAGATAGGAGCCGCCAACCACCGCGAGCAGGACTACGACCAGGGTGGCGACGAGTGAAGCTTTCATTTCCGCCCGGTGCGGTAGGTTTTCGAGTGCGATAAGTTTTGGGACTTGGCTCACTTCTTCCCAAGTTCCCGCGAGTGCAAGACGTCGTCAGCGAGGAGCCCCATGAAGTCGTCGTACTCTTCGTCGTCAAAACGCACGTCCTCGACCAGCCCCGCCTCGTCCGCTATCTTGTAGCTCAGGATGTGGTAGCAGTACTTCGCCTTGTCGCTTAGGACGCCGTAGAAGAACGACTCGCAGGAGCAGAACGGCTTGTCGGGGTCGACGAACTCGTCCGCGTTGCTCCCGACGACCGTTAGGACATACCTCCCGCTCGGGAGGAAGACGTGCCTCTTCACGCATCCCCCTAGCGCGGCTTCTATCGCCTTCTCGAACTGCTTCTGGTCATCGGAGTAGCGGGAGAACCATGTGGCGAGCTCCTCCTTGGATCGGACTGTATTTGGCATCTCGGTCCCGCTTCTAGCTCGTGAACTCCGTCAGCGAGCGTTGGTCTACCATGTCCTGAAGCTCGCTCAGTCGCACCCCCGCCCGGCGCAGGTCGCCCACCTCGTGCAGGAGCGCCGCGAGAAGCTCCCTGACCTCCCTTTCAAGGACGAAGTAGTCGTTCGTGGGCGTCTCGAGGGTCTTGCTCCTGGTGTGGATTGAGAGGTCCTTGAGGATTCCGATGGTCGTGACGTTCCTGAAGAAGAGGTCCTTCGATACCAGCTTCTCGTGGACGTCCTTCAGAGGCGGGAGGAGCTCGGCGACTATCTGGTCGAGGTCGTGGGTGTCGTGCTTCAACGTGATCATCCTGCTCAGCTGTGAGGCTCCGCCTCGGTCGACGACAAGCTCTCCGTCGACGCCGTTGGAGGCGTCGTGGAGGTAGACCGCGAGTTTATTGCCGAACAGGTCTTCGAGCCTTTCGGCCGGGGCGACCGCCAACTCGGCGATGGTCGAGATGCCGCTCTCCTGGAGCAGCTTCGCGGTCTTCGGTCCGACCCCGTAGATCCTTCCGACCGACAGGGGGGAGAGGAAGGCCCGAGCCTCGTCGTCCCTCACGACCGTCAGCCCGTCCGGCTTTTTAAAGTCGGATGCTATCTTCGCGACGACCTTGTTGGGCCCTACCCCTACGGAGCAGGTAAGCTTCTCCTCCTTGAGGATGGTGGCCTTGAGCTCTTGCGCCAGGGCTGTGGCGGCGGCGTAGTCGACGCCCGTCTTCTTGGTTACGTCGAAGAACGCCTCGTCTATCCCGGCCTGCTCTAGGACGTCCACCCGGCCTCGGACAATCTCCATCACTCGGTCAGAGTATACCTCGTACTTCTCGTGGTCCATGCGGATGAAGGCGCCCTCGACCCCGTCCAGGCGGCGCTTCGCGAGGGCGATCGGCATCCCGGACTTGATCCCATATTCTCTCGCCTTGTAGTTCGAGGTGCTCACCACCCCGCTCACCTCCGTCCGTCCCGAGAAGACGCAGACCAGGACGGGCCTGTCTTTCAGGGACGGGTCTTCCACCTCCTCGACCTGAGCGTAGAAGTAATCGAGGTCGAGGTGACCGACTATGCGGCTCAAGACGGGGATGCCATTCTTCCGTCCGCCGCTGTTCTAATAGCCTTTGTTTGGCCTTTTTCGGACGGATGGAGGAGGGCTGTGCATGATTCGGTGGTGGGGTCGCCCGGATTTGAACCGGGGGTCTCAAGCGTTCTCGAACGTGCCGTGTTAGGGACGTTCCCGAGGCCTCTTCTTTTCGATTTGAAGCCTAGACCAGACTAGCCCCAAGCTGAATCGAGTTCAACATTGGCCTAGCCGACGACCCCGCTTCGACTACCGACCCCGAGTGTCTCGCCTTATATTCTATCGCCGCTTTTCTTATCGATTCCGATACCTCTTCTTTTACTCTTTTTCGATGGTTCTTCACGGTTGGTTCGATTGATGACCAGTCTCTGGTCTTGGTGCTCAGAATAGTTTGCATCTTCTCGATTTTCTCCCGATGACGACTGAAAGGCAGAACCTTGGAAGCTAGGAGCGAAACCTCGGCTAATCTCTGGACTCTCAATAGCCACATGTCCTTTGAAAGAGTGATTTCTCTAGGCCCGAAGACGCCGTGAATGATTTTCTTCATGCCCTTCCTCCTATCGAGATGAAGCGTGGGGTGATAAGCAAGAATCTCGAGCTCGCTCTTAACAGACCGCATCAAGTCATGTTCCTCACTCGTAATCTGGAATGCGTATGTCATTCGGATCCCGTTGTGGGTAATCACCCAAGAACCGTCAGAATCTGACAAGCCTGCCAAGAACGCGTAGAATTCTATCGCAGTTACCGGAACGCGCTGAGGTTTGTTTATCAAATAGTTGAAGGAATTATCGAGGTAGGTCCTTGATTGCCAGTCGTAACCAGTGAGAAAGACCTCTCTGGGTCTAGTGCTACAATGTCCATATTTTTCGAATATTTGCGTGAAGAGTTCCAGCATCGCCGGGTGTGTTGTGCTTACCCGAGCCATCACTGAGTTCGGGGAGGTTCTCGCTGCGTTCAAGTCTCCACCCCTGAAACCCAGAAGGTATGCTCTTTCGACCTTGTTCTCGGAAAACGGAGTTCTTGGATATCGGACCGTCCAGCGAGTTCGAAGCTCACCTAGAGCCGTTTCGCGAAGCAAGTGTTTTCTTGCAGTGGTGAAGCTGATCCCTTTCAGTTGGGCAATCGCGCGGATGGTCTTGCCTTGACCCCAATATAGCTCATGAAGTTGTTTGGGATTGCATTTTGGAATGTTAGCGCTCCATACTCTCCGGGTGATGCCGTGCTTGACCATCCAGTAATGAACGTGGCCTTTAGTGGTGTCGGCCAATGCGGCTATTTGTTTGAGGGACTTCCCTTCCGTGTGATAGAGTTCACGTAGCAACTCTGGATTTCTAAGATTGATGGGTTCATCGACAGAGCTTCTGCCGGATCCTGAAGTTTTCTCTCTTGAACCGGGAATCTCGTTCATTGATGAGTTAGCTGTGTTTCCTATAAAAGCGCCCTTACTGTTAGAGCACGAAACATCCCCTACAGAGCGATTATAAGGTGGAAGGTTGACGGTCAGACTATGCCCGGAGAGACGAAAACAGTGATCGTAGGTCAGTCCAAGCCGCTCCTAAACTATGTCACGGCCTGCATAACCATGTTCAACAGCGGCGCCGAACACGTTATCCTCAGGTCGAGGGGTGAGGCCATCAACATGGCGGTGGACGTCGTCCAGGTTCTCAAGAAGAGGTTCGTGAGTCAGGTGGAGATATCCAAGATACAGATCGACGGGGACAACGTGATCTCTCGGGACGGAAGGCAGCTGAGCCTACCCGTCTTAGAAATCGAGCTCTCGATGCCCAAGCAGAACCCTGCGTAGGCTAACCCTCCACGAGGGCTGCGATTCCTGGGAGACCCGCTTGCCGTCCAAGAAGAGCCTAAGAATGGTGAGGGGGGACGTCCCGGGTCCCAAGGCGAGGGCAGTCATCCGAAGGACTTCGAAGGTGATCTCGCCATCGATCTCCAGGGACGCTCCGTTGGTCGTCGACTCTGCCCACGGCTCCATAGTGACCGACGTCGACGGGAACCGGTTCATCGATTTCTCGTCTGGGATAGCTGTTCTCAGCACCGGCTCGACGCACCCCAAGGTGGTGGCGGCTGCCAAGAGGCAGCTCGAGAAGTTCCTACACTTTTCCTACACCGACTTTTACTATGAGAACCTCGTGACCCTGGCGGAGAAGCTCTGCGACCTAGCCCCCGGGGACGGGGAGAAGATGGTGTACTGGGGCAACAGCGGGGCCGAGGCGAACGAGGCTGCGATGAAGCTGGTGCGGAACTATACCAAGAGGCCCCTCTTTCTCAGTCATTCGGAGGCGTTCCACGGCAGGACCATGGGAGCGCTGAGCCTCAGTGGAAGCAAGCCAGTCCAGAGGAAGGGGGCGCTCCCCCTCGTCCCGGAGGTTGTCCGCTTCCCCTTCCCATACTGCTACCGATGCCCGTGGAAGCAGACCTTTCCCGAGTGCGACTACTACTGCGTCGACTACTTCAAGGAGCAATACCTCGAAAAGTTCGTCCCCGTCGAGGACGTGGCCGCTTACTTCTTCGAGCCGTTTCAAGGCGAGGGAGGGTACGTCCTACCGCCGCCAGAGTACTTCAAGAAAATGAGCTTCCTGCGGAAGGAGGGAGTCCTCTTCGTGGCGGACGAGGTGCAGACGGGGGTAGGGAGGACGGGCAAGTTCTTCGCTGTGGAGCACTTTCACCTAGAGCCCGACATCATAAGCGTCGCCAAGGGCCTCGCCTCAGGGCTGCCCCTGGGCGGCATCATCGCGGGAGCGGAGATCATGCGCTCTTGGGTCCCCGGCCAGCACGCCTCGACCTTCGGCGCGAATCCCGTGGCCGTGGAGGCCGCCCTGGCGACGTTGGAGGTAATTAGTTCGGAGAGACTGATAGAGAACGCGGTGAAGATGGGGAGGGTCGCGATGAAGAGGCTCGAGGAGATGAAGGAGCGCTACGAGATAGTGGGGGACGTCAGGGGGAGGGGGCTGTTCATAGGGGTGGAGATCGTCAGGAGCAAGAGGACCAAAGAGCGCGGAGTGCGCGAGGTGGAGGAAGTGGTGAGGGCCTGCTTCAAGGACGGGCTGATTCTGATAACTGCGGGAAGGAATACCCTCAGGGTGGTCCCGCCGCTGAACGTCGCGCGGGAGGAGCTCGAGGAGGGACTTGACGTGATGGAAGGCGCGATAGCGAAAGTGAACGCGAAGTGGCAGTAGATGTATGATTTCGAGGCACTGGTGACCGAGGTCCTTCAAAGCAAGCCGGAGATTACCAGAGACAATCTGATGGAGCTGGTCCGGGAGAAGAAGCGGACGGTGGGTTCTGGTTATCTCACCGACCAGGGGGCGCTCTTCTTGATCGCGGGTGAGCTGGGCGTCAAGCTCCAGCACTTGATTACGTCAGATTTGACCCTCAAGGACCTTCACGTAGGCGCGAACGACATCACGGTCGTCGCGAGGGTCCTGGCGATATACCCCGTCGCTGAGTTCAAGAGGAAGGACGGCAGTGGCGTCGGAAAGTACAGGCGGGTGAACCTTTTCGACCGCAACGGCGTCGGCAGGCTGACGATATGGGAGGACAACGAGGAGGCGATGAAGCTCTCCGGCATAGCGGTAGACGCGCCGGTGAGGGTCGTCAGTGCCTACGTCAAACAAGGCCTCGACGGCAAGCCCAACCTCAATCTTGGGAAGAGGGGCAGAATCGAGGTAATCGCCGACGCGTCAATCGTCTCGAAACTGGCCTCTCTCTCGGCGCTCTCCAAGAAGGTGGACGAGGTCGCGGCGGGTGAGATGGTGTTCGCGGTCGAGGGTCAGGCTACCACCGACAGCAGGCGCTCCACGTTCGTCCGCCGCGACGACGGCTCCAACGGCTCGCTCACTCAGTTCGAGCTCAAGGGCCTGGGCGACAAGACGACCAGGGTGGTCATCTGGGACGGCGTCGACCTTCCTGAGGTAAAGTCGGGGAGCGTGGTCAGGGTTACCAACCTGAGGCAGAAGAGCGGGCGTCAGGGAGAGGCGGAGCTGCACGGGGACAGCGCGACGGTGATACAGATGCTCAGCGGCTCTGAGACCGTGGCGGCGCCTCGTCAGGTCAAGGTGGCGGACGTGGCCAAGCACGCCGTGAGCGGCAACTTCGACTTGGAGGTGATGGCGCTTTCAAAGGGGAACGTGCGCGAGGTCAACCTGAGAGACGGGTCGACCGCCAAGAAGGGAGAGGTTATACTCGGGGATGACACCGGCGAGATAACCGCTGTGGCCTGGGACGAGGCTTCGAGCGTGATCGAGGGGATCCAGATAGGCGAGAAGCTCCACGTTCGGGGGGCGGCGATCCAGGTCTCGAAGATGGGGGCGGAGACCCTCGAGCTGAGCCGCTCGTCGAAGATAGAGCGGGTGCAAGGAAAAGGATAGCGCGCGGTGACGTGCCTCAGGCCTTTGGACGGCGGAGAACTTCGTACTCGTAGACGAAGATGACTATCAGGCTGGCTATGAAGAGCGTGACCATCAGCCCGCTCAGCAAATTGTAGTAGCTCGCCACGTCCAGCACCGGAATCTGCATTGTCCAAAGGTGGCGGTTGATGCTCGTCTAGAAAAGCATTCTGATGGCGGCGCTCGGCGCCCTTGGGGTCGCTCGGATATCCACCGGGCGGTGCGGTAAGGTCGAAAGGAAAGATTACATACTTACTTTGCTGCGTGGAGGTCGCCGGGGTAGCATAGCTTGGCCCATTGCGCCGGCTACGCCCACGCGTGGGCGAGACTCATAATCGGCCAAGATGTGAAATCCGGAGAGGATAGAGATATCCCCGAAGGTCGCGGGCTCAAAGTGCAAGCCATGAGAATCCCGCCCCCGGTACTTTTTTCTTACCGTCAAAAGGAAAATCGGAAGGAATTTTTGCGGCCCCGAAATTGCTGAGTTTTACTAGAGCCGCGATCGGGAATTGAACCCGAGACCTTTACCTTACCAAGGTAACGCTCTACCAGACTGAGCTATCGCGGCGCAGACGCGCCACCTAGCTAACGGGATTTATCTATTCTGACGGTCGAAAACGAAGTTGATTGAAAATCGTCTGCATGTGTGGAGGATACCCCCAGTAGCGGCCCCTATGCCTGTCCCGGAAACGCGTAAGTCGGGGAGTGTCTCTCGAAGTGTCATGTTCAAGTTCACAGCGAAAGAAGAGGCGTTCCTGAGGTCCAACGAAGTGTGTCGCCTTGCTACGGCCTCCAAGGAGGGGAAGCCGCAGGTCACGCCGGTCATCTACGCGCTAGACGGGACGGGTTTCGTCATAGCCGTCGACTACGGCACCAAGAAGCTCAAGAACGTGAAAGAGAACCCCAGCGTAGCTCTGGTGGTGGACAGGCTCCGTCCGACCAAGGCGGTGACGGTAGAGGGGACGTGCAAGGTGCACGAGAGGGGAGCCGAGTATATCAGACTCCTGAACGTGCTGATGGCCAGGTTTGAGAGCTACAGAAAGGACCCCTGGGGAGAGGGCGAGTCGCCGATTTTCCGAATAACCCCCGACAAAGCGGTGAGCTGGGGCCTGGGGTAAGTCGCCTTTCGAATTAGATTCTTTAAGTCGTTGTTTGCGGCCCGCCTCGCTCTGCGCGGGAGTCGCCCAGCCTGGTCAACGGCGCGAGGCTCAGGACCTCGTCCCTCAGGGGTTCGTGGGTTCAAATCCCACCTCCCGCACCATTCAATTTGCTAGCGCGAGTTCAGTTGAACTCTTTTCTCTCGAACAGGATCAATCCGATCGCGGCCGTGACGAAGAAGTAGACCGCGATTATCGCGAGGCCTTCGGGTACGGTGACATTGAAGGAGGTGAACGTTGGAGCACCTGCGCGATCACCACCGAACACGCCCGCAACCTTCGTGATGTGTGCGGGATAGGTGGTTTGAAGGACGTTCCCTACTATCTCAGCGCCGTATGTCAGCATGAACCAAGGTTCAACTTGAGCCAGGCCCTCGATGATGGTTTGAATCAGCGTAAACGCGAAGAGGAAGAGGATCGCGGTCACTAGGATTGAATAGGATGTGCTCTTGAAGAGGGAAGAGAAGAAGAATGTGAAACCGAGGACGGCCACCAGGTAGAACCACGCGAATAGGAACGACTCTGTGAACTGCCATGGAATGCTCTGTCCTGGGAAATAGTATACTTCGTTGGCTAAGGTTATCGCGGCGAAAATGAAAAAGACTATTGAGGATGCTGTAAATGCGGAGAGCCATTTCCCGATGTAAACGCTCGACCTTCGAATTGGGTTGGGCAGTGTAAAATAGCCGGTCTTGTTTTGGAATTCGCCGGAGATGGCGTCGCCTCCAAAGAAGATTCCCGAGAGCACCGTGACGAAGGTCACGGACATCCCCCACCATCCTGAGAAGAACGAAAGAGGAGAGCTGAGGAAGCTTGCGGGTCTATAGTACCCCACGACGCCTGTGAGAATCGCGCTTATGATGAGCGTGATGACCAAGAGTATCATGAATCTTCGCGACCTGAGGTAATCCCGGAAGGCGTACCTCATCGTGATTCCCACCTGCATCATGCTGTCCGGGACCTTGTTGATCGGAGTGCTGGATTCTGTCATGGTCGTCACAGGGTGTCCTTAATCAGGTTCAGGTATACCTCTTCGAGGGCGGAGGAGGTGGGCTGGAAGCTCACCACTCCTATGTTGATTCCGACGAGCCCGGCGAGGAGCTTCTCCTGCACGTCGAGGCCGCCGCTGCAATGAATTCTGAGGCGCTTCTCGTCCAATCTCTCCACAGAGACCACTCCAGGCAGCTTGGTTATCGCCCCGTCGAGCGCCCCGGCTTGCAACGGGCGCGTGAGCCCCACGTCCACTATGTTGTCACCGCCGGAGAACTTCGCAGTGACGTTGCGGAGGGTGTCGTACACGAGCAGCTTCCCGTGGTCTATCATGGCCACCTCGTCGCACACGTCCGAGACCTCGCTAAGGATGTGTGAGCTCATGAAGATGAGCCTGTCCTTGTTCTTCAGGGACTTTACTATTCCCCTGACTTCGCTCATCCCCCTCGGGTCGAGGCCTGTGGTCGGCTCGTCCAGCAGCACTATCCGGGGATCGCTCAGGAGAGCAGAGGCGATGCAGATTCTCTGCTTCATCCCCTTTGAGAACTTGCCGACCCTCTTGTCAATCCATTCCGCCATTGCTACCTCCGCGATCGCCTCTTCCACCCTCTTCTTCCGCTCGGCATGCGGCACCCCCCGCAGTTCGGCCACCATGCTCAGGGCCTCTCTGGGGGTGAGGGACGGGTAGATTTCCGGAGTCTCGATCACCGTGCCGACGGAGGCCAACGCGGCCTTCTTTTGCGTGTGGACGTTGGCTCCGTTGATCAGAGCCTCTCCAGAAGAGGCCCTGATGAGGTCGGTGAATATCTTGAGCGTGGTCGTCTTGCCCGCGCCGTTCGGGCCCAGGAACCCAACGCACTTCGACCCTTCTATCTTCAAGTTGAGGTTCGAGAGCGCCGTGAACGAGCCATAGACCTTCGAGAGGTTCACGGCTTCGATAGAGGGGTTCAAGGTTCGGTGTCCTCGATTTCCACTCAGCTAACTACCTTTCTGAACAAGTATAGGGTTATGCCCATCGTCACGACGGCTATCCCCGTGATGAACGCCAGAGCGCTGAGCTCGGCGCTCAACGAGAAGAATCCAGGAATCGAAAGGTCCCTGACTGCGTTTACTGCGTAGCTTATCGGGTTGGCTTGGGAGACATCTTGCATCCACGACGGCATGAAGCCCAGGGGGACGAGCGCGGTGCTCATGAAGAGCAAGGGGAACGACAGGAAGGCTCCTATCCCGAACACAGTCTCCGCGCTCTTTGTCCTCAGGCCGAGCGCGAGCGAGATTCCAGACCATGCCAGCCCGAAGAATGCGATTATGAACAAGATGAGCAGCGTGCCCGGGATCCCCGAAGCGAGCCTGAACCCTAGTCCGTATGCGAGCACGAGGATGATGACCGACTGCACGGTCACTCGGAATGCGTCCGTCGCCAGTCTGCCGAGAAGTATAGCGGGTCGGCTCACCTGCGTGACCAACATCTTTTGCAGGAATCCCGAGTTGAGGTCTTCTACTATGCTCGTCCCCGATTGAAGCGCGCTGCTGAACGCGTTCTGCATTAGTATCCCAGCGGACGCATACTCTAGGTAGCTCACGTCCTTGGGGAAACCCGGGAGCAGGTTGAGCGAATGGAAGAGCTGCGTGAACAGGACGAGGAAGATGATGGGCTGAAACAGGGAGAAGAATATGAGTATCGGGTTGCGCACGAGCTTCTTGAGAGCCCTCACGAAGAGGTTTCTAGTGTCGAAGAGGATGGTCGTCCTCCTATCTCCTCCTGCTCCCGAACCTTCCCGTGCTGACCTCCTTGACCAGCTCTTCGCGCCGTATTCTCTTGCCCGTGTGCTTCAGGAAGACGTCGTCCAAGCTCGGCGTGGAGATGTTTATCGAGACGAGCTCTATGTCGGTCCTGTCGAACGTCCTGACGAGCTCTGGGACGAAGAGCCCACCGTTCCTCACATAGATTGTGAGGCCCTCCTCCGTGTCGACGATATTCACCACCTCGGGTATCTTCGAGAGCAGCCCCTTGGCCGCGGTCTTCGTGGCGGCCTTGTCGCCGAGACCACTCCTGTTCTGGAGGGCGATCGTGATAGCGTCGGCGCCTATCTCCTTCTTCAGGCCGACCGGCGACCCTTCGGCCACGATCTTTCCCGCGTCAACGATGCACAGACGCTGGCAGAGTCGATCCGCCTCCTCGAGATACTGAGTGGTGAGGAATATCGTGATACCTTCTTTCTTGTTTAGCTCCTCCAGATAGTCCCACACGGTCACGCGTGATTGGGGGTCGAGGCCGGTCGTCGGCTCGTCCAGAAAGAGCACCTTGGGCTTGTGGACTAGCGTGGATGCCAGGTCCAGCCTCTTCTTCATCCCTCCAGAGTAGCGGCCGGCCCGTTTGTCGGCCGCGTCCTTCAGCCCCACGACACCGAGAAGATAGTCGACCCTCTCTTCCAGCTCCTTGCCGCTCATCTGCTGCAGGTGTCCTTGAAGGACCATGTTCTCCCTTCCTGTGAGCTCGGGGTCGACGGAGGTCTCTTGGCTTTGGACGCCGATGACCTTCCTGATCGCTTTCGCGTCCTTTTCCAGGTCAAACCCGGCGACGGTCACGGTTCCCGAGGTCTTCCTGAGGAGCGTCGTTAGAATCTTGATCGTCGTGCTCTTGCCTGCGCCGTTGGGTCCAAGGAAGCCGAAGAACTCTCCCTCTTGGACGTTGAAAGATATGCCGTCGACGGCTCTGGTGCCATCCGCGTAGACCTCGACGAGGTCGTTGACAGTGATGATGGCGGGCATGACTTTCGCGTGGGATGCGCTCGTGGAGGTTTTATAAGGGTATCTAATACGATATCGGTATCAATCACATTACATTGTGGTATTTCGTTGCTGCTTATATAGAGCCGACTTCGTTGAACTACATAGCGTGGAAGATTCCGGGGCGAAGAAGTGGATACATCCGCAGGCGGTCCCCCGAGGCATCCTTCGGCTCTACATCTTGTCGATGCTGTCGAAGGATCAGGAGACGGGATATTCTATAATGCGTATGATCGAAGATAAGACGGAGGGTGCGTGGAGGCCTGGACCCGGGACCGTCTATCCCTTGCTGAGGAGCTTGGTCAAGGAAGGGCTCCTCGAGCGAGCGGGATTGGCGAACACGGGCACCACGGTGAAGTATTCCGTGACGAAGAAGGGGAGACAGGAGCTGGAGGAGATGCAACGGACTCTGGCTTCGGCGGGGAAGAGAGAGCGGGTCATGATACGCCTTTTCGCTGACCTGCTGCCTGCAGAGGTGTGGGCCTCGGCCTTTGTGAACCGGGGACGGGAGATTTTCGACGTCTTTCAGGAGAAGATCTCTCAGATTCCGCAGCCCCAACGGAACGCGATGCTCAGGGAGACAAAGCTGATGCTCGAGGCCAACATGTCGTGGGTGGACTCCCAGCTCCGGCCTAGGAAGAAGCGGGCAGCCAAAGAATAGTAAGTGGTCGGGCAGCCTGCCGCTGCCATGTTCTAGCGGCCGGCTTGTATCCTGGACGAGATGGTCTTGCCTAGGTCGGTCAGCGCGTATCTCCCGGCGTCCCCGAAGAAGTGGACGTTGTACTGGACGAACCCAAGCGCCATGAGCTCCTTCATGTGTGGCAGGGTCCTCCATTGGGAGTTGTTCGAGAGGAGCCTGTCGAGTTGGGCGTTGGAGAGGCCTTCGGGGCTCTTTTCCAGGGCACCAAGAATCGTGACGAGCTCGTCCTCCTCCGTGATTCTTCGGAGGGTCTTGTCCTGTTCCTTGGGGTCAGACGGCCACACCCAGATTCCCTTCATTGGGCTGCCGGATGCCGCGGGCTTGATAAGGACAGCGAGTGATTGAATAGGTTTCACGATTGAATCAACTGTTTTTCGTCTGACCGGAGAAAAGGAATTCCACGGTCACGTGTGTGCTCTCTATGGAAGTAATAACCGAATATGCGGATCACCGAA
>Ga0307477_10003007_pt1 | contig 12721 bp, 12 predicted proteins | sample atmos_gasesECM2C_FD_203316 | JGI IMG/M metagenome (GOLD analysis project Ga0307477, IMG submission 203316) | Hardwood forest soil microbial communities from Morgan-Monroe State Forest, Indiana, United States - atmos_gasesECM2C_515 | ecosystem: Environmental > Terrestrial > Soil > Temperate...
CCCGGACAAAGTGGCGGCCCACGCCGGCCATCACGTTTCCGTGAAAGGCTCCGTCGAGGGCGACACGCTCACCGTCGCCAGCATCGACATGGCCCCGGCCAAGACCAGTAAGTAACAACACTGAAATTTATCGATCATCGCGGGCGGGACTTGGCTCCCGCCCGTTCGTTTTGTCGCGCGTGAAATTTCCGCTACGATGTTGAACTGTCTATGTCCACTATCCTTCTGAACGCAGCGCGCGCCATAACTCCCACGACAGAAATACTCGATGCTGGAATCTTGATTCACGATGGCGTGATTGACGCCGTCGGTTCCCGCCAGGACATGAGCCTGCCTTCCGGAGCGACGGAGATTGCCGCAAGCGGCCAGACCGCCATTCCCGGATTCATCGACGTCCACATCCACGGCGCCGGTGGCCACGACGTCATGGAAGGCAACGAGCAAGCCATGTCCACCGTGGCGAGAACGCTGGCGCGCCATGGCACGACTTCTTTTCTGGCTACCACCGTAACCGCCAGCCCCGACGACACCTGTCGCAGCGTCGAAGGAATTGCGCGCTACATCACCCAACAGTTCGGCGCCCTTCAGCCAAAAGCGGAAGTCCTCGGCGTCCACTACGAAGGCCCATTCATCAACAAGGTGCGCCGCGGTGTGCATCCCGCCGAGTGGGTCCAATTGCCTTCCGCCGATTTGCTGCAGCGATTTCTGCGTGCTGCGGCCGGCAACGCCCGCATCCTCACCATCGCCCCGGAGCTACTCGGCGCCGTACCGTGCATAAAAGAGGCGCGCGCAGCTGGCGTCCTCGTCGCCATGGGGCACACCGACGCCACCTACGAGCAAGCCCGCGCCGGTATCGCCCTCGGCGTGCGGCACGCCGTGCATGTTTACAACGCTATGCGCCCCTTTTCCCATCGCGACAGCGGCGTCATCGGCGCCGTGCTAACTTCATCCGAAGTCACCGCGGAGCTGATCGCCGACGGCGTGCACGTCGAAGAAGCGGCCATGCGCATCCTGCTGCAAGCGAAAGGCGCCGGCCGCGTTATCCTGATAAGCGACGGACTGTCCGCTACCGGTATGCCCGACGGCAAATACATGCTCGGCAAATTTGAAGTCACCGTGTCCGGCGGCGTGTGCCGCAATTCCGAAGGGAAACTGGCGGGCAGCACGCTCACGCTGGACCGCGCCCTGCGAAATGTCGTCGCGCTTGGAATCCCGTTGCAGGACGCCGTGCGCATGCTCACCGCGAATCCCGCAAAGTTGCTGGGAATTGAGTTTAAGAAAGGCGCGCTGCGAACCGGCGCCGATGCGGACATCGTGCTGCTGGATGAAAATCTTCAGGTAACCAACGTGTGGACGCGCGGCCTGCCGCTGAATTAACTATGGATTCAGCGGCACGTTCAATTCCAACGCCAGCTTCGCCGCATTGAACGGACTGCAAGCAAAATAGCGATCACCGACCTGCAGTGTCGGCACTTTGCGTTTGCCGTTGTTGGCTTTCAGCACGATAGCTTCGGCGCTTTCGTTCTCTTCGATGTTCACTTCCCGGTACGCGACGCCGCGTTGCTGCAGGAAATATTTCGCGCGCCGGCAGTCCGGGCACCAGTGCGTGGTGTACATCGTAACTAGTTCCATCGGGCTCACTCGCTCGAGACGGGCGCGCCGTGCCGCTTTCGCGCCACCTGAATGCGAATCAGCGACCTCTGCAGCGCGATCGCCGCGCGCGCCCAGTCCACATTTGGATCGCTCGAAGCCGAAGCCAGCCGCTGCTCGGCGCGCTTCTTCGCTTCCTCCGCGCGCGTCACGTCAATCTCTTCCGGCCGCTCCGCCGTCTCCGCAAGCACCGTTACGCGGTCGCCCAACACTTCCGCAAACCCGCTGATGATCGCCAAGGGCCCCGCTTCACTCGCACCTTTCCCACGGTACGTCAGCTCGCCGATGCCCAGCTCCGTGATCAACGGTGCGTGCCCGGGCAGAATGCCCAGGCAGCCGTCTCCCCCCGGAAGCGTGACCTCCACAACTATCTGGCGCAGCAATTGCCGCTCCGGCGTAACGATAACCAGCTCGATAGATTCGGGAAGCATCGCTTCGTTTAGGCGCTCACCTTCATTTTCTCCGCCTTTTCCAGCGCTTCGTCAATTGTTCCAACCATGTAGAAGGCTTGCTCCGGAACTTCGTCGTACTTGCCTTCCACGATTTCCTTGAAGCTGCGCACCGAGTCTTCGATTTTCACGTACTTGCCTTCGAGGCCGGTGAACTGCGCAGCCACGAACATCGGCTGCGACAGGAATTTTTCGATCTTGCGCGCGCGCGCCACCGTCCGCTTGTCTTCATCCGACAACTCTTCGATGCCCAGAATGGCGATGATGTCCTGCAAATCCTTGTAGCGTTGCAGAATCGATTTCACGCCGCGCGCCACGGCATAATGTTCCGCTCCGACGATGCGCGGATCGAGAATGCGCGAGTAGCTGGCCAGCGGGTCAACCGCGGGATAAATGCCGCGCTCCACGATTTGCCGGCTCAGGTTCGTGGTGGCGTCCAGATGCGTGAACGTAGCCGCCGGCGCCGGGTCCGTGTAGTCGTCGGCCGGGACGTAGATAGCTTGCACAGACGTGATCGAGCCAGATTTGGTTGAGGTGATGCGTTCCTGCAGCTCGCCAATTTCGGTGTTGAGGTTCGGCTGATAACCCACGGCGGAAGGCATGCGTCCCAGCAGCGCCGAAACTTCCGAGCCTGCCTGCACAAATCGGAAGATGTTGTCGATAAATAGTAGCACGTCCAAGTGCTCTTCATCGCGGAAATATTCGGCGACGGTCAGGCCCGTCAGGCCCACGCGGAGGCGCGCTCCAGGCGGTTCCGTCATCTGGCCGTAGATCAGAGCAGCTCGGGATTTTTCCGTATTGCCTGGAACGATGACTCCACTCTCGGACATTTCCAGCCACAGGTCGTTGCCTTCGCGAGTGCGCTCCCCCACGCCGGCAAACACAGAGAGTCCGCCGTGTTTCAAAGCAACGTTATGAATAAGCTCCAGAATGAGCACGGTCTTACCTACGCCCGCGCCGCCGAACAGGCCGATCTTGCCACCCTTGACATAAGGTTCGATCAGATCGACGACCTTGATTCCCGTCTCGAACATTTCCAGCGTCGTAGATTGATCTTCCAGCTTCGGCGCCGGCCGATGAATCGGATAACGGATGTCGCTTACGATTGGACCCAACTGATCCACTGGCTTGCCCAACACATTCATAACGCGCCCTAGGGTTGGCCGCCCCACCGGCACCGTGATGGGTATGCCCAGATCCACGGCCTTCATCCCACGCACCATGCCTTCGGTTGGCTCCATCGCCACCGCGCGCACTCGCCCTTCCCCGAGGTGCTGCTGCACCTCCACGGTCACATCGAGCGGCTCTGGCAAGTTGTAACCATCGCTCGTGATGCGCACCGCGTTATAAATCGCCGGCAAGTGCCCGGCCTCAAACTGAATGTCCAGCACCGGTCCGATGACCTGCACCACCTGCCCGACCGCTCCCTGTTTCTCTGCCATGCGTGCTCCTTCAGTCCTGTTCCGTGACTCGTGACCTGTGACTCGTGACTCGTGATTCTTCCAAGTGAGCGAGCCTAGCTTTCAATGTCCGGCCAAGTGCGTTGATCAGCTGCCCTACGGAATCACACAAAGCATTCACCGTCTCAAATTCGATTCTCTTGATGCGGCCAAGATCCAAGCTCAAGAGCATAAAGTATCTTGTCTCTTCCAGTTCCCCACGAGAAATCTGCAAAGACCGAAGCAATTCCCTCGTTGTGCCCCGGCCAAATCCTTCAGCGATGTTGGCCGTCACTGAGGCAGACGACCGTCTCACTTGTGCCACAATGCCGAACTGGTCGGACCTTGGAAACCCCTCCGTCAGTCGAAATATCGTCAGCGCCAGTTCGTGAGCGCGTTGCCAAACCGTAAGCTCGGTGAATGATTTTATCTTCACGAGTCACAAGTTACGAATCACGAGTCACGCCTCATGACCCGTAAGACGCGCCGCTGACGATTTCAATGATCTCTTTCGTAATCGCTGCCTGCCGGGCTTTATTCATGTAAAGAGTCAGTGCCTCGATCACATCGCCGGCGTTTTTTGTCGCTGATTCCATGGCAGTCATGCGCGCCGCATACTCTGAGGCCGACGACTCCAGCATCGCACGCAAAATCTGCGTCTCCACATAGCGCGGTAGCAGCTTGTCCAATAATTGCGCTTCCGGCTGCTCGTAGATGTAATCGACCTGGACCTCGACCGTTTTTCCTGATTCCTTTTCTTCGTTGCTCCCTTTTTCCTCGCGAATCGCTTCCACCGGCAGCAGCTTCTCCGCCGTCAAATTCGGCGCCATCACGCTCTTGAATTCGCTGAAAATGATGTAAACGGAGTCCACCTTCTTTTCGGCGTACAAATCCGTTGCTAGCTTGGCGATTTCCCGCGCTGTTTTGAACTCCACTCGGGCCAGAACGTTTACCCACTCTCCGGCAAACGTGAATCCCGCCTTCTTCAGCGCGTCCCGGCCCTTCTTGCCTACCGCAATCGTCGAAACCTTCTTGTCTCGATGCGCGCGAAAAAATTCATTCGCTTTGCGCAGAATGTTTGTGTTGAACGCGCCGGCCAGTCCGCGTTCGCCCGTGAGCACAATCGCCAGCACGGTTTTCTCTTCTCGCCGCTCGAGTAGTGGATGCTGCGGCTCCTGGATGCGCGCCATTGTCGAGCGCAGCACACGCGCCAACTCCTGCGCGTAAGGCCGCGCCGCCAGCGCCGCTTCCTGCGCGCGCCGCAGTCGCGCCGCGGCCACGAATTTCATCGCGCGCGTAATCTGCTGGCTGTTCTTCACCGAGCGAATGCGTCGCCGAAAATCGAGAAGTGTGGGCATGATGTTCGCTAGAGCCGCCGCTTATTCTCAGCTCGCCGCCGCGGCAACCGCCGCCGTGAACCGCTCCTTGAAAGCCTCCACCGCTTTCTTGATTTCCGCCTTGATGCCGTCGTCCAGCGCTTTCTTCTCGCGAATCGACTTCAAAATCGACCCGTGATTCGCTTCCACAAATTGCAGCAGCTCGCCCTCGAATCGACGCACTTCGCTCACCGGCACGCTGTCCATCTGTCCACTGGTCGCCACGTAAATGCTGAGCACCTGCTTTTCCACAGACAGTGGCGCGTACTGATCCTGCTTCAAAATCTCCGTCAAGCGCTGCCCGCGCGCCAGTTGCGCCTGCGTTGCCTTGTCCAACTGGTCCGAGCCAAACTGAGCGAACGCCGCTAGGTCGCGATACTGCGCCATGTCCAAACGCAATGAGCCCGCCACCTGCCGCATGGCCTTGATCTGCGCGTTGCCGCCCACGCGACTCACCGAAATTCCCACGTTGATGGCCGGGCGGATGCCGGCATTGAATAAGTCCGCTTCCAAATAAATCTGTCCGTCGGTGATCGAAATCACGTTCGTCGGAATGTACGCGGAGACGTCTCCCGCTTGCGTCTCAATCACGGGTAGCGATGTCAGCGAGCCGCCGCCCAACTTGTCGTTCAGCTTGGCCGCGCGTTCCAGCAAGCGCGAGTGCAAATAAAACACGTCGCCCGGGTACGCTTCGCGTCCGGGTGGCCGCCGCAACAGCAGCGAAATCTCTCGATATGCTTGCGCGTGCTTGGAAAGATCATCGTAAAAAGTCACCGCGTGCCGTTTGTTGTCGCGGAAAAATTCACCCATCGCGCAAGCTGCATACGGCGCGATGTACTGCACCGATGCCGGCTCGGACGCGGACGACGCCACGATAATCGTGTAATCCATCGCCCCGGCATCGGTCAGCACTTTCATTACCTGCGCGATGGTCGACCTCTTCTGCCCAATCGCGCAGTAAATGCAAATTAAGTCCCCGCCCTTTTGATTGATGATGGTGTCGAGAATGACCGCCGTCTTTCCCGTCTGGCGATCGCCGATGATCAGCTCGCGCTGTCCGCGACCAATCGGAATCATCGAGTCGATAGCTTTGATGCCTGTCTGCAGCGGCTCGCGCACCGGTTGCCGATCCAGCACGCCGGGAGCGATGCGCTCCAGCGGGTTCCGTTCCTTCGTGTTGATGGGCCCTTTATCATCTACCGGCTCGCCGAGCGGATTCAGCACGCGCCCAATCAGCGCATCGCCCACCGGCACGGACATAATCGTGTTCGTGCGCTTCACGACGTCGCCCTCTTTCAGTTCCGAGGACTCGCCCAGCAGCACCGCGCCTACTTCTTCCTCTTCCAGGTTCAGCGCGATGCCGAATATATTGTGCGGAAACGCCAGCATCTCCCCGGCCATGACTTTTTCCAGGCCATGGATGCGCGCAATCCCGTCGCCCACGCTGATGATCGCGCCCACTTCATCAACAGAGACAGTCTGCTCGTAGTTCTCAATCTGCTCGCGCAGAATCTTGCTGATTTCGTCCGCTTTGATATTCGCCATTCCTGCTCCCGCTCCCTATTCCGACGCCAGCCGCGCCCGCAATTCGTTCAACCGGCTGCGCAACGACCCGTCATAAACCGTATCGCCGACCCGCACCACCGCGCCGCCCAGCAATTCCGGCTCCAGCGAAAACTTCGCTTCCACGCGCTTTCCCGTCAACTGCTCCAGCGCAGATGACATTTCCTTCTTCTGCGCCGCGTTCAACTCCACCGGCGACGAAATCTGGGCTTCCGTGATTCCTTGCCGCTCCCGAATCACTTCCTGAAACGCTGCGATCATTTCCGGCAAAACGTGCGTGTGCTGATGGTCCACCACCACGAACAAAAAATTGCGCACGATCTTGCTTCCGCCCACGCGTGCCAGCAATTTTTCGATTACCCGGTGCTTCGCCTGCGCGTTCACCGCCGGGCTCGACAAGAAATTCCGCAGCTCCGCGGACTCCGCATACAACGCGCCGAAGCCTACAAGTTGCTGCGTCGCAGCATCCGCCGCGCCCTGCGCCATCGCAATATCCGCCAGCGCATTCGCGTACTGCAAGCTCGCGGACTTCAATTCGGTCTCCCTTCGAGGCTTTTCACAAACGCCGCCACCAGCGACACCTGCGCGTGCGGAGTCAACTGCTTGGCCAGCAATGATTCCGCGCCATCCACCGCCAGATTCGCCGCGATCACTTTCAGTTCCAGCCGCGCGGCTCGCTCCGCGGCCTCAATCTCTACCTTGGCCGCCAGTCCAACCTTTTGTATGTCGCTTTGCGTGATCGCTCTTAACCGCTCCGCCTCCGCCGTCGCCTCCCGCAGCGCCGTCGCTCGCAACTGCGCCACTTCCTGCTCCAACCCCGCCAGCTTCTGTTCCGCTTCGCGAAGCTGTCGATCCGCTTCTGCTTTTGCCGCCGTAGCCTTTGTAATCGCTGCGTTGATGTTTTCCGCGTTCTTGCGGAAAAAGGGAGGCGTGAGCTTCAGAAAAACCCAGGCAATCAAGCCCGCCACGATCGCGAAATTAATCCATTTGAATATGGCATTCGCGCGTTCGGTCGTCGCGTTGCCGCCCTCTTCCGCGGCATGCGCGCTCATCGCCGCAAAAAGCAAAACCAGAAGCGCGTTGCCAGAAACTTTCCATGCGCCGCGGCGCGTCATCGAGCCTCTCTCGTGGGTCCGCCCGGCCTTGGTGCAATCTGCAGCACGCGCCGCGCGATTTCTGCCGCCAACTGTCCCACCGAAGCCTTAAGCTCCAGCAGCGCCGCCGCCAGTTCCTTAGCCACGCGCTCCTTGCCCGCCGCAACTTCAGTCGCCGCTTTGCTCCGCGCCTCTTTCAACAGCGCCGCGCGTTCGTCCAGTAGCTTTTTCCGCGCCGCTTCCTGCTCCGTGTATACCTGCGCGCGCGCCTTCTTCAGCGCTTCCTGATACTGCTTTAGTTTTTCCGCTGCCGCTGCTTCCGCGGCTGCCGCGGCCTTGCGCGCTCCCGCGGTGCGCGCATCGCGCTCCGCCATTACCGCCAGCAGCGGCTTGAAAAACAGCGCCCGCAGCATCAGGTAGAAAGCCAGAACAATCAGGACTGTAGGCACAGCCTGAAGGAACAGTTCCCCAAGTTGAAGAACAATCTCTTGCATCTAAGTTGTTTCGCCTGAACCCCTTCAAGTCTGGCCGCGTGGGCCACGAGCGGTAGGCAGCCGCACCGTGTCTGACACGCAACAAACTTCACGGTGGGCCTGTAGCTGCCTATTGAAACAATATTTTATAGCATTCGCCGCGCCGCGCAGTCAATGCGGCCCGCTTCATCCAGCGTGGCAAAAAATGCGAGTTGCGCTGCGGTTTAATGGCGCGTTTGTGAGGACTTTGCGGTTCGCGCGTCCGCTTGGTCGTACACGTACCGAATGCTGATTTGCGAATCCGAGCGGCCCCGGGTAAGCCGCAGCGTTTCATACAGTTGCGTCCCATCGTAGGAGAGTTCGTAAGTCCGGCTCATCTTTCGTCCGCTCGGACTTTTCTCATCCGTCACCAGCCTGATGCCATCCCAGTGCGCCGCAATCTCCTGCGTAGTGCTGTCCTTCGTCTTCTGCAGCTTCCGCCCGTCTGTAAAGAACGCGCTCTTGCGCTCCTGGTCATCGAACATATCGATCTCGACGTCCTTCTTGGCCTCTGCAACGGTCAGCGAGCGTGAGGGATTCATGAATTCCTGCATTCGCTCGCGGTCTTGATCGCTTTCGTTTCCGCCTCCGCCTCCGCCCCGCCGTCCACCGTACGGACCTCCTCCCATTCCGGGGATGCCCATGCGCACTCCGCCGCGTCCGCCTCCGCCGCCGTTCGCGCCCCGTGCGTCCTGCGTCTTCTTTCGCGCGTCATCGCTTTCGTCGCGGTTGAGCTTCCAAGCTCCCAGGATCGAGGTCCGCGGCTTTACTGACTCGACCGGTGCCTGCGGCCGCGCATCCTGCTGCACCGACGTCTGCGGTTGTGCCGCCGGCAACGGGCCTGCCGGCGCCTGCGCCCGCGCAGCTGTTGCCAAGCCTGTCCCAACAACTCCTAAGCCAGCAGCGATACAAATCCTCAAATATCTAGCGTTCATAATGACCATCTTTCGCGCACGCTTTTTTCAGGCGCAGGTTTCGACATACATTCCCGTTTTTCGTCTCGAAAGTTCCCGGCGGGCTAGAGTCGTGACCCAGATCCACCGCCCATCCGCGCACTGATCCCTACGTCATTTAGAGGTACTGACAGCGGAAGGGTTGCCTGAACAGCCGCGACGTAATGACAGCCTCATTTGGACTGCGGCGGTCTTGCCGCCGCTTTAGCGGTCGCAACCCGCCTCCCAATTCTCCCGTGCTCGCCAACGTCCAGCCGAAATCATCTCAGCCACTCATTAATCGCCGTAGCCCGTGGCAGGAGCGCCGCCGCCCCCAATTCCCGAAATTTCGCCGCTCGCTGCCTGTATCCGTAAACTCCCGGCGGCAAAATCGCCATGAATCGCATCCCCGCTGCCTTCGCCGCCAGCGCATCATCCACGTTGTCGCCCACGTATAGCGCCGTCCTCGGATCGCGTCCGCCCAAAATCTTCAGCAGTCCATCCGGATAAGGCTTCTTCCGCGCGACATCATCCATCGTCACCACCGTGCGAAATTGCCGCGTGCCCGCCCAGCGCGCAAACGTGTATGTGAATTCCTGCCGCGTCCGCCCAGTAAAAAGATTCAGTTCAAATCGCTTCGCCCACCGCTCCACCTGCTTCGGAGTCAGCAGCATCTTTTCCCGGCGCACGTTCCCCGGACGCCCATCGCAATCCCAATAAAATTGCTGAAACGCGTCCCGCGCCTCCTCATAAGTCGTCGGCCTCCCCAGTGCCGTCGCCCAGTTGGAAACCATGCTCCAGTCGTCGTTGTTCCCCGGCTTGTTCTTCCACTTGTAAAGCTCCGCCCACGTCACCCGCTTCCCGGTCAGAAATCGCATCGTCTCCAGCGCCGAGCGCCAGAAACTCCCGCGCACGTCCACCAAAACGCCATCCACGTCGAAAATCAAAATTTCGGGAATCGGATCAAGTCGCTTGCGGCTGGGCAAAGTAGGCAAAACTCCTCGCTGTGTGGGCCGCCCGCCTACTTCTTTGCCGGCGCCGCGGCAATCTGTTCGATCACCAGCGCATGCGATCCCCCGCGATCAAACAACTTGCCCTTCGCCGTCACCCGCCCGCCCGCGAATTCCAGGAGCTTCGCATTCTGGCCGGTAGCCGGCATGGTGTCTGCGATCGGCCAGTAAATGGACCCATCGTCGCTCAAAATCATCAGTTGCGAACCTGCCTGCGCGCACTTCAGCGCGCACTCGCGGCTAATCGGCTTGTCCAGGTTCTTGGTGAACGCGCAAGCCGAGTCCAACACATACCCTTCCACCGACACACTCTTTTGCTGCCCATGCAGCAGCAGCGCCGACGCACAAAACAAAATCGCCGCTCCCGCCATAAGTTTCGCGATAGTCTTCATCTCTCCTCCTCACCCCGGCGCATCGTAGCACGCAGCCGCTATCGCAACCAGCCTCTTTCGGCAACCGTCAACAAGGCGCCAGAAACGCCCACATCCCGGCTTTTTTCGCATACTCGGGGGGGGAAGGGCTATTCATATCTCAACGCAACCAAGGGATCGACCCGCATCGCGCGGCGAGCCGGTATGTAGCACGCCGCGACCGCCACAAGCGTCAGCAGTACCGCGACGGCAATCATCGTTAGCGGATCGTTGGCGTGGATGTCGTAGAGCATCGAGGTCAGATAGCGCGTTACGCCCACCGCCACGCCGATGCCCACTCCGGCTCCGACAATCGCCAGCACAATTCCCTGCCGTAAGACCAGCTTCAGCACGCTTCCCGGTTGCGCGCCAAGCGCCAGGCGAATTCCGATTTCACGCGTGCGTCGCGAAACTTCATACGAAAGCAGTCCGTACAATCCCACGCACGCCAGCACCAGCGCCAGCAAACCAAAGAAGCCGGATAGCCGCGCGACCAGCCGCTCCTGAAACAGCAACCGGTCGATTTGCTGCGATTCCGTTTTCACGTCAAAGAGCGGCAAATTCGTGCTTACTTGCGCCACGACTTCGCGGATCGCGGGAAGAATGGCCTGCGGATCGGCCGCCGTGCGCAATTCAAACGACGCTCCCCCGGCGCTCTGCGGAATGTACATCATGGCGTTAATCTCCCGCCGCAGGCTGTTGTATTTTGCATCACGCACCACGCCAATGATTTCGTAGCCTGGACTCCTCGGGCGGTTTGCATCGGCCTCCGCTTGGCCGAACTGCTTCCCGAGCGGACTTTCCTTGCCGAGGTATTTCTCGACGAATGCCTGATTCACAATCACCGGAGTCGGCGCCAAAGTTGGAGTCGCTCCATCGTTCAAAGCGGACAACTTGAAATCGGAAGCGCTGAATCCGCGGCCGGCAAGAAACGGAATATGCAGCGTCTCGAAAAAATTTGGCCCGACGCCGAGCATGTCCGCTCTGGATTCTTGATCCTGCGGCGTGCCCGGCCAGTGGAAGCTGGTGACCATCAGCCCGTTACTCAACAGCGGCATCATGGAGTAGCTCGCCGACTTCACTCCGGGCGTTTCAGAGAGCCGGCCCTGCAAGTCGCGGTAGAAGCTGTCCACCTGCGGGCCTTTGTAGCCGATCAGCGTGGGGTCGATGCCGAAAATCAAGATATTGTGCGAATCGAATCCAACGTCGATGCTGCGCAGGTTCGCCAGCGTGCGCACCAGAAGTCCGGCGCCCACGAGCACAACGATGGCCAGCGCGACTTGTGCGACCACCAGCGCATTGCCGATGCTGAACCATCTCCCGCCGGCGTGGCCCGAACTCGCGGAGCTTCTCTCACCTTCCTTGAGCGCCGGGGTCAAATCGACGCGCGCGCCCCGAAAAGTGGAAGCAACGCCAAACAGGATTCCAGTGAGCAGCGAAACGGCGACGGTGAATCCCAGCACGTGCAGGTCGACACCCATCGCGAATCCCAGGGGACGCGCCTGGTTGCTCGACACAAACGAAATGATCGCGTGTGCTCCCCAGTAGGCGAACAGAATCCCCAGCGCGCCTCCGAGTACCGAGAGCATTACGCTTTCCGTCAAAAGCTGGCGCACAACCCGCGCGCGGCCCGCGCCCAGGGCCAATCGCACAGCCATTTCCTTTTGCCGCGCGGCGGCCCGTGCGAGCATCAGCCCTGCAACGTTTGCGCAGGCAATCAACAAAATGATGCCCACAGCAAGCATCAGCACGTACAAGGGATCGGCGTATTGGCTTCGGGCGCCGGTCAAACCGGCTTGCGCGGGCACCAGCGTCACTTCCGGATTATCGGCGGCTGTGGACAACGTCCGCGGGCCGCTTGCCATTTCGGATGCGGTCGGGCCGCCCGCCGGACCCGCTCCTTGCGGCGGAGAAAGGATGACGGGCTTATTGCCCGCTGATTGCGGAGGCATCGCCCCGCCAGCCGCTTCCCTCTGAACTTGCACCGGGCTTGTGGCCGGCGTCCGTCGCTGCGGCGCGGGCATGATTGCCGGACCGTTGCCGCCAGCCGCTGGTGGCATTCCGCCGTAGACTATTTGGCCGCGAACTGCGCCACTCCGGCCCGGCCCGCCCGGTCTCGACGCAGGCGTTACCGCCGTGTCGCCGCCATGAAAAAGCGGGACCGAACCGTGAAGCATTTCATTGCGGAACAGGCCGCTCACCGCCGCTTGCGCCTGAGCGAGCTGTGTTCCGGGTTTCAAGCGAGCAAGAATCGTGAGCCACCAGTAACTCACGTCACCCTGACGG
>Ga0307477_10003008_pt1 | contig 12720 bp, 12 predicted proteins | sample atmos_gasesECM2C_FD_203316 | JGI IMG/M metagenome (GOLD analysis project Ga0307477, IMG submission 203316) | Hardwood forest soil microbial communities from Morgan-Monroe State Forest, Indiana, United States - atmos_gasesECM2C_515 | ecosystem: Environmental > Terrestrial > Soil > Temperate...
CGCGCAGATGTTCTGGCTCGAGGAAGGGCTTCCGAACTCGCTCGAGCCGGGCAAGCGTCCGCGCACGACGCTGTCGCCGACGTTGGTCGCGCGCGACGGCGAGCCGTACCTCGCGCTCGGCACGCCCGGCGGCGACCAGCAGGACCAGTGGACGCTGCACGTCTTCCTCGGCCATGTCCACCACGGCCTCGACCTCCAGGCCGCGATCGACGCGCCGAACCACCACACCGAGGCGTTCCCGGAGAGCTTCTACCCGCGCGCGACCCGGCATCGACACGTCGCGGTCGAGGACCGGGTCGGCCCTGAGACGATTGCAGCTCTGCGGCGGCGCGGACACGAGGTGGAGGTCGCCGGTCCCTGGACGCTCGGCCGGGTCAGCGCCGTCGGGCGTGAGCCGGGCGGGATCCTCAAAGCCGCCGCGAACCCGCGCGGCAATCAGGGCTACGCTGCCGGCCGATGAGCGACGAGCTCGTTCTCGACGCTCCGGTCGTGCGGAGCTTCGTGGCCGGCGTCCGGGCCGCCATCGAAGCCGCCTCCTCGCCGAGCGCGGCCTGCGAGACGATCCGGCCCTCCTTCGCGCAGCTGCTCGCCGATCCCGACTGGCTCCCCGCAGAGTATCTGGCCGCGACGCCGGCAAGCGGCATGGGCGGCGGCATCGGACAGTGGCTCCTCTTCCGCGCCGGGGACGGTTCGCTGTCGCTCTTCTCGCTCGTCGTGCCGCCTGGCTCGAAGACCCCGATCCACGATCACCTCGCTTGGGGCCTGGTCGGCCTGTACCGGGGCTCGCAGGAGGAGGAGATCTACGTCAGAGACGACGGCATACTCGACCTCGTCGAGCGGCGTTCGCTGCGGGCCGGGGACTTCTACGTGCTCATCCCGCCGCGGGACGACATCCACCGCGTGCGAACGACCTCGCCGGAGGCGTCGGTCTCGATCCACCTGCTGACGAACGACACCGGCTGCGTCTGGCGTCACTCCTACGACCCCGCCTCGGGCGCCGCGAAGCCCTTCCGCTCCGGCTACGTCAACGTCCCGTGCGAGGACGACCCGAGCCATCCGCCTCACCACTCGTCGCGGCTGGGATAGGTTTCCGTCTGGTAACGGCCTAAGGGGAGCACGTGGCAGAAGTCGTCTTCGACGAAGTCACGAAGGTCTACGACGACGGCACCAAGGCCGTCGACTCCCTCGACCTCGACGTCGCCGACGGCGAGTTCATGGTCCTCGTCGGCCCCTCCGGCTGCGGCAAGACGACCGCGCTGCGGATGGTGGCCGGGCTCGAGGAAATCTCGGGCGGCGTCGTCAAGATCGGCGACCGCGTCGTCAACTACGTCCCTTCGCGCGACCGCGACATCGCGATGGTGTTCCAGAGCTACGCGCTCTACCCCCACCTCTCGATCTACGACAACATCGCCTTCGGCCTCAAGGTCAAGAAGGTGCCGAAGAAGGAGATCGACCGGCGCGTGAACAACGCCGCGAGGATCCTCGGGCTCGAGCCGTTTCTGAAGCGCAAGCCCCGCGCACTCTCGGGCGGCCAGCGCCAGCGCGTCGCGATGGGACGAGCGATCGTCCGCGAGCCCGCCGCCTTCCTGATGGACGAGCCGCTCTCCAACCTCGACGCGAAGCTGCGCGTGCAGATGCGCGCCGAGATCGCCGGCCTCCAGCGCTCACTCGAGACGACGACGATCTACGTCACCCACGACCAGGTCGAGGCGATGACGATGGGCGACCGGGTCGCCGTCATGCGCAAGGGACAGCTTCAGCAGGTCGCCGACCCGCAGACGCTCTACGACCACCCTGTCAACCTCTTCGTCGGCGGCTTCATCGGCTCACCGGCCATGAACATGATCGAGGCGACGCTCGAGCGGCGGAACGGCGGCCTGGCGGCGAAGGCCGGCGAGCAGGAGATCCCGATCACCAGCGAGGAGGTTGCGCAGCGCCCCGCGCTTCGACGGTTCGTCGACAAGGAAGTCGTCCTCGGGATCCGGCCGGAGGATCTAGAGGACGCGGCGCTCGCTCCCGACAGCCGTGCGCGGCTGCGTGGCACGACCGCACTGACCGAGGCGCTCGGCTCCGAGATCGTGGTGCACTTCGAGATCCCGGCCAAGCACGCCGTGACAGAGGACGTCCGTGAGCTCGCCGAGGACGTCGGCGACGAGGCCCGGGTCGACCAGCTCGCAGAGGAGGACACGGCCACGCTCGTCGGGCGTTTCGGACCGCGCTCGCGGGTACGTGAAGGAGACAAGGTCGAGGTGGCCGTGGACACACGTGCTTTGCATTTCTTCGACCCGGAGACAGGTCTCGGAATCTACGACGAAGACGAGAAGGGAGAAGCATCGTGAGTAGACGGAACATCCGCGCCGCCGGGGCCGTAGCGGCGGTAGTGGCACTTGCAGTCATCGTCGCCGCGGTCTTCGGGGGCACCTCGAAGGGCGCCGTCAAGACAAACAAGTCGGTGAACTCCGTGAAGGGCACGGTGACGTTCGACGGGATCTGGACGTCGTCGACCGGCCAGAAGCCGTTCCAGGCCGTGATCAACGCCTTCCAGAAGAAGTACCCCGGCGTGCACGTCAACTACAAGCCCGTCGGGAACAACCTGCCCACCGTCCTTGCGACGGCCGTCGCCGGCGGCCATCCGCCGGACATGGCGGACATCGCCCAGCCGGGCACGATCAAGCAGTTCGCCAACCAGAACAAGCTCAAGCCGATCACGTACGCGAACAGCGTGCTGAAGAAGAACTTCAGCCCTGGCTGGCTGAGCCTCGGCAAGTTCAACGGCAAGCAGTACGCGTTCGTCTTCAAGGCTGCCAACAAGTCGCTGGTTTGGTACAACGTACCGGCCTTCAAGGCGGCAGGCGTGAAGCCGCCGAAGACGTTCTCGCAGCTGCTCTCGATCGCGAAGACGATCAAGTCTTCGGGGACGCCCGCCTACTCGATCGGGGGCGCCGAAGGTTGGACCCTCACCGACCTGTTCGAGAACATCTACCTCCGCACGTTCGGCGTCTCCAAGTACAACGCGCTGAGCACGCACAAGATCAAGTGGACGGACTCGTCGGTGACGACGGCCCTCAAGACGATGGGCAAGATCCTCGGCGACACCTCCAACATCGCCGGTGGCACCGCGGGCGCGCTCCAGGACTCGTTCAACCAGTCGGTGACGAACGCCTTCAGCTCACCGGCGAAGGCCGCGATGGTGTTCGAGGCCGACTTCGTCGGCGGCGTGATCCTCTCGCAGACGAAGGCCAAGGCGAAGTCAGGCTTCAACACATTCGTCTGGCCGCAGATCACTGCCGGAGCGAACGCCAAGGCGGTCGAGATCGCCGGAGACCTGATGGTCACTTTCCGCGACTCCCCGGCGATCGAGGCGTTCGTGAAGTACCTCGCGACGCCGCAGGCAGCCGCGATCTGGGCGAAGCAGGGTGGCTTCGGAACGGGTAACCACAACATGAGCTCGAGCGTCTATCCGGACTCGATCACCCGTGCGACCGAGGCTCCGCTGCTGACGGCGAAGTCGGTGGTCTTCGACATGTCCGACAACCAGCCGCCCGCTTTCGGCTCGACCGCGGGCCAGGGCGAATGGGGACTGTTCCAGAAGTTCCTCCAGAACCCGAGCGACGTCAAGGGGATCCAGCAGCAACTGGAAGCAGCCGCGAGCGCGGCCTACAAGAAGTAGTTCTGTGTCTGCCGGCGGAATCACCGCGGAGCCGCCCGTCGTGGCGGCTCCGCCCCCCGGCGGCGAGCCCGGCCGGTGGTCGCGCTACCTGACCGCTGCGGTCTTCCTGACGCCGGCATTCGTGCTGCTGGGCGTGTGGATGGTCTACCCGGCCGTCTACACGATCGTCCGCAGCTTCTTCGGCCCGACGGGATTCCTTGGCTCCTGGGTCGGGACCGACAACTACAAGACGCTGTTCACGAGCTCGTACTTCACGACCGCGATCAAGAACAACGCCATCTGGGTCGCGGTTGTGCCGGCGTTCGTCGCGGCGATCGGGCTCATCTTCGCAGTCCTGACCGAGCGGATCCGCTGGTCGCTGGCGTTCAAGACGGTCGTCTTCCTGCCCATCGCGATCTCGGCCTTCGCGACGGGCGTGACCTGGCGGATCCTGTACGACCAGAACCCGGACACCGGCGCGATCAACGCCCTCGGCCGGGTGGTCTCGGACGCGGTCACGCCGCCCGGCGTTCTCTCCAGCGCGCTCCCATCGACTTCGGCCCTGCAGACGCACGGCGGCGGCCTCCTGCTCAAGACCCCCCTTCACCCCGGAGGCGTGGCGCTGCTCGGGCTGACGGGCATCGCGCCCCAGGACGTGCCGGGCGGAGCGAAGCAGGCGGTGCAGCCGACTGCCAAGCAGGGAGAGATCAACGGGGTCGTCTGGCGCGACTTCAAGCCCGGCGGCGGCAAGGCCGGCGTCGTGGAGAAGGGAGAGCTCGGCCTGCCGGGCGTGAGCATCGAGCTGCACTCGAGCTCCGGCCAGGTCGTGCAGACCGCAAAGACGGCCGCGGACGGCTCGTTCGCGTTCAGCAACGTCCCTTCCGGGACCTACCAGGCCGGCGTCGGCGCAAGCACGTTCGCCAAGCCCTTCGGCGGCTACTCCTGGCTCGGCCCGAGCCTGATCACGCCCTCGCTCCTGATCGCCTACATCTGGATCTGGGCGGGCTTCGCCATGGTCGTGATCGCGGCCGGCCTGGCGGCCATGCCGCGAGACGTGCTCGAAGCTGCCCGCACGGACGGGGCCAACGAATGGCAGGTCTTCCGGCGCGTCACGGTGCCGCTGCTGGCGCCCGTGCTGACCGTCGTCTTCATCACGATGATCATCAACGTACTCAAGGTCTTCGACATCGTCTACGCCCTCGCGCCCGAGTCGAGCCAGTCGAGCGCGAACGTGCTCGCATTCGCCATGTGGACCACGGCGTTCTCGGGCGGCGGGAACTTCGGAGTCGGCTCGGCGATTGCCGTTCTCCTGTTCCTACTGGTCCTCCCCGTGCTGCTGCTGAACATCCGCCGCTTCCGGAGGGAGATCTAGCTGTGGCAGCCGCAGCCCCGGCAGTCGAGGTCAAGGTTCCGGTCCCGCGCGAACGGGCATCGGCGAAGATCCTGCGGGCTCTCGGCCGCGGCCCGGTTCAGCTCGTGCTCGTCGTCATCGGGCTGCTCTGGCTCGTGCCGACCTTCGGTCTCTTCGTCACCTCGATCCTCCCGCTGTCTGACCTCGCGACGAGCGGCTGGTGGCAGATCTTCTCGCATCCGAACCACGTCACCTGGTCGAACTACAGCTCCCTTCTCCACAACTCCGGGCTGCTGACGGCGCTCAAGACGACCGTCTACATCGCGGTCGGAAACACGGCGCTCGTAGTCATCGTCGGCGCTTTGGCCGGCTACGCCTTCGCGTGGCTCGACTTTCCCGGCCGCGACTGGCTCTTTATCGCCGTGATCGCGCTGCTCGTGGTGCCGATCCAGATGGCCTTGATCCCAATGTTCCGGCTCTACGACACCCTGGGCCTCTTCGACACCTGGTACGGCATCGCGCTCTTCCACACCGCCTTCGGGCTCCCGTTCGCGATCTTCCTGCTGCGGAACTTCTTCATCGGGTTACCGAAGGACATCCTGGAGTCAGCGCGCATCGACGGCGCGTCGGAGATCCGCATTTTCCTGCGGCTGATCCTCCCGCTCGGGCTCCCGGCGATCGCGTCACTCGCCATCTTCCAGTTCCTCTGGACGTGGAACGACCTGCTCGTCGCGCTCACCTTCGGCCAGAACACGACCCCGATCACGGTCTGGATCGCGGGGCAGCTGCGCGAGTTCGGCTCGAGCCTCGACATCATCGCGCCGGCCTCGTTCATCTCGCTCGTGATCCCGCTGACAGTCTTCTTCGCGTTCCAGCGCTACTTCGTCCAGGGACTGCTGGCCGGCTCGGTGAAGTAGTGGCCGGCGTCGCCGTCGTCGGGTCCGGGCTGGCGGGCTTCACCGCGTACCAGACGCTGCGCCGCGGTCTCGAGCCCGGCGAGATCGTGGTCTTCGGTCCGGACGCCGACCCGGCCGCCGCGTGGCGGGTGCGGGCGGCCGCGATCAGGCAGCGTGCGATGCGGTCCGAGAGCGACGGTCATTGCCGGGCCTCGACCTTCCCCGGGCTCGCCTTTCAGGGCGTGCTCCGCCGGCGCTCGCTGCGGCCGCTCATCGAGACGGTCTCCGATCGCTACCACCCGACGGTGGAGGAGTTCCTCGACCACGTCGAGCGGACACGCGAGCGGAGCGGCTGGAACGAGAGCCTCGTATCGCGCCGCATCGAACGGGTCCAGGCCGTCGACGGAGGCTTCGAGCTCGATGGGGAACGCTTCGACCACGTGCTGCTCGCCCCGGGGCACCCGGCCCTCAACGTGCCCGACAAGCTGCGCGACGATCCCCGGACGGTCCATTCCTACGAGCCGCACGAGTACGCGTCGACGGTGACGGTGGTCGGTGCCGGCCTCGCGGCCGCGACGGAATGGCTGAACGCCCTCGAGGCAGGCGCGGAGGTCGTCTCCGTGCGTCGCCACGAGCCGGCACGGCGCCCATTGAACGTCCCGCGGGAGTACTTCTCGCGCCGCGGACTCGCGGCGTTCCACCGCCTTCCGGCGCGCGAGCGGATCGAGCGGCTGCGCGTGCTGACGGCGCCGTCGTATCCGTCCGGCGAGGAGTGGGACGGGCCGCTCGAGCGGGCGAGCCGAGCGGGCCGCTTCCGGGTCGAGAGCTCGCTGAACGGAAGCGTCCAGGTCATCTGCGCGACCGGCTTCGTGCGCGGCTGGCGCCACGATCACCTGTTGGCGCGGCTCGTCGCCGACCATGACCTCGCCACGGAAGGAGACTGGATCGTCGTCGACCCCGACTCCACCGTTCCCGGCCTGAGCGACGGCACGAGAACGCTCGCGCTGGCGGGGGCGCCGGGGCAGTGGGCTTTTCCCGCTGCAGACACGCTGGCCGGCGCCCGGTATGCCGGCCACTGCTTCCTGAAGAGGATCAAGGCTTGTCGTACACGCTGAGAGGACGGATCGAGTCGCGCCTGGCGGCGCTGCTGCCGGTGCTGCTCGGCTGCTGTGTGCTGGCCGCGGCGCTGCGCCACTGGTGGCCGGTCGAGCTCTGCGTCCTGATGGCGGCTGTCGGAGTGGTGCTCGACGTGCAGGTCTGGCACCGGATCTTTCCGTACCAGGCAGCGTGGGCCATCCTGCCGCTCGGCCTCGTCGAGCTCGGCCTGGTGCTGGCGATCGTCTACGGAGCCGGACTGCACGCGCCGCTCGGGCCGGCGCTTTTCCTCTTCGGCGTCGGATGGCTCGTCTCGTTCCTGCTCGGGCAAGCCGGCTACCCGCTGCTGCGGCTGAGCTATGCCGAGGACGGCGGGGAGCTCGGCCGAGCCGGGGCCGTCGCCGCGGCCGGGGTGCTGCTCGTGCTCATCGGCAGCGCCGCGACGTGGTATGTGCGGCGGCCTCCCGTCGTCTACCTCGCCGCCGGCGTGCACCAGGGACCGATCGTGATCCGCAGACGCGAGGTCCTGCAGGGCTCCCCGGGCGCGGTCGTCAAGGGCGGAATCGTCGTCGCGCACGACGACGTCCACATCCGCGACGTCACAGTCCTCGGCGGCCGGAACGGCATCGACGTCGAGAACGTCCGCGGCACCGTGCTCGACGGCGTCACGGTGCAGGGCGCGAAGCTCGACGGAATCCACGTCCGGTCCGCGGGGATCGTGATCAGGAACTGCACCATCGACATGCTCGGGAACAAGATCGGCCAGGGCATCGACATCTCGTTCAACATGGACATGGGGATGAGCATGGTCGAGGGCTGCACGATCGTCGGCGGGATGCAGGGCATCACCACCCACTCCTCGATGACGGACATCATCGGCAACCGGGTCAGCCGCACCACCGGCCAGGCCATCTCCGTGGCGGAGATGTCGATGGGAATGGCCATGGACAACGAGGTGCGCGACGCGCTGGGGGTCGGCCTCAACTGCGACGACCAGTCCATGTGCATGTTCGAGCACAACACTGTGATCGGGACGCGCCCCGACACCGCCTCGGGCGACCCCTCGCGCCGGGGCGTCGCAGTCCTCGCAAGCTTCTACTCTGAGGCGAGCCTCTGGCAGAACCGGCTCGTGGCGAATCCGGTGGCAGCGAGCGCGATCACGAGCTCGATGTTCCGGTGGAGCAAGGACACCGGCTGGTGAGTGCTTTAGGTTACGAGCTGCGGTGGACTTCTACGACTGGATGCTGGCGCTGCACCTGCTTTCGGCTTTCGCGGTCGCGTCGGCGCTCGTCTTCTACAGCGTTCTCGTCGTCAGCGGACGGCGGTCGTCGGCCACGCTGACGGACGCGCGCCTGCTCTTCCGCATCGCGCCGGTCGCCACTCCGCTGATCGCCGCCGGCACGGTGCTCGTGCTGATCTTCGGGATCATCCTGGCCATCGACTCCAACCGGTTCGAGATCTGGAACGGCTGGATCATCGCCGGCATCGTGCTCTGGGCGATCCTCGGCGGCGTGGGCAGAGAACCGGGGCGTATTACACAGACATCCAGGAGCTGGCGGAGCGCGAAGGCGACGCGTCCGAGCAGGAGGTGCTGACACGGCTGCGAGCGCCGACCGGCGCCGTCCTCCATCTGGTCACCGTCGGCGTGTTCGTGCTCATCCTCCTTGACATGCTCTTCAAGCCGGGGGCGTAGGAGATGCTCGCGGTCATTCGCCAGCACAGCGCGGACCTCGCGGTCTTCGTCCACGTGCTCGGCGCGATGACCCTCGTCGGAGGCCTCGTCACGGCAGCCGCGGTGGGGATCATCGGGTGGCGCGATCCAAGCGGCGCCTTACGCCGCTTCTTGGCGCTGACGCTCTTCGCGGTCGCCCTTCCCGGCTGGATCGTCATGCGCGCGGGCGCGCAATGGGTCTATTCGAAGGAGGGCTGGGACAAGGTGCCGAGCAAGTTCCAGCCGACATGGCTCGGCATCGGCTACTTCACCGCTGACGTCGGCGGCGTCATCCTCCTGATCGCGCTGGTGCTCGGCGGAATCGGGATTCGCCGGATGCGCTCAGGCGGCGGAACGGGACTGCTCAGGGCGAGCACGGCGCTCGCCGCGCTCCTGATCGTGGTCTACGCCGTCTCGGTCTGGGCGATGGGCGGAAAGCCGTCCTAGACGAGAGGCGGTGGTTGCCCGTCCACGCTGCCGGCGAGCGTCGGGTCCCAGCCGCACACCAGACACGCGTGGGCGACGGCCGAGCGGCAGAAGGTGAGCGCGGTCTCGTGCGGGTCCGGACTCGCGCGGACGTCGTCCCAGTCGAGAATGAACTCACCTAACGTCGCGTCCCAGCGTGCGCTCGACGGCGTGAGCGTCCCGTCCGAGAAGCCCTCGGGCGCAGGAAACGCGTACGCATAGAACGCGGCGCGCGGGTAGCGATCGTCGCCGGGCCACCAGCCGACCTCGATCTGCTGAGCATCGCCGGCGTTCCGCCAGATGAAGCCCTGCGACGGCGGCTCGGCAGCCACGCCCGAGAAGAGGCTGACGGCAAGATCGAAGGAGCCCCACCAGGCATTGACGGGCGTCGAGCGGCCACGGTACGGCGCCCGCAGGGCGGCGAGCACAAGCGCTGCCTGGGTCGCGGCGGCGAAGTAGGTCTCGACCTGCGCAGGGTCGTAGGTCGCGTGCTCGGTGTCCTCGTCGAGCGGCGTCGTCCAGGGAGTCTCCTGCGGCGTAGGATTGATCTCGACCGGCCCGGCGAGCGACCGCACCGCTTCGAGCACGTCGCGCGTGACGTCGGCGACCGGCCGATCCGGCGCGAGCGCAACGCGTTGCACACGTCCGTCGCTGTGCTCGACGACAGCCTCGTGACTGTGCAGGTCGAGCGCGGCCACGAGCGTCCCTGAGCCGTCGGGCACCGGCAACGGCAGCGTCTCCCATCCCCGCGCGCCGAGCCGCAGCGCGGCGTGCTGAAGCTGCGGCTCAGGCGGGGCGAGTTCGACCGCGAGCTTGCCGAGCACCTGCGTGTGCGCATGGAGCGTGTCGCACGTCGCGCGCCAAGCCTCCAGAGGAAGCTCGGGCCAGCTCGTTGCGACTCGCCCCGCGTTCAACTCGTGCCGAGATTACCGGTCTGCCTTGCCCTGGCGCAGCACGCGCGGGAGCTCGATCTGCGGCTTGACTGTGCGCGCGCATCCCGTCGCGGGCATCCCGACGACGGTGATCGGCTGCGTGACCGACACGCTCGTCACGACCGACAGGACCCGCACCCTCGCCGATGCGCTCGGCGCGCGGTGCGAAGAGCTCGAGCTTCACGGCGGGCACATGTGGATGCTCGCCGACGCGTCTCGGTTCGCTGCCCCGATCTCCAGCTAAAAAAAGCATCGGAGCCGCGGCCCCGGGCCTGGTCGCGGCGTAGGATCGCGCCGTGGACGAGCGGCTCGAACGCTACGCAGAGCTGTGCGTGCGGGTCGGCGCGAACGTCCAGCCCGGGCAAGAGCTCTTTATCGAGGCGCTCGTCGAGCACGCGCCGCTCGCCCGCGCGCTCACCCGCCAGGGGTACCGCGCCGGCGCCTCGTACGTCCATCTCCTGTACCTCGACGAGCACACCAAGCACGCGATGATCGAGCTCGGGCCGGACGAGGCGCTGACGTACACGCCGGGCTGGCGGAAGGCGTTCGTAGAGGAGGGCGAGGGCAACGCCTTCATCGCAACGCTTGGCGATCCGGAGCCGGAGCTGATGGCAGACCTCGACGGCAGGCGTGTCGGCCGGGCGGTGATGCAGGAGGTGAACGAGATCGTGCTCGAGCAGCTCCGCGACAGCTCCGTCAACTGGTGCGCGGTCGGCGCGCCGAACGAGGGGTGGGCGCGGCAGATGTTCGGCGAGCCGGACGTCGGACGGCTCTGGGAGCTCGTCGCGTTCTGCATGCGCCTCGACGAGCCCGACCCGGTCGCCGCGTGGCGCCGGCACTCCGAGCACCTCGAGAAAAGGGCCGACGCGCTCACCGGGCTGCGGCCCGACGCGCTCCGCTACCGGGGCCCGGGAACCGACCTGACGGTCGGGCTACTCCCCAACTCCCGCTGGCTCGGCGGCTCGTCCGAGACAGCCGGGGGGATCACCTTCGTCGCGAACATGCCGACGGAGGAGGTCTTCACCGCACCGGACTGCCGCCGCGCAGACGGGGCGGTCCGCTCGACGATGCCGTTCGTGCTGCGCGGCCGGATCGTGCGGGGCCTGGAGCTGACACTCGAAAACGGGCGCATCGTCGACGTGGACGCGGAGACGGCCGGCGACGTCGTGCGCGGCCAGCTCGAGACCGTCGAGAACGCCGACCGGCTCGGCGAGGTCGCGCTCGTGACGGGCGACTCGCGCGTCGGCCGTGCGGACACGCTCTTCTACAGCACGCTCTTCGACGAGAACGCGACCTGCCACATCGCGTACGGATCCGGCTATCCGACGAGCGTCGAAGGCACGCCGGGCGACGGCCTGAACGTCGCCAACATCCACGTCGACTTCATGATCGGCGGGCCCGAGCTGGAGGTCGACGCGCTGCTTGCGGACGGCAGCGCGGTGCCGCTTATCCGCGACGAAAGCTGGCAGCTGAGATGACGTCTACCTGGCGACGGCCGGGATCATGGCGGCGAGCGTTCTCGTCGCGGTGCGGCGGATGGAACACGGAATCCCCGCCGAGGTCACCGAGGCGATCGAGGCAGAAGCCGCCGCCGACCCCGGCCGGTTGAGTCCCTGCGTCGTCAGTCGAGCGGCGCCGCCTCGTTCCAGCGCACGATCAGCGCGTACAGGACGACGATCGTGAGGCCGACCACCGTGAGCGCCCAGAGCGGATACGTGGCCGAGCCCAGGAACCCGAGCTGCCCGATCAGGTTCACGCTGATGACGACGATCGCGAACCAGCGCGCCCAGGTCGCCCTCACCAGGAGGGCATACCCCGCCAGCACGAGCAGAATGCCCCAGATCAGCGTCAGCCAGCCCCATGTCTTCACGTCGAAGACGACGATCTGGTTCGCCGTCAGGACGTAGTACTGGCCCCTGATCACGGCGATCAGGCCCTCGAAGAAGTCGATCACGCCGACGAGCAGCATCAGCCAGCCGGCGAAGCCGATCCAGCCGGACCACGCGCTGCTCGTCGGTCTCGTTCTCATTTCCTCCATCCGAACCCCTCCTTCGTTCATGTGTGCTCTCTCGCCGCTTCGACGCGCGCCCGTACGAACCGCACGACCTCGGTGGTGAGCCAAACCAGGGAGACGAGCTCGTGGATGCTCATGCGGCCGCGCCTGAAGAGGAGAGGCCCCTCGAACAGGCGTGGCCCTTGGTGGCGTTGGTGACGAACGGCGAGCGAGGCCATCGCGGGGCAGTTTCGAGCCCCGCGAGAGCGCTGCACAGCAGGCGGCCACGCGCCGTCCGGTGATGCAGGCATCCGCTAAGGGCGTGCCGGCCACATACCGCTCCGGCCGCGACGTTTGCGACGCTTTGGGCGATGGCACGGCCGAACGACTCCGCCGGCCCGAAGGGCCGGTCCGCCGTAGGCGGCGCAATCGGCGATGCTGCGGTCCACTCCGCGCGGGTCGTCGCTCGAGCGTGGCGCGGCCCCCTCGAGACAGCTGCGGTGGAGTTCCTGTCGTCGCCGGAAGTCGCGCAGATCATCGACCGCGCACTGGCCGGGCCGCTGCCCGAGCAGGTCGCGCACTCGCTCGTACGCCACCGCGTTGCCGAGCGAATGGCAGAAGAGCTGGC
>Ga0307477_10003009_pt1 | contig 12719 bp, 11 predicted proteins | sample atmos_gasesECM2C_FD_203316 | JGI IMG/M metagenome (GOLD analysis project Ga0307477, IMG submission 203316) | Hardwood forest soil microbial communities from Morgan-Monroe State Forest, Indiana, United States - atmos_gasesECM2C_515 | ecosystem: Environmental > Terrestrial > Soil > Temperate...
CACCGTCCCCATCGGCACCCCCGCCACCTGCACCTGATCCCCCTTGACCAACTGCGACGCGTTCTCAAAAAACGCATGCACGCTGTACGAACTCTTCGACAAGAACACGACCAGGACCAGCACAACCACTCCGGCCACCACCGCCGCCGCGGCCAGCACCCTGGCCGCAGCCCCGCCCTTCCCCGCCTGCTCCTCGTCGCGAGGCTCCTGTCCCCCTCGCATCGGAGGCCGCATGGGCGGAGGCTTATCGCTGCCCGCCTCCCGCGTGTGTGACATCTACCACGCAAGCTACCGGCTCGCTCGGGCCCGGGACGCAGCTGCTCCCGGCCTGGCGCCGGGGCGCTAGAGGCGCAGGGCGAGGACCCCGCCGGCCAGGAGCGGGAGGGCGAGCGAGAGCGCGGCCAGGGCCCCGTCGAGCGGGGCGGCGAGGCGGGCGGCCGAGAGCTCGACGGTGGACCCGTCGGCCCGGCGCTGGCGGCCCTCGACCGCGACCGTCCGGCGCCGGAGCTCGCGCACCGGAGTGCTCAGCCGGCGCTGGGCCACGCTCAGGGCCACGCACGCGGCGGCGGTCAGGCCCCCGGCCAGGTCGAGCCCCAGGGCGTTGGCCCACGTGCTGGTCAGGGCGGGGAAGCCCCCCCAGGCCACGGCGAACCACAGGTCGTTGTGAAAGCGCCCCCCGAACAGCTCGAGGTTGTAGGCCAGGACCAGGAAGGCGCCCACGGCCACGAACGGGATCAGGGTGGCGGACACGGTGACCGCGCCCACGATCCCGATCGCGCAGGCCCCGGCCAGGCCCGCCCCGGCCAGCCCGATCAGGGCCGAGCGCGAGACCCGGGTGCCCAGAGGCCGGCCCTGAACCTCGTCCAGCGCGTGGGCGGAGACTCCGACGGCCAGGAAGAACGCGCCCAGGGTGGCCAGCAGGCGGTCCCCGTGCACCACCGGAGCCACGGCCGCCCCCAGCGCCACGTAGCTCAGGTGCCACGCGGTGTACGGGGGATGCAGCAGCGTGACCAGGTCGCGCCAGCGGCCGGGGGCGAGCGCGTAGAACGCGGGCCGGTCAGGCTGGGTCCGGACCGCCAACTCGCACCGCCGAGATCACCACGCCCGCGCCGAAGCTCATGGGCCGGATCCGCTTCACCCGGAGACTGGCCCGCTCCCACATGCCCGCCTGCTCGTCGAGCGGGTGCCGGGCGTAGAAGTCCTCGATGCTGGGGCCCAGGAAGCGGCCCACCTCGTTCCACGCGGGCGACACCATCCGGCCGATCAGGGGCAGCCCGGCGCGCGTGTACGCCCGCCAGGCGGCCCGGGCCCAGGCCGCGCCCGGGACCCCGAACTCCAGGCTGGCCACGCGCCCGCCCGGCTTGAGCACCCGGGCCAGCTCGGCCATGGTGGCCGCTGGATCGTCTACGTAGCGCAGCAGGTAGGTGAAGGTCAGCCCGTCGAACTGGCCGTCCTCGAACGGAAGCCGCTCGGCGCTGGCCTCAACGAACGAGATCCGTCGGGCCTGGTCCGGCTTGCCCGCCGCGATCTGGCGGGCCCGCTCGAGCATCTGCGGGCTCTGATCGAGGGCCACCACCGTGCAGGTGGGGGCGGCCGCCACCAGGGCCCGGGCGACCAGTCCCGTCCCGGTGGCCACGTCGAGGATGCGCTGGCCCGGGCCGGGGGCGACGGCCCGGACCAGGGCCCGGCGCCAGCGTGGGTCCTGGCCGAAGCTCATCACCGCCCCCAGGGTGTCGTAGTGGCGCGGCAGCCCGGCGAACAGGCTCAGCGCGTGGCGCTTGCGGGCGCTCGCCCCCTGATCCACCGCGCTCATCCCTCAGCGTCCGGACAGGGCCATGCGCCGGGCCATGCCCAGCCCGAGCCCGGCCATCCCCCGGGCCAGGTGCGAGGCGCGAGCGAGCACGTCATCCAGGGCCGAGGCGAAGCGGGCCAGGTCTTCTTCCTCGATCACCAGGGGCGGGATGGCCTTGATCACGTTCATGTGATGGCCGGCCACCTGGGTCAGGATGTGGTGGTCGCGAAACAGCGGGACCGCGACGAGCTGGGCGAACATCCCCGGTTGGCGGCGGTCGACGGCATCCCACACCCTCCGGCCCACCCCGCCCTCCGGGGGCCCGAACTCGATGGCCCACATCAGGCCCAGCCCCCGCACGTCGGCCACCACCTCGTGACGGTCGACCAGGGGGCGGGTGAGCTCGAGCAGGCGCTCGCCCATCCGCCGCGAGCGCTGCACCAGGCCCGCGTCGTCGATCTCGGCCAGCGTGGCGATGCCGGCCGCGGCGGCCAGATCGTTGTTCCCGAACGTGGAGCCATGGACCACGGCCCGCTCCATGGTGTCGAACACCCGCTCGAACACGGCGCGGCTGCTGAGCACTGCCCCCACCGGGACGTAGCCGCCGGACAGGGCCTTGGACACGGTGACCACGTCGGGTTCGAGCCCCCAATGCTCGAGGGCCAGGAAGCGCCCGGTCCGGCCCAGGCCGGTCTGGACCTCGTCCACCGCCAGCAGCGCACCGCGGGCCCGGCACAGGGCCTGGGCCTCGGCCAGGTAGCCGGGCGGGGGAAGGCGCACCCCCTTGCCCTGGACGGGCTCGACCAGGAACGCGGCCACCTCTCCCCCCTCGAGCTCGCGGCGCAGGGCGTCCAGGTCGCCGAACGGCACCGCCACGCACCCGGGGAGCAGCGCCCCGGCCCGCTCCCGGAATTCGGGGCTGCCGCCGACCGACAGGGCCCCCAGGGTCAGCCCGTGGAAGGCCCCTTCGCAGAACACGATGCGCTCCCGCCCGGTGGCCATGCGGGCCAGCTTGATGGTGGCCTCCACCGCCTCGGCTCCGGAGTTGCACAGGATCGCCGCCCCCAGGTAGTCCGGGCTGCGCGCGAGCAGCTGCTCGGCCAGCACGGTGGCCAGGAGCGACACCCCCATCTGGGGGAGGTTGGCGGTGCGGGCCTCGAGCACGGCCTCGAGCTGGGCCCGCACGGCCTGGTTGTTGCGGCCAACCGCGAACACGCCGTAGCCCCCGAGCAGGTCGAGGTAGCGCTCGCCGCGGTCGTCGATGAGGTGCGCTCCCTCGGCCCCCACCCACGTCCGTTCGAAGCCGATCGCCCGCAGCACCCGGCCGAAGCGGGGATTCATGTGCAGGTCGTTGAGGCGGTGCTCCTCGCCACGACGGTCGACGAGAATCCGCTCGACATCCAGGCTCGGGTTCCGCGCCATTAGGCTGTCCGCGTGCGAGCAAGCATGGTAGAGGCTGGCCGGGGGGCCCGCACGGCGTTGGACCTGGCGTGCGAGCACCTGCTCGGCCTCCAGAACTCGGCCGGCTGGTGGAAGGGCGAGCTCCAGACCAACGTCACCATGGACGCCGAGGACCTGCTCCTGCGCGAGTTCCTGGGCATCCGCGAACCGGGGGCCACCGGGCGCAGCGCGGCCTGGATTCGCTCGCAACAGCGGGCCGACGGAAGCTGGGCCAACTTCGAGGGCGCCCCGGGCGACCTGTCCACCACGATCGAGGCCTACGTGGCCCTGCGCCTGGCCGGGGACGCTCCCGAGGCCGGTCCCATGCGGGCCGCGGCCGCCTTCATCCGGGAGGCCGGCGGCCTCGAGCGGGCCCGGGTGTTCACCCACATCTGGCTCGCCCTGTTCGGAGCGTGGCCGTGGGACGAGCTCCCGGCTCTGCCAGTCGAGCTGGTCCTCCTGCCCCGGTGGATCCCGCTGAACATCTACGACTTCGCGTGCTGGGCCCGCCAGACCGTGGTCGCCCTGGCCCTGGTCCTGGCCTACCGCCCGTGCCGCGCCCTCCCGTTCTCGATCGACGAGCTGCGCACCGGGCGGGCGCCCGTCCCCGACCAGCCCCGCTCGCGGGCCGAGCGCTGGCTGGTCCGCCTCGATCGGGTCCTGCGCGCCTACCAGCGCCACCCGTGGCATGCGCTGCGCGGCCTGGCCTGCGCCCGGGCCGAGCGGTGGATCGTGCGCCGGCAGGAGGCGGACGGCTCCTGGGGGGGAATCCAGCCGCCCTGGGTGTACTCCCTGATCGCCCTTCACCTGCGCGACTACCCCCTCGACCACCCGGTGCTGAGCGCCGGTCTGAAGGGCCTCGAGCGGTTCATGATCGACGATGGGGTGACCAGGCGCCTGGAGGCCTGCCAGTCGCCGGTGTGGGACACCGCCCTGGCCGTGGTGGCCCTGGCCGATGCCGGGCTGCCGGGTGATCACCCGGCCCTGCTCGCGGCCGGGGACTGGCTGTTGGCCGAGCAGGTCCTGGTTCCGGGGGACTGGTCGCTGCGCCGCCCCGGGCTGGCCCCGGGCGGGTGGGCCTTCGAGTTCGCCAACGCCAACTACCCAGACGTGGACGACACGGCCGAGGTCGTGCTGGCCCTGCGCCGGATCGCCCACCCCGACTCCGGCGCCCTGAGGGGGGCCCTCGAGCGGGGCGTGGAGTGGCTGATCGGCATGCAAAGCTCCGACGGCGGGTGGGGCGCGTTCGACGCCGACAACATGCAGCGCCTGGCCCGCGCGCTCCCGTTCTGCGACTTCGGCGAGGTGATCGATCCCCCCAGCGCCGACGTGACCGCCCATGCCCTCGAGATGCTGGCCCTGGTGGGCCGGGGGGACAGCGACGCGGCCCGAGGGGGGCTGCGCTGGCTGTGCGCGGCCCAGGAAGACGACGGATCGTGGTTCGGGCGCTGGGGGGTCAACTACGTCTACGGCACCGGGGCCGTGGTCCCCGCCCTGGTGGCCGCGGGCCTGTCCCCCTCACACCCCGCCATCCGCCGGGCCGTGCGGTGGCTGGAGGAGCATCAGAACCCGGACGGCGGGTGGGGAGAGGACTGCCGCTCCTATGACGACCCTGAGTGGATTGGCCGGGGGGATAGCACGGCCTCACAGACCGCCTGGGCCCTGCTCGCCCTGCACGCCGCGGACGAGCACTCGCCGGCGATGGAGCGGGGCGTGGCCTGGCTGGTGCACACCCAGCGAGCGGATGGGACGTGGGACGAGCCCCAATACACGGGGACCGGGTTCCCCTCCGACTACTACATCAATTACCACCTCTACCGGCTCATCTTCCCGGTCATGGCCCTGGGGCGCTGCCTGGAGGGTTTGGAGCTATCGTCTCCGTCCGGATAGGACCATGCCCGTTCCCATGAGACAGAGCGCCCGCATGGGCTGGTACCTCGCTCGCCAGCGGATGGCCCGGCGCGAGCGCTATCCGCTGCTGGTCGAGCTCGAGCCGCTCTACCAGTGCAACCTGGCCTGTCCCGGGTGCGGCAAGATCCAGCACCCCGACCACGTGCTCAGGCGCCGGATGCCCGTGTCCCAGGCGGTCGAGGCGGTCCAGGAGAGCGGGGCCCCGATGGTCTCCATCGCCGGCGGCGAGCCCCTCATCCATCCCGAGGTCCACCTGATCGCCCAGGAGCTGATGCGGCGCAAGCGGTTCGTGTACCTGTGCACCAACGCCCTGCTGATGCCCAAGCGCATAGCCGACTTCGAGCCCTCGCCCTACTTCTCCTGGGCCGTGCACATCGATGGGCTGCGCGAGCGCCACGACGCGGCGGTGGACCGCGAGGGCGTGTTCGACAAGGCGGTGGCCGCCATTCGGGAGGCCAAGGAGCTGGGCTTCCGCGTGACCACGAACACCACCGTGTTCAGCAACGACTCGCCCCAGGGCGTGCGGCGGGTGCTCGACTTCCTAAACGACGAGCTGGGCGTGGACCAGATGATGATCGCGCCCGCCTACGCGTACGAGAAGGCACCCGACCAGGAGCACTTCCTGGGCGTGCAGGAGACCCGGCGGCTGTTCCGCGAGGCGTTCGCGGACGGGCGCCGCCGGCGCTGGCGGCTGAACCACACCCCCCTGTACCTCGACTTCCTCGAGGGCAAGGCCGACTTCCAGTGCACGGCCTGGGGCATTCCCAGCTACTCGATCTTCGGCTGGCAGCGCCCGTGCTACCTGATGGCCGACGGGTACGCCAGCACCTACAAGGAGCTGCTGGAGACCACCGAGTGGGAGCGCTACGGGCGCGGCCGAGATCCGCGCTGCGCCAACTGCATGGCTCACTGCGGCTACGAGCCCACCGCCGTGCTCGCCACCACCCGCTCGCTGCGCCAGTCGCTGCGGGCCGCGCTCTCGCGCTGAGCCTGCCGGCCCGGCCCTAGCCGCCGGCGTCGCGGCGAAGCTCGGGCGGGAGCTTGAACTGCAGGGTCTCGCTGGTCACTCGCCGCTCGATCACCTCGGCCGGCCCCAAGCCCCTGAGCGCGGCCAGCACCCGCTGGACCACCGACTCGGGGGCCGAGGCCCCGGCGGTGAGGCCGATAGTGCCCGCCCGGGCGAGCCACTCGAGCGCGATGGCCGACTCGTCCTCGATGAGCCGGGCCTCGGCCCCGTGGCGCTCGGCCACCTCGACCAGCCGGCGCGAGTTGGACGAGTTCTCGGACCCGACCACCAGCACGAGGTCGCACTCGCCCGCCAGCAGCCGGACCGCGTCCTGGCGGTTCTGGGTCGCATAGCAGATGTCGCTCGACGGGGGACCGGCCAGGGCCGGGAAGCGCTGGTGCAGGGCGTCCACCACCGCCTGGGTGTCATCCACGGCCAGGGTGGTCTGGGTCAGGTAGGCCACCCGCTCGGGATCCTCCACCTCGACCCCGGCGACCTCCTCGGGGCTGCGCACGATCCGGATCCGGTCCGGGGCCTCCCCCACCGTGCCCTCGATCTCGTCGTGGCCCTCGTGCCCGACCAGCACGATGGTGTGCCCGGCGGCGGCGAACCGGCGGGCCTCGGCATGGACCTTGCTCACCAGGGGGCAGGTGGCGTCGATCACGTTCAGCCCGCGCTGGGCGCTGGCCTCCCGCACCGCGGGAGCCACCCCATGGGCCGAGAACACCACGGTGGCCCCGCGCGGGACCTCGTCCACCTCTTCCACGAACACCGCCCCCCGGCTCTCCAGCTCGGCCACCACGTGGCTGTTGTGGACTATCTGGCGGCGCACGTACACGGGCGGCCCGAAGCGTTCGAGGGCCAGGTCGACCACCTCGATGGCCCGCTCGACCCCGGCGCACGAGGCGCGCGGGCCGGCCAGGAGGACGGTGCGCGAGCGCACCGCCACGGCCCACTCCGACAGCACGGCGGCCGCCTGGCGCAGGGCCCAGTAGGCGCGCCCGGCCCCGTTGACCATGGCCAGCGGCCGCGTCAGCTCCTGGGCCGGGGTGTCGACCACGGCCCGGACCACGGCCAGCGGCCGACCCGCGGCCGCCCCCGCCAGCCAGGCCGACTCCATGTCGACGGCCAGGGCCCCGGTGGCCCGCAGCTCCTCGCGGCGCTGGCCCCGCACCAGCCTCTGGGCCGAGGCGATCGGGCCCACCCGGACGCGCAGCCGGCGCCGCCGCAGGGCGCCGGCCAGCACCCCGGCGGCCGGACAGGGAATGACCCCGGTGGGCCCACGCACCTCGGTGGCCACGATCAGCTCACCCGGGACCAGGGTGTCGTCCAGGGCCCCGCAGAACCCGCTCACCACCACGGCCGCGCCGGGCAGATGGCCGGCGGTCGCGCTCAGCGAGTGGCGGGGGCCCATGCCGGTGGGAACCACGCGCGCCCCGGGACCCAGGCCCCGGCGCACGGCGCGTGCCTCGATGCGCAGCGGGGCCAGGACCAGCAGCCGGCGGTCGGGCCGGTCGCCGCCGGCGGCGGGGTCGAGCAGGAGGTTGGCGTCGGCGGCTGGGCTCATGTCAGGCGGCAACGGCGGGACGGAGGTCGACCAGGGCCGCCCGCACCTCGCGGGCGGCGGCGTGGCCGCTGCGCACGGCGCCCTCCATGGTCGCGGGCCAGCCCGTGTCGGTGAAGCTGCCGGCCACCGCCAGCCCGGCCAGGGCGGTCCCGGCTCCGGGCCGCAGGGCCCGGGCCCCGGGCGCGGCCCGGAACGTGGCCGCGTGCTCCCGGCTGACCACGAAGCGCAGCACCCGCGCCTCCCGAGCGGGCGCAAACAGCTGGCCCAGCGCGCTCAGGTAGCGCGCGCGCAGCCGGTCGGAGGCCATCCCCATCTCCTCCTCGCCCGCCGACAGCGAGACCGCGAGGTACTGCCCGTGGTCGAGACCGGCACTGCGGGTGCGGTCGAACACCCATTGGACCGGGCTGTCCACCGCGGCCGCCAGCTGGAGCCGTGTCACCGGGCGGTCGTAGACCACGTGCAGGTTGACGATCGGCGAGCTGCCCAGGAGCTCGAGCCGCTCGGGCCGGGGCAGGGCGCCCGGGGGGAGCAGGCCGGCGAGCCGGTGGTGGGGCACGGCGAACACCACGCCGTCGCCCGCGACCTCCTCGTCGCCGGTTCGCACCGTCCATCCCCGCTCATTGTCCCGGGTGATCTGCCGCGCTCGCCAGCCCAGGCGCACGTCGACCCCCGCGGCGCCCAGCGCGGCCCGGGCCGGCCCGTCGTGGATGTCCGACAGCGGCGCGCACGCCCACCCGATGTCCCCCGCGGCGGCGTCGCTCAGCAGCCCGACCTGGAACACGTGGGCGGCCGCGCCCAGCGAGGCCTCGGCCGCCGGCAGGTTGAGCGTGGGCCGGGCGATGAGATCCCACAGGCGCCGCACCGCTCGAGGGCTCTGGCCGTGCTCGGCCAGCCACTGGCCGAACGTGCGTCTGTCGGCCCGGGGATCGTCGGGGTCCACTCGGGCCAGGGCCGAGGCGGCCAGCGCGGCCCGGCCTCGCTCGAGCGGCGACAGGTGGCTGTAGCGGGCGAGGGCTCCGGCCAGGTGAGCCGGGGCCCGGAGCCCGGACCGGCGCAGCCACGCCACCTTGCCCCCGGGGGCGAGCACGGGGATGGCCAGCCGGGGCTGGAGGGTGGTGAGCGAGCGCGATCCCAGCCGTTCGAGCAGGGCCAGGTAGTCGGTGCAGCAGCGCAGGAACACGTGCTGTCCGTTGTCGATGCGAAGCCCGTCCCGGATGAACGAGTAGGCGGCGCCCCCCAGCTGGGGGCGAACCTCGACCAGGGTGACCTCGAACCCGGCGTCCGCGGCGTCCAGCGCCGCCGTGATCCCGGCCAGCCCCCCGCCCACCACCACCACCCGCGCGCTCACGCGACCCGGTCCTTCGAGCGGGTCCCGGAGTGGTCGAGCTGGCCGCGGGCGCCGTTGCGCAGGGCGCGGGGCCCGAACGTCCGCCGACCTCCGGCAGCCCCATTGGCCAGGGCCACGGCGGCCACCCATGCCTTCTCCCACACGGGCAGCGAGATCCGGCGCAGGATGACCTGCTCGGGTTCGCGCTCGATGCAGTCGAGGATGCGCCGGTAGATCCCGGTCATGGCCCCGACGCAGGCCGCGCTGCGGGCGTCGAGGTAGGGCAGCAGCTCGAGCCCGCGACCGAACCACTCGCGGTTGCGGGCCGCTTCGAAGCGGATCACCGCGCTGAGCGGCCCGAGTGGACCGGTCAAGGGGTCCGGGGGGGCGCCGAACCGGGCGAAGTCCTCGCGGGGCAGGTACAGGCGCCCGCGCTCGAAGTCCTCGCGCACGTCGCGGAGGATGTTCGTGAGCTGCATGGCCACGCCCAGGTCGTCGGCCAGCGGCGAGGCCTTGTCCCGATCGGTGGCCCCGAAGATGGCCAGCGACAGCCGTCCGATCGAGCCCGCCACCTGGCGGCAGTACACCACTAGCTCGGAGAACGTCTCGTAGGTGGTCCCGCGGGCGTCGGCTTCCACTCCGTCGATCAGCGTGTGCAGGGCATCCCAGGGCAGACCGAAGCGCTCGCGGGTGTCGTGCAGCGCGACCAGGACCGGATCCTGCCCCGGTCCGGTGTGATCGAGCTGGGTGCGCTCGGCTTCCAGGCGTCGGAGCTTCTCGGCCTGGGACAGGGATCCGTCGCCGATGTCGTCCACCCGGCGGGCGAACGCGTACACGGCGCACATCCCGCGCTGCTTGGGCGCCGGCAGGAGCCGGATCCCGTAGTAGAAGTTGGCCGCCTCCACCCGGGTGATCCCTTCGCACAGCCGGTAGGCGGCTTCGACCGAGATCATCGGCCCCTCCAGGCCGCGACCAGCAGGCCCGCCGCCCGCGCCCGCGTCGACGCCCGGGGAGCGCCCCCGGTGACGTCGTAGCCACGCCGCTCGATCGCGCCCAGAGCCGCGCGGCCCCCGCCCACGAAGCCCGCCACCGCCCACCGCGAGCGGCCGTGGAGGGTGCCGAGCAGCGGAGCGCCCTGGCCCAGGAGATCGCGCGCGCGCTCCACCTCGAAGCGCAGCAGACGCCGGACCCGGTCCGGCGCGGGGGCGATGGCCAGGTCGGCGCGAGAGCAGCCGAAGCGCTCGAGGTCCTCGGCGGGCACGTACACCCGCCCTCGCCTGAGGTCCTCGACCACGTCCTGCCAGTGCTCGGTCAGCTGCAGTCCGGTGCAGATCCGGTCGGACAACCGCATCCGCTCCGGGGTGGCCGCTCCGAACACGTGCAGGACCAGGTGTCCCACGGGATTGGCCGACTTCTGGCAGTAGCCCTGCAGCGCCGCGAACGTGTCGTACGAGGTGATCCACTGATCCTGGCGGTTGGCCGCGATCAGGGCCTCGAGCGGCGCCCGCGGGATCCCACAGGCCCTGACCGTGTCGGCCAGGGCGCGCATGAGCGGGTGCTCGGGGCTGGCGCCGTCGCCGTACACGCGGTCGAGCTCGTCCTCGGCCACGTCGAGCAGGGCCTCGGCCTCGGCCCCCGCTCCGTCCGGGCCCCCGGGAGGGGCGTCGCCGATCTCATCCACCAGGCGGGCGAAGCCGTACAGGGCCAGCAGGTGCCGGCGCTGGGCGGGCGCAAGCAGGCGGCTGGCGACCGGGAAGTTCTCGCCCGCCACCCGGTCCATGACCGAGCGCACGCCCGGAAGGGCGCTCGAGCCCACGCCCGGGCGCTCGAGGTCAGGCCGGCCGGCTGGGGGAACGAGTTCGGATGAGGGAGCGCCGCCCGGGGCGGGGTCGCGCCGACCAGCGCCGCCGTGGGCGACAGCGCTCATGAAGCCCCGCCCGGCGATCCACCCAGCGGCATCGGCGGAAAGATATCCGGTTGCCGCAGCGCACCGGCGGACGCGCGGCCTGGCCCTAGAGCTCCTGCCTTCCGGGGTAGCCTGCGTCCAACTCGTGCCAGTAGCCGATGTCCTCTTCACCCTCGATCCAGCACAAGTACACCTCTCGGCCCTCGCGGATAGCAGGAAAGTCGATCAGTCCGCGATCCAGGTCTCGGAGCACGATCTCGCGGTCGGACAGGGCGGCCAGCGCGAAGCGCAGGTCGCGGAAGGCCTCTCCCACCTGCCGTCCGAGCGTCCCCCCGCCGTTGCTGGCGGACGCCTCCGCCAGCGCGGTGCGGGCCTCGACGTCGCTCAGCTGCTCGCGCGCTTCCCGCATGGCCTCGAGTTGCTCGGCCACCCAGCCCAGCTGACCCCGGGCCTCCACCAGGGTGTAGTGGCGCTCGTGTCTCACCGCTCCAGGGCACTCCTATCAGCGATCACGGGAGGGCGGCTGAATGGGTGGCGCCCATATGCGTCCACGAGATCGTCTGCCCGGTCAGGGTGAGCATCGAGATCTCCTGGCCCGGAGGCTCGGCCCCGGTGTCGCAGTCCAGGGTGTGGCGCCCGCCGGAGGCCACGGTCACGATTCCCACCCGTCCCTGACAGGTGTCCCCGGTCCCGCGAAACGCGAACGCGCCGTCGCCGGCGATCACCACCTCATGGACCTCGCTGCCGTTGATCTTCGTGCCCCCGGGAAAGAAATCGTGCAGGCGGCGTCCGGTCCTGGCGTTGACCTCGAACACCTCGCTGAAGGTCGGCTCGTCGCCGGCCAACCCCACCTCGGAGAGGGCGGCGACCGCGTACGGGCCGGCCGCCGCCACCGATCCCAGGCGCAAGCGCGTGGCGTAGCTCTCGCGGGTGAGGGCCGTGACCCGGCCGGTGGGCAGCCAGCAGACCGCGAAGCGCTTGCTGAAGCTGGCGTCCCGTCCGCCGACCACAACGGCCACCTGTCCCCGCAGCGAGCGCACCCGCATACCTCCCCGCCCGCAGCGGGTGGCGCTGACCGTGGCCCCGGCGGGCCGGCCCGCGCGCCCGCCCCTCCCCGAGGTCCCGCAGCCGGCCGGGGCCAGCCCGAGGACGATGGCGGCGGCGAGCATCAGCCGCGGTTCCACGGACCGGCTGTCCCCCTTGGCCCACACCAGTTACCAAGTGTGCCCGCTGTGGTCGCCTATTGCTCCCGCAGCACGGCCCCCAGCGGTAGGCGGGCCAGCCCGCGCGCCGCGATCGCGGTGGCCGCCAACGCCCCCACCAGCGCGGCCCCGCCCAGCTCGGCCAGATAGACCCAGGGCACGGCCAGGTGATCGGGGGGCGGATCGAAGACGTGCTGGAGCATGGCCACCAGCATCTCGGACAGCAGCCAGCCCAGCCCCGCCGCGAGGAGGATGGCCGCCACCAGCACCAGCGCGGCCTCGCTCCACACGAACGCGCTCACCTGGCGCAGGCGGGCCCCGAGGGCGGCCATGGTGGCAAACTCGCGCCGGCGCTCGACCAGGCCGAGCATCACGAACAGCCCCATGGCCGCGGCCGCCAGGAGCACGCTGAAGGCCTCGAGGATCCGGCTGATTCCGCGCAGGTCAACGGTGGTGATCGAGCTCACGGTCTCCTGGGTCTGCTGGGTTATGTCCTTGACGATCGTTCCGTCCCGGCGGGTGGCCGCCGCCACCCGCCTGGCCACGGCCGGCGGATCGGCCGCCTTGG
>Ga0307477_10003010_pt1 | contig 12717 bp, 11 predicted proteins | sample atmos_gasesECM2C_FD_203316 | JGI IMG/M metagenome (GOLD analysis project Ga0307477, IMG submission 203316) | Hardwood forest soil microbial communities from Morgan-Monroe State Forest, Indiana, United States - atmos_gasesECM2C_515 | ecosystem: Environmental > Terrestrial > Soil > Temperate...
CGAGCCTGCAATCGCGGGCAAGGCCGCGGCGATGATCGTTTGATCGAGCGCACCCAAGAACATGGAGGGAGCCACGCGCAAGAACGCATGGCGAAACCGCACGCTCTTTTCTTCCGGCAGAGAAGAGAGAGCATTCGCAATTTTTGCGCCGACCGGCACGATCATTTCGCTCCATTCAGCTTTTGAAAGCATCATCCTGGATGAATCATCTCTCGCGCGTATGCGAGACCCATTCCATAGCCTCCGCCATTCGCCACAACAACAGCTCGCGCGGCTTCGTACGTTTCGTGGCGGGTCCAGTCACGCTGGAATTCCAAAAGGATCTGGATCCAGCTTGCCAGGCGAGCACCGGCTTGCTCCAATCTTCGGAGCGCGAGTTCGTGGCTCTGCGAAGTTAAGCCGCCGCAAGCGTCGCCAACAACGAACACCTCAAAGCCATCCTTTAGCGCTGAGAGCACTGGAAAGGATACGCAGGCTTCCGTGAGGAATCCCGCAACGATCAGCCGCTTGCGGTTGGTCGCGACAACTCCATTTCTGGCCGTATCATCTTCCCAAACATTCATGCTTCGGCGCTCGATAGCCTTTACGGACGGAAGCGCCTCCTGCAACCCCGGAAGCAAGGGACCGCTGTAGACTCGCGATGCGGATGTCGATGCGATGACTGGGACTCTGAAAGCGACCGCAGTGTTCGTGCCAATCCCACAGCATTGTTGAGGACGAGCTGCCGTGGGATGGACTCGACACCGAATCCGAGTCCCGCTTGAAAATCGACAAGCAACATCACGCATTCTTCTGGTTTCAAGAGTATGTCTATCGCAGCCATTCGGATCCGCCTAGAATTTGTAACCGGCCCAGAGCGCCCAATAATTCAGATTGCGCCCTGGTTCGGTCTGCTTCAAAAACTGTCCCGCGAAAAAAATCCCGTAGTCAGCTTGGAACCATAGATGGCGAGTCGTCTGCCAGCGCATCTCGACCCCAGGTCGGTGGCCGACAAATCGTGCGTTACTGTTTCCAGACGCTCTGATTAGCATTCCCGGTACGGAATAAACGCCGTCATTCAAGCTCTGGCGCCAATAGAAAATCCAATCTGTTGAGACGGTGACCCCATGTCTCCAGTCGGTTAACACGCGGGGATGCAGGTCTCTAAAGTTGAGCGGGCCAGGACCGGTATCAGCAATCACGCCAAAGTAATTTCCGATTGGGAAGAGCGGATAAAACGTGCCCAGCGTGTTGCTTCTCGGATTGTCACCACTGGAAATATCAGCTTTGAGGCTGAATCTTGGCTTAAGCCGCCAAGTGGGAACCGTGTAACCCGTATCGCTTGCGACGGTCCACGCTTGGAGACCGGCGGACCCAAAGCTTCCGAATTGCCAAACACCTTCGTAGTCGAAATCCCATCCACGTTCCTTTTCCGCGATCGGGCGGGAAAACCTTATTCCCAAGCTTTGCCGCTGCTCAGGCGCTGTTCCTCGCTCATAGCTCGCTTGCGCACGATTAAGACCTAAATAATAGGCGTCGATAGAAACTCCTCGAGACAACGGCCTCCATCCATACACTCCCCAAAACTCCACTTGATGATTAGGATAGTCATCGAAGAATCCGAAGTTGTCCAAACGAGGTCGGACGGCGAAAGCGTCGATGCGCCACGACCCCACCTTATTTAGTAAGCGAAATCCGATAAAGGTCAGGCGAACATTCGGGCCTTCACGCACGTCGATTAGCCGTCCGGCCCCATACTCCAACTCTTGTATGCCGACCCGCAGGGTTAACCAGTTGTGGTCGCCTGCAGTGGCGAGATCCACAAACGCGTTTTGGAAATCTAGCTTCTTCTCATCAATAGGGCGAGGGCCACCTATCCTGAACGACTCCAGACCAGACTTGAATTGAACAAAGGTCCGAACATGCTTGCCGAAATGTGCGTCAAGGCCCAATACGTAGCGTTCAAGGAAGAAGTTGTTCCAATACGGCTGTTGACCCCAGTAGTTATTGCCAGTCTGCTCCCAGACTTCACGAGCCTCACCGCTAATCGTGAGAAACCAATCATTGCGCCCGTGACGAAGACGAATGTACTTGATGGGATCCCAAAAATCCTGCCGAAGCTTGGGGTCGGCCAGGAAGCTCCAATCCTCGTCTTCCCTGAGCAGATGAAAGCTGCGGTCCGGGCTAGGGGAATCGGCAATCGAAGCTGACTGCCCATATGCGCAGTACACGTTGAAAAAGAGCGTCAGCGTCAATGCAGTGAAGGCTCGGATTGAGTTTGGTCGCTCCAATTCGTCCTTTATCTAGCGTTTTGCCGTTGAATGGATCTCTGCGATGTATCCTCCCGGGAATTGAACGATGGCTGCATCTCGGTCGCTAGTGGTGTACGGTGGGATCAATATTTCGACACCCGCTGCTTTGGCCTTAGTGAGCGTATCCGCCAGATTCGCCACTTCATATCCGGTCATTTCCCGGCCGTAGGGATACGGAAGGTGCCCGTCTGTGATGAACACGGTGAGCTTGCCAAATTGCGATTCAAGCCTTACTCGGCGATAGGTGTCTCCCGATCGTCCGATTTCTACGCCCGGAGCATGCGCATCGTCGGAGGCGGCTCTGCCGTGAGAGAATGCAAGAAAGCTACGAACGAACTCGTCTGCCTTGTCAGTGGAGACATAGACGCGATTTTCAGGAATCGACTGAAGTGCTCCGTAGGATGGCGCGGTGGTATGCCAATAGAGCTGCGTATTGACGCCGCCCGGCCACTGGATGATCGCGTCTCTCCCAATAGGGTCGTTGAAGGGAGCGACGAGGACATCCGCACCGGTTGAGCGAGCTGCGCGAATAGCCGCATCCAGGTCCGTGACAAGATAGCCCGTGCGCTCCAGGCCAAACGGATATGGGATGGGCGTCTTGAAACCGAACACTGATATTGACCCAACGGGAGTCAATACCAATTGCGACATTGTGCTGCTCGGCGTCGGAGTCACCGTAAACACGCCTTGTTTCGTGGTGGTACCGCCGAACGTAGCCAACAGGCTCGAGACGAAGCGGTCAAACTGGTCCGGTGCGACATAGACATGGGTCGTATCGTACTGCGGTCCGACCGCAACGCCCGGCGTTGCCGCAGTAGCCTGCGCGAGAACGGGGACAGAATTTTGCCAAGTCCACAGACGGCTGCCTGCAACAAGCACAACGATCCCGAAAAACATCGCCCCAAGCGATCTACTTCTTTGCATCGCAATGCTCCTCCTGTTTTGATGGCAGGTACGGCACAGCCCCGGCGAGCCTCCCATATGATTTCGTTGACGCCTTCTCAGTCTGTGTGAGCGCGAGGCTGCGGCTGCGCCACCGGTTGCGCACTCGCCGGCTGATCCCAATGCTTAGCCACGAGGCAAACCGAAGCAGCGTGTGCGAGACTGATCTTTTTTGCAAGAATCCAGCCGCCGAGTTGCTCCCCGAGCACCATTCCCAGAAGGCCGAGCAGAGCCACAATGGGCGGCGCCGGGCTTTTTACGCGGATTACTCCATACAGAACGCCGACAAACAGGCCCACAAGAAATGAAACAAAGAGCACCTTCATGCAGAGCACTCCTTCCCTGTTTCTGAATCCGGCGATGGAGACTAAGCCTTAGAACGCGAAACAATCGCAACCCAGTTCCCATAGCCCCAGGTCTCCCAAAACAGGGAGGTGCCAGCTCTTTTCCCGTAGGGAGTGGTTCGGCAGATGGGTGCAGACAGCGGAGTGGGAGGCCCCTAGAGCCTGATCCGAAGGCTTCGCATATCCGCCATACTGTTTGACGGGAGACCAGTCCGGACTCACGGGCAGGGCTGGCGGTGCGAGTTTGGAGAATTCGGCAGTGGCGTAAACGACCTTTCCGCCAACGACTGTGAGGACCGATTCAAGTTGCTTAATGTCCTCTTCCGGGATGGAAAAGTAGTCCGCCGAAAGGACGGCGAAATCCGCCAGTTGTCCCGGCGCGAGCGCGCCCTTCTTGTCGTTTTCCGTCGAGAACCAACTGCTCCCGAGCGTGTAGAGCTTCAAAGCTTCCTCTTGATCGAAGCGATTCTCAGAGGGGTAGAGACTCAAGCCCCCGATCGTCTTACCGGTGACGAGCCAGTAGAGCGAGAGGAATGGGTTGTAACTCGACACTCGGGTCGCGTCCGTGCCGGCTCCGACGGGAACACCCATTTCGAGCATGCGCCGAATGGGCGGCGTGCGCTTCGCCTGCTGCGCACCATAGCGTTCAACGAAGTATTCGCCCTGGAAGGCCATGCGGTTCTGGATGGCAATGCCCCCACCAAGCGCCTTCACGCGTTCGATGTTGCGATCCGTGATCGTTTCGCAGTGATCGAAAAACCAATGCAGGCCGTCAAACGGAACCTCCCGGTTCACCTCTTCGTAGACATTCAAGGCCCTTTCGATCGTTTCGTTGTAGGTTGTGTGCAAACGAAACGGCCAGCGGTTTTCGACGAGATGACGGACCACGGCTTTCAGTTCACTCTCCATGACTGGGAGCATGTCGGGACGGGGGTGGAGGAAATCTTCAAAGTCGGCTGCGTTAAAGACCAAATTTTCGCCCGCACCATTGACGTGATAGAAGTCATCTCCATCGCCGGGCTTGGTCATCTTGGTCCAGTTCTGAAAATCCTGAAGCTCCTGTTTGGGTTTCTGAGTGAAGAGGTTGTAGGCCAGGCGAACCGACAAGTCCCCATTCCGATGCAGTTCGTTTACGACGCCATAGTCGTCGGGATAGTTCTGGAAGCCGCCGCCGGCGTCGATGACGCTGGTGACGCCAAAGCGGTTCAGTTCTCGGAAGAAGAGCCTCGACGAGTTGAGTTGATCTTGGCGCGAGAGCTTGGGTCCCTTGGCCAGCGTTGAATAGAGAATGTTGGCGTTGGGCTTGGCGATGAGAAGGCCGGTCGGATTACCGTGCTTGTCGCGTTGCACCTCTCCTGCTGGAAATTCTGGCGAGTCCTTGCCATAACCGACTGCGCGCAGGGCAGCTCCGTTTAACAAGGCGCGGTCGTAAAGATGGAGAACAAAGACCGGCGTGTCCGGGGCGGCAGCATTGATTTCATCCAGCGTTGGCATACGTCGCTCGGCAAACTGAAATTCCGTCCAGCCGCCGACTACCCGTACCCACTGAGGCGCGGGGGTCCTGGCCGCTTGCTCTTTCAGCATGCGCAGTGCGTCGGCTAAGGAAGGCACGCCGTCCCAGCGCAACTCCATGTTGTAGTTTAGGCCCCCGCGAATCGGATGCATGTGCGAGTCATTCAGCCCGGGAATCACCGTGCGGCGGTTCGCATCGATGACTTGCGTCCCCGTCTCTCGCAGACGGAGAATCTCGTCGTCATTGCCGGCAGCTGAGATCTTTCCGGCGGATATTGCAACCGCCTCGACAAACGACGGAACCTGGTTCGTTGCGATTCTTGCGTTGTGAAGTATTGTGTCAACAGACATGGCCATCTCCTTCCGCTATTAAGATTGAATTCTGGGAGGGCTGGGGCTTGCCAGCCCTCCCGGTTCGCTAGTTGTGCGCGGCTGCAGCGGCTGGAACGATGTATTCCGCAAACTGTGTTGCCGGTAAACCGTGCACCATGGTGTAGGCGTATTCAACCCCGACGCCGTAGGCACCGAAGTGTGTCTTCACGATGTCCATCACCGCGTCATAGGTTCCCCTGAGAGACCAATCGCGCTGCCATTCGAGCATCGTGGAGAGAGCCGTTACGGGCTTTGCGCCCGCTTGAATTACACGCTTCATCGCGTTGTCGTGCGCCAACTGGCTTACGTCGCCGCAGCAATCCTCGACGACGTAGACTTCGTAGCCGTCGTGTATCGCCTGTACCGTCGGGAGAGCTACGCAGGTTTCCGTCCACAGTCCGGCCAGCACGATTTTCTTGCGGCCGGTTTTTTCGATCGCTGCCACGAAGTTCTTGTCATCCCAGGAATTCATCGACGACCGCTCGACGGGTTCCTGGCCGGGAAAGACCGCCCGGAGCTGCGGCCACATATTTCCGCTGAAAGACTTCGTTTCGACAGTCGAGAGTACAACCGGCAGTTCGAACACTCTTGCGGCCTTAGCGAGCGCGATCACGTTGTTGATAATCCCCTGGCGGTCGAAATTGCTGACTCCGAACAGCATTTGTGGCTGATGGTCGATCAACGCCACAACGCAATTGTCGGGAGTGAGTAACCCTTTTTCACTGCGCTTTGGACCGATGTTGCTTGGACTCATTTTTTGATTCCTCCATTGATGAGACTGGACTTACGGAACTTCTTTCCAAAACCGCTTGAGCGACCCCTTACGTATGCTATTCATGAGTTGAACGTGACCTCGTTCAAATCTCAGAAGTTGCTGCCCCTTCCGTGCTTCATTTCCTCTGGCTTAAAATCGCTTACCGTTATACTCTCTGTCTGGTACCAGGAACCAAATAGATACCTGGTTACCTCCGACCCGTGTCCGCCAAACGAATCGCCAGCATGTGCCCGATTGAAGAGCTGCTTGTGCTGATCGGCGGCCGATGGAAACCCGTTATCCTGTGGTGGCTCCTGAACAGTGAGGAACCCCTTCGATTCAAAGGTCTCCGGCAAAGAATGCCTCGAATCTCGCAGAAGGTGCTGACACAACAGCTGCGCGAGCTCGAGAGGGACGGGCTTGTAAGAAGGGAGATGTTTGCAGAAATGCCCGTTAGAGTGGAATATACGTCGACCCCTTTCGGAAGAAAGTTGCGCCCAGTCCTCCGGGTGCTCGACTCTTGGGCGCGAAAACACGTCATGGAAGCCAAAAGGGCCATATCGAAAGCCTTCTGAAGCCCGCAAGCTCCGAGACTTCCAAACTGACAAACAATGACTGTTTAGCGAAGGCATGACAGATCCCTGTTGGGCTACTCGATCAAGCTCGCCTCTAAACACATCTGATCGAGTGAGCAAGCAAGAGGATGCTTTTTTTGTGAACAAATTGCAGATCGCTTCTAAGTGCGCACACATGCACGTCGTTTCGCAGGAGAGCGGACCCCATTGGCCCCGACAATCTCCTTTGAAAAACGACGATCGTTTTCGAGGGGCAGGGTTCGCCCATGCCCCTCGAAGCTGCACCCGCCGCTGGAAAAGACTTTCAGCACGGCATTTGTGACTTACTATAGGTTCCCGCTTTCGCCGTTCTACTTTGAAATAAGTTGGAAACATTATTCGCCGTGCTCATACTCGCATGGGGCATCACTCTCCTCGTTTTAGTTCTATTCAACCTGCGCAATTTCTCGTTCATTCGCATCCGACCAGAAGGGGTAATTGCTATTTGCTACCGCTCTGTCCCTTGCGTGGGCACTTTTGTTGATTGTATTTCCTGCACGCAAACTCTGGCGTATTGTTGGCAACAGAGACACAAAACCTATGCCTCCAGAACGGCTCGTTAGCGAATAGCGCCCGGTAAGTCTTCGGGAGTTGACTCGGAAGGCCCAGGCCAATGAAGTGTTTTCGCGCTCCTTATGCGCCTTTTCCTTTCCGAGCGACAGGTTCACTCCTGGCTTGCTTCGATCTCACGAGCGCGGCAGACGAAGCTCCTTCGAGCGACAGTCCATAGCCAACTTCCCGCACGATGCGCTCCTTCAGCGGTTGGATAAAGTGGATGCGGGTGTTGCGACGCGTCACTTCCGGAGCCTTTAAGTACAGATCCGCCAATTCCCGCGCCCGACTGAGCGACTTACCGTTCGGCACAACTTCGGCCACGACTCCCCATTCCTGTGCAGTACGCGCCGTCAGGGGTTGCGGGTTCAAGAGGAACGCCTCGGCTCGTCCTGCTCCAGCGCGATGACTCCATGTGGTAAAGATTCCGTCGCCGGGTGCAACGCCAGCGGCGAAGTGCGCCACATCCTGGAACGTCGCACCCTCCGCCGCCACAATCACACTGGCAAGTAGCGCGTAATCTGAGTGCACATGGGCGCGTCCTTCAATAGCCGCGATGACCGGCACACGTATGTTGGATATGTTTTCCAAAGCCTGGACGCCTTCGTCATGAACCTGGCTCCAAACGCCCGGATCTGAGACATCCCCGAAAGACGACCAATCAACATCAACAATAAATTCCCCGCCGGCGCCGGTTAGGATCACGATTTTGTTCGCTCGATCTTGCGAAATCCGATAGAAGGCATCGACAAATTCCGTGTGAGCTTGCGCGGTCATAATGTGCGGCCCACCGTTGCTGTGGAACTCAGCAACCAGTACACCTTTGTCATCTCGTGTCAGGTTTAGGTTGTGATAAGCGGTGAAGTAGCTACTTTGAACTTGCATCGCATTCTCCTCTCCAAAAGCGATGTGGCACTCTCAACTGTCAACGAAAATCACCAGGCCGGTTTCGGTTGGATGCTCAGCGCGTCGCTCGGATGTAGTATTTTTTTTGGCTAATTCTGACTAAACCTGGTAATCGCCGAAGTTGGTACTAGCCTCCACATTTCCGATTTGTCGACAAATCACTGAGCGAATTTGTTCTATTTAAATCACTTCTGCCAACGACCCAGGCCAATCTAGAGCGGTAAAGTAGGACAATAGAGATTGGTACCCGAGACGAAACTGTGCCTACGTTTACGCGAAGCTGTTTGAGAAGCATTGCCTTATTTTTGCTCGAGTTCAGTGCGTTAAGCTCTGCCCCTATGCCGATCAAACGCGGTAAGGTCGGTCCTGGGAACGTCGCAGGCTATTTCGGACCAGAAAACAGTGTAGTCGATTCTCTTTGGATGAAGTGCCCATCACCAATCAGAAAGGAACAATATGTATGATAGACCACGTCATTCTCACTGTCAGTGACTTCAAGCGTTCCGTCGCTTTCTATACCAAGGCGCTGAAGCCACTTGGGATCACAGCTCTTCCAGACTACGAAGGCAAAGACGGACACCCAGACTTGAAAGGCTTTGGAGTTGGCAAAAGGCATTTTTTCTGGCTTAAAGAAGGGAAGCCCGATCCTCAGGCCATTCACGTTGGATTTGTAGCGAAAGACCATTCCGAAGTAGATGCATTCTACAAGGCCGCTTTAGCAGCTGGAGGAAAGAGTAAGGCATCACCTCAAGCTCGTCTCGAATACTATCCCGGCTATTATGCAACCTGGGTGCTTGATCCTGACGGCCACGATATTGAGGTCGTCAATAAAAGCTAGCCGAAGGCAAACGCGAAAACTGGAGAAGTTCGTACTAGCCAGGGTGGAAGTTCTGACGAGGAACGATGGCTCCATTACTCCATTATTTCTTCGTCTGACTTTCTAGTTCTTTGATAAGACGCTCCCCGACACTGTTGAACCCAGTGAGGAGTCCGCCCCACAGATGCTTGTCGCTCCAGAGATTGTCTCCAGTTTTGGGGTCTATTACGCTCAGGTAGGCGTATCGTGTGGGGGATTGCTTGTTGTAATTGGGCACCGCATCTTCCGTCACGTGGCCGTTCTCGATGCTGCCGGTCTGGCCACCAGCGAAGATGACATTGCCACCTTTATAGGGGTCGGCTGACAACAGGAAAACCAAGTCCGCGTGCTTCCGGTCCGTCACAAGTTGGAACTTTCTCCACTTCTTTAACTGGGCGAGCGCATTTTTCCCGACCGCATCTGAACCAGTTTCGTTATCGAAGTAGACGGTTTTCGCAGACAAGATTCGAGGTGATTGGGCCATTTGTTTCTGACCACGCGCAGGAACTAAGGCCAGAAAACCCGTGAGAATCAACATGAGGGGAACGGATTCGGAGATTCTCATGTGGTAACTCGAAGAGAACGGCCATAGTTTACACCTAGGTCTTGGTAAACGCGGGAATCATATTTGGGTCTGGGGGAGGGATGCGATTCTTGAGCGAGGAAGCGCTCCGAGGTATAGGCCGATGAATCGAAACATGTGTAGGAGCTATAACAGTGGCGGGAGGCGGCTATGTCATTGATTTCAAAGTCGGCCAGAGTTTTGGCGAACCACAGGAAAGAGTTTTAGGGGAGTCGGCTTATGAGACTCGGAATCCGGAAAACATTCAGGATACTTGCACCGGGAAATTCTCTGCGAAAGAGAGTTGCGTACAGCTTGGCCATTGCGCGGTTGATTTTGGTCCCTGTGATTTTCCTCGCGGTCTATTACCTGTTCGAAATGGGGTGGATCGTGGACCGGATCGTCAACTTGGACGCGCCGGCGGCGAAGCTGGCGCAGGGGGCTTCAATTGAGATTTTGGAGGCGCGGCGCGCCGAACGAAATTATCTGTTGCTCCACGACCCGATCTATAGAGCGGCGAACCGCGAGTCACTGGCCAGAAGCAGGGAGATTCTGAACCAGATACAGGACCTTGAGCCGCAAGACTCACCGGAAGCACAGAAGGCGCTGGAGGCGCTCGGCGTATACGAACAAAGGTTTGGTGCTGCGGAATCCGCGATGGCGCAGCCGGGGGGAGATGCCGACCGCATCCAGGCCGTGGTGCGCGCTTATGAAAGGGATTTAAACGATTTACTGCGAGGAGCGAAGTTGAAGAGACGCGAGCAGTTGATCGTGGAGCTTCGGAACCGCGTCGGGTCGTTTGATACGCAGATATCCGAGACTGTTCAGAAGGGCAACCCGGCCCTGGGGCCGGTGACTGCGGATTTGCAGACTTCTAGCCAGGAAGTGCTGCGACTGCTCTCCGAGCTTGAAACACGTAACTGGAAGCGGGTGGAGAGCGATCATAGAGAGGCGCGGCGGCTAATGCGATCGGCGGAATGGGCGTTGAGTATCGTGTCTGCGATTACGCTGCTGTTCAGCGTTTGGGTGAGTTTTGTTTTGCCACGGCAGGTTGTGAAACCGCTGATCAGCTTGCGAGAGGCGGTGGATCACGCGGCCAAGGGGGATGGCGCGATCGATCTGGAAATTGAAGGGCGCGGAGAAGTGGCGGATCTGGCGCTCAGCGTACGCAACCTGATCGTGCAGTTGCGGCAGAACGCCTGAGCGGGTTCTTGTGAGAACAACATATTGCGCGTCCAGATCCTCATACAGCTTCATTGCCGGCATCAACAACCCCGGCTTGATTGAGTCGCGATTCTGAATCCAAGTTCGGTGGTTCTCCGCAAAAAATCCGTACGACGGGGATCGATTCCCGTGAATCTCATTGAAGTGCAGGGTTGCTCACAAAAGCCCACGCGTGACATCCTCAAGTCCCATGATAACTGCTCGCGCCCTGCTTCGCTTCGCCTCCATGCTGTTCGCTCTTGACCAGGACGCTCTCCGATCGCTGCTGCTCGGGACGCGTTCGTGGCAGATGACCGAATATGAAAGCGAGGTTTACGGCTCCCGTCTGTTGTAAAGTCTCCGACGATGCCTCAACGCACGAACACGCGGGCTGACTCACAAAGTCCGTGGCGACCTCTTCGCCTCCCGTTGTTCCGAAACCTCCTGATCGCTGACTTTGTCTCCGACGTCGGAGCCTTCATGCAGGGCGTGGGCGCGGCTTGGCTGATGACTTCCCTCAGCAGCAGTCCCCTACAAATTGCACTGATCCAGACTGCTTCCGCTCTTCCCTTCTTCCTTCTTGCCCTTCCAGCTGGTTCCATCGGAGACATCGTCGACCGCCGCAAGTTGATTCTCGGAACTGAGTTTTGGATGCTAGCCATTGCCACCATCCTCGTAGTGGCCACGTTCACTCACTTCATCAGTCCTTGGCTGTTGCTCTTGCTGACCTTTGCGCTCTCCATCGGGGACGCACTGGAGTCCCCGGCGTGGAGAGCGATCTTCCCTGAACTCGTATCCAAGGAAGATTTATCTTCGGCGCTAGCCCTGAACGGGATTGAGTTCAACCTTGCTCGTGCCATTGGTCCCGCGCTGGGTGGCGTCATTATTGCAATTGCGGGAGTCGGAACTGCCTTCCTTCTGAACGTGGTCTCGTTCCTTGGCGTTATCGTTGTGATTGCCCGATGGAAACGCCCTGTCTCGATAAGAAGCTTGCCTGCGGAAACATTCACCGGAGCGACGTTTGCCGCGTTTCGATTCGTGCGGTACTCGCCGGGTATCCAACGCCTGTTGCTCAGGTCCGCGTGCGTTATTTTCTTTGCCAGCGCCTTCTGGGCCTTGTTACCGGCCGTCGCCAAAAACATCAGCCACAGTTCCCTCGGGTATGGGTTGTTACTCGGCTTCTTTGGCACTGGGGCCGTGCTCGGAGCCGTGATCCTCCAACGTTTGCGCAAAGCCTACTCCGTCGAAGTCATGGTTGCGGTCGCAACCGCGGTGTTCGCTTGCGTCCTAGCCGCGGCGGCACTCTTGCATAAACTCTGGATCCTGTCATTCTTTTCGTTTTTTGGAGGTGCGGCGTGGACGATCTTCATGTCCGTATTTAACACCCTGATCCAACGTCTCGCGCCCGATTGGGTCCGCGCACGCGTCCTCGCCGTTTATCTCTTCGTGTTCCAGGGCAGCATGACGGTTGGCAGCGTCCTCTGGGGTGCTTCGGCAGAACGGGTCAGTTTGGAAAAGGCTCTTCTTGGTTCCGGTCTGGGAATTGCCACCTGCTTGCTCTTACGTCTGCCCTTGCCGCTGCCTGAGCCCAGCACAACTCTTGATTCCTGGAATCACTGGCCAAAACCAATGATGTTCGCAGAGCCCGAGCCCGACGAGGGCCCGGTGCTCGTTACGGTCGAGTATAAGATAGACCCGGATAGAGCCCAGGAGTTTCTGGAAGCAATTCACGAGTACCAGCGAATTCGCCGCCGCGACGGCGCGACGCGTTGGGGTGTGTATTATGACTCCGAATCTCCCAGGATCTAT
>Ga0307477_10003011_pt1 | contig 12715 bp, 9 predicted proteins | sample atmos_gasesECM2C_FD_203316 | JGI IMG/M metagenome (GOLD analysis project Ga0307477, IMG submission 203316) | Hardwood forest soil microbial communities from Morgan-Monroe State Forest, Indiana, United States - atmos_gasesECM2C_515 | ecosystem: Environmental > Terrestrial > Soil > Temperate...
ACCGGGCACCGCGACCGAGCCGTGCATCCCTTCCAGCGAAAGGTGGCCGATGGGGCTAACCGCCGGCGGAATTGCCTGATAATCCAGCGGAGATGTCGTTCGGCTCTGCATCAGGCGCGTTCCCTATCTCTGTTCGGACGCTCAATCAGTAAATTTTGAATATTCAAAATGACGTTAGCGGGGCCTCTCTTGATTGTCAATCGGTGGTTCAGCCTCCAATCCTTTACTCGGTAAAAGGACGACCCGGCTTGCGGCAGGAACCCTCGAGGCTCGACGGAGATGGAATTACGACCCGGCCAGCGGGACGCCGTTGCGCCGGCAGACGTCTTTCAGCGCGTCCGCGGCGGTCTTGAACAACTGCGGCCCGGTAAATCCGCTGAACTGTCCGGCGACGCCCAAATGGGGCTCGAGGCTCAAAAACCCGCGGTAACCGCTGTCGTAAGCGTCCTTGAGGATCTGGCCGATGTCCCCGTCGCCCTGACCGGCGGGGACGATCTTGCCGCCGTTCAGTTGCGCGTCTTTCACGTGGATGTGGATCGTGTAGGGCTGGAGCGCCGGCCAGTTATCGATCGGCCTTTCTCCCGCCAGCACGAAATTGGCAAAATCAAAGGCGCTCCGCAGCTTCGGCGCGTTGATCGACTTCATAAGGTCGACGCACTCGCTGCCCTTTTCCCCATAAATGTCCTTTTCGTTTTCGTGAATAAGCACCACATCATGCGTCGCCATGTACTCGACCTTGGCCCTCATCCGCCGGACGACCTCATCGCGATGACGACGGATATCGTCCCCGGGCTGCGGGGGATAGTAGCTGAACAGCCGCAGAAACGGCGCCCCGAAATACTCCGTCAGTTCCACGGCCAGTTTGAACTTGTCAAAGTGTGCTTCCCACGGGTCGGTGATCTTCACCTTCCCGATCGGCGAACCGATGCTGATGACGCCCATGCCGTTGTCGCGTAGCCTCGTGCGAATTTCGGCGCGCAGGCTGCCGTCGAAGTCCATCACGTTGCGGTTGTTGACGCCCCGCAGTTCAAAGTGCGTGACGCCGTTCTCTTTGCAGGTGCGAATCTGCTGGTCCAGTTCGGGAGAAATCTCGTCGGCAAACGCGGACAGCCTGAGCATCGTCTTCACCTCGGTTTGGCGGAATGTTGGACCAGCCGGAGCGGGCCGTCAAGGATGGCAGCGCCGAGCTGAAACGGCGTATGGCAGAGCACGCTTATCGCGGCCAAAACGTAGCATTTCGCATTCGCCCCCGCTTATCTGTACAATTGATCGCTCGCACGTCGGCGGCACCGGGATTGCTTTCACCTCCCGCTGACGTTTTGACGGATTAGCAACGTGGCAGCCATGAGGAAAAAGGACCTCACAGGTGCTCGGCGCGCGGCAAAGGAAGGACCGGGCCGCAAGCGGACGCTCCTGAAGGGCAAGCGATCGCGCAATATCGCGCGCGGCCGGCGCGACGCGGCCGAACCGCGTGGTACGTCGGTCATTCCGCAGGAGTATGTCGCGCGGCCAGAAGTTAGCGCACCCCGCCCGCCGGCGTTCCACATCGTCGGCATCGGCGCCAGTGCCGGAGGACTGGAAGCCTGCTCGCAACTCCTGCGCGCGCTTCCGGAAAACGTGAAATTCGCGATGGTGGTCGTGCAGCACCTGGCGCCGGGGCATGAGAGTTTCCTCCCGACCCTTTTGGCGACCACCACGCCGCTCTCCGTCGAACCAGCGGCCGACAGGACAAAGGTCGAGCCGGGCCGTGTTTACGTTATTCCTCCAAACGCCCACCTCGAAATCCAAGAGGGCGTGTTGCGGCTCGTGCCGCGTCCGACGGACCACACGCAATACATGCCGGTCGATCACTTCCTGCGATCGCTGGCGGAGTACGCACAGGCCCGCGCCATCGGCGTGGTCCTCTCTGGCACCGCCTCCGATGGCGCCGAGGGACTGCGCGAGATTAAGGCATCCGATGGGATCGCCATCGCGCAGGACCCGCTGACCGCCAAATACGACGGCATGCCGCGTGCGGCGGCGAACACCGGTGTGGTAGACCTCGTCCTTTCTCCCGAGGAAATCGCCAAGGAGCTGGTTCGCATCTCGGAGCATACCCTGTTGGCGGTGGGGCCGGTCGGCAAGGGACACGCAGTGGAAGAGGCCGGGCCGGAGGTCGTGCCCGACGAGCATCACATGGCCAGGATCTTCAGCATCCTGCGTAAGATCTCGGGTGTGGATTTCTCCCAATACAAGCTGCCGACGATCCGTCGGCGGCTGCACCGCCGGATGGTGCTGCACAAGATAGAAAACATCGATCAGTACGTCCGGTTTCTTCAGGGCAATCCGTCGGAGGCGCAGTCGCTATATCAGGACATCCTGATCCACGTAACGCGATTTTTCCGTGACCCCGAATCATTCCAGTGCCTGACAAACAAGGTCTTCGCCAAGATCATGGAGGACCGCGACCCGGATACGCCGGTCCGCATCTGGGTGCCGGGGTGCTCGACCGGGGAGGAAGCGTATTCGGTGGCCATCGCGCTGCTGGAGTTTCTGGGAAACAAGGCCGGCGGTACGGCAGGGCACATCTTCGCCACTGACGTCAGCGAAGCCGCCATCGAGCGGGCGCGGTCCGGCATCTTCCCGGAAAATATTTCCGCCGACCTCTCGCCTGATCGTCTCCGCCGCTTCTTCGCCCGCATCGACGGCAATTACCGCATCACCAAGCAGGTCCGCGACATGTGCGTCTTTGCCCGCCAGGATCTGACGCGCGACCCCCGTTCTCCAAGCTCGACCTGATTGTCTGCCGCAACGTGCTCATTTATCTGGGGCCCATCCTCCAGCGCCGGCTGATGTCGGTATTCCATTACGCGCTAAAGCCCAACGGCTTTTTGATGCTGGGCAGCGCTGAAACCATCGGGACGTATCTGGACCTGTTCAGCGCCGTCGACAAGCGGCACAAGATCTACATGAAGAGGCCGGGGGTGGCGCGGGCGGACATGGAGTTCCCCCTCGGCCCGGCGTTGGGGCGCGAGGAGGGTGGCAAGAAGTCGTCGTTGCAAGGGCACGGAACGACCAACGTCCAGAACGAGGCCAATCGCATTGTCCTGACGCGCTTCTCCCCGCCCGCCGTGCTTGTCGACAGCGACCTGAAGATCGTGCAGTTCCGAGGTCAGACCGGAATGTTCCTCGAGCCCGCGCCGGGCGAGGCGAGCCTGGACCTTTTGAAGATGGCGCGCGAAGGTTTGCTGTTCGGGCTTCGCGCCGCGGTTGCCGAAGCGCGCAAGAAGGACGCACCGGCGCGCAGAAAAAGGCTGCGGGTCAGGCACAACGGAGCGGCACGTGAAGTGACGGTGGAGGTGATCCCAATTTCCATCGCCGGCGAAGGGCGCTACTTCCTCGTGCTTTTCGAGTCGGATCTCGCCTCACGAACGCCCGACGCCGAGCCGCCAACGCCGGGCAAGGCGGCCAAGGCGAGGCTGAAACGACGGGACGATCGCGCGGCCCGCCTGGAGCAGGAACTGGCCGCCAGCCGCGAATACCTCCAGTCATTGATCCAGGACCTCGAAGCGGCGAACGCGGAGTTGCAATCCGCCAACGAGGAAATCCTTTCCGCCAACGAGGAGCTTCAGAGCACCAACGAGGAACTGGATACCGCCAAGGAGGAACTCCAGAGCACCAACGAAGAACTGAACACCGTCAACGAGGAGCTCCATGCGCGCAACGAGGAATTGAGCCGGGTCAACAGCGATCTGCTCAACCTGCTGGGGAGTGTGCAGATTGCCATCGTGATGGTGACCAACGATCTGCGCATCCGCCGCTTCACGCCCATGGCCGAAAGGGTGCTGAACCTGATTCCCACGGACATCGGGCGGCCGATCGGCGACATCAAGCCGAACATCGATTGCCCCGAGCTGGAGAAAATGATCGCCGAGGCCATCGACAGCGTGAACATTCGAGAGAGTCAGTGCCATGACCGTCATGGCAACCCCCTTCTGCTGCGTATCCGTCCATACAAGAACGTCGAGAACCGGATCGACGGCGCCGTGCTGGCGTTGTTCGACCTTTCTCAGCCGACCCGGCCTGACGGCGTCAATTCGGACCTCAAGGCGGCGGCGACGAACGAAATGGTGAATCCTGGCATCGCCGAGCCGCTCTCGCGTCAGCAGATCGAAGCGATTCTCGATACGGCCCGCCGACCGATGGTGGTGCTCGACGGGGCGTTGCGCGTGAACGCGGTCAACAACGCATTCTGCCGGACGTTCGGCACGTCCTCGCAGGCGTGCGAGGGCAAGACGCTCTACGAGCTGAGCGATGGAAGGTGGGACTCGGCGGGCATGCGCCGCCTCCTGGAGGAGGTGCTTCCCCGGGAAAACAAGGTCGAGCAATATCCGCTTGATTTCCCGTTGGCGGGCGGGAAAAACCAGACTATGTTGGTGAGTGCTCGCCGCACGAACCGGGACGGAGCGGGAACTTTGATCAGTTTAGCGATCGACCCGCCCCAACCCGTGTGATCGGCGAGGACCCGCGGCTAAGGCCGCCAAAATGGACCCCGTGCGAAATGGCCAGGATGGGCGCAGAATCGGGTCGTCGGCAGTTTGTGCAGCGTTTGCGCAAGGCTCAATCGCAGTTGCGTTCCCAGCGCGAGTTCATGGCCGCTATTCGTGCCGCCGACTTGTACCGAACCAGGGCCGATACCCTGCAAAAAGACCTCGAGGCCATGCGGCGGTCGCTCCGCGCCTCGCGCGATCGCTTCGGGGACTTGTACGATTTTGCCCCCATCGGCTACCTCACCCTCGATCAGAGCGGAATCATCGAGGACCTGAACTTAACCAGCGCCGCGTTGTTTAACATTCATCGCGGCCGCGCTGTCGGCATGCCGTTGTTCAGCTTCGTCGCCGAGGCTGACCGTCCGTTGTTTCTCGATCACATGGCAAGAGCTCGAAGCGCCGAGTTGGCGGTTACCGAACTGAACTTGCGTCCGCGCGATTCGGCCGCGGTTTCGGTACAGCTCCGCACCAAGGCCTGGGGGTCGGCCGGCGCCACCGAGCATTTGTATCCGACCGCGATCACGGACCTGACCGAAATCCGCTCTGCCGAAGCCGAGCGCCTCAGACTCCTCAAGCAGACCGAGGACGCCATGGCTGCCAGCCGTGCCAAGGACCGCTTTCTGGCCATGCTCAGCCACGAGCTGCGCACTCCACTGACGCCGGTAATGGCCGTTATCACGTCGTCGGCGCTCAACGAGGCCGTTCCCCCGCACCTGCGCTATCTGCTGGATATCGCCCGGCACAGCGTCGAGATGGAGGTGCGGCTGATCAACGACCTGCTGGATTTTACCCGAATTGGCCAGGCCAAAATGCGGGTCGAAAAGGTTGCGGCCGATCTGCACCAACTCGTGCACGAGGTCGTGCAGATGTGCGACAGCGAGATGCGCGAGAAGCAGTTGCAGCTTTCCCTTGCCTTGCAGGCGCGGCATCATCAGGTTGAAGCGGACCCGCCGCGGATGCGGCAGGTCTTTTCAAACCTCCTGCGCAACGCCATCAAGTTCACGCCGCGGGGTAACAGCATCTTCATCCGCTCGGCCAACCTGGGCACCGATCGGATCACCGTCAGCGTACGCGACACGGAGTTGGGCATCGACCCCACGAAGCTCCAGCAACTTTTCGAACCCTTCGTTCAGCTCGAAGACTCCTCGATGCGCCAGGGCCTTGGACTGGGGCTGACCATTTGCAAAGCGCTGGTGACGGCGCATCACGGGACCATTACGGCGTACAGCGAAGGGCCTGGGCGGGGCGCGACTTTCGAGGTGACATTGGCGACTGTGGCGGATTCCAACGATGCCTCCGGCAGCGCCGCGGCGCTGCCCTCCTCGCCACATGCGGCTTCTTCCAATGGCGGACCATCGGTTTCCCGGCCGCTGCGCATCATGCTGGTTGAAGACCATCGCGATACCGCCAAGCTCATGTCCCGCGTGCTGGCACGCGGGGGGCACGTCGTCGAGGTCGCCAACACTGTCGCCGCGGCGCTTGAATTGGCACGCCAGCCTTTCGACGTCGTCATCAGCGATTTGTGTCTTCCGGACGGGGACGGATGCGAACTGATGCGCCAACTTGCCCCGCGCGGCTTCCGCGGCATCGCGCTGTCCGGGCTCGCCAGCGACGACGATGCAAACCGTTGTCGCGACGCCGGCTTCGCAAGGCACTTGTCCAAGCCGGTCGATATGCAAACGCTGCTGAAGGCCATCGCCGACGTCGCATCGGGCTATCGCGACACATAAAATGGCAGCACCCGGTTCATGCTTTCAAAGAATATCCGAGCGGTCGCGAGATTGAATGCTAGCGTTAGCACAATGCATGCGGCGGCCCTCCACCCGGTTGGCCGAAGGCGCAGCGTTGCCACAGAGGCAACTCCCTGAATGAGGAAAAATGCCATTTGCCATCCGATGGCGCGGTAGCCAGCGGCGATGTCGAAGACGTATTCGTGGACGATCCCCGAAAACGCGAAGGTGATCAGCGTTGCCCGCACGGGGTGGCGCACGCCGCCTGACGGTTTAAAGACGTACTCGTAGAAGAACTGCTCGGCGGGGCGGTTGTAACGCCGCCAGAACTCGGCGGGCGTGCGGGCCGAGAAGAAACTGCCCATCGCATCGGTCGCCGGGATGGCCAGCAGGCGGCATCCCGCCGCCAGGCCGTTGGGAAGCGTCCGGATGACCAGGAATAATCCGACGATTTTGGTCACGTGTTCGAGCGCCGCCGGATACATTCGCCAATCGATTCGGAAAACCTGAATCAGCAGCAGTACCGATGCCGCGCCCGCGGTCAGGCCGGCGAGGCATTGAATCAGGTCGTTTCGCCAGGGCGGTCGCGGCTCGGCCAGGACCCTCCGCCAGACCAGGTTCAGTGCATTAGGAAGATAGGTGACGAACTGCCAGGGGCCTGGCCGCAGCCCGGCCTGGGCTGTCCGGTGCAGGTCGTACAGCTTCACGCCGACCAGAATTGCGGCCAGCGATGCCATAAGCCGCGGGAATTTCGTCCGCTCGGGTACGATCAGCGGCGACAGAAAAACCAGGAGTTCAAGCAAGACCAGGGCTATCCATCGCCAACGAGTTGGCAGCCGCAGGAGCGCATAGAAGCAGACTCCCGACATGAACGCGACGCCGATGGCAATGCCGAGTCGAATCGAGGGAGTCAATCGGTCTTGAGACGGAATCGACTTCGAGGCGTTGCATCGACGGCGCTAATTAAGACTGGGCCCTCGAAAATCATTTGGCACCGCGGCCTGGAGCGCCGAGTGAATCGCCTCGAACGCCTCGACGACGCGGCCGACGCGGTGGCGGACGTCGCCGTCGGCCAGCAGCGATTGCTTGAAGTGGACATCCTCCAGAAAGTTGAAGGCCACCAGATCGGCGATTTGGGAGGTGGGAATCGGTGAGGCGAGCATCTCGCGGAAGCGGCGACCGATGCCGGTCGCCAGAAGCCGGCCGTCATCGAACAGCGCCTCGAGCCGGCGGCGATCCTCGGCCAAGTCGATTTCCAGAACCGGCATCTGCTCCAGTGCCGTCAGCTCGGCCATGCGGTAGAGCTTGTCGCCGTGCTCGCGAACGATCCGCGCCCGCGCCTGGCCCTGAAGCAAAAGGTTGTAGCGGCCGTCAGAAAGCCGCTCGTGGGTGAGGATGAGTCCGACGCAGACGACCGGTTCGATCGCCGGGCGTCCGTGGTAGTTCTTTTCCCAGCCGGGACGCAGCAAAGCCATGGCAACCTGCCCGTCCTCAAGCAGGGCGTCGGCAACCATGGCTTTGTAGCGTTCCTCAAATATGTGAAGTGGGAGCACCGCACGCGGCAGCAGGACGACGTTCGGCAGCGGAAACAACGGCACCGCTGACAAGTCGTCCTGATCGCCTGGGTCCGGCATGCCTCAGATTGTAGGCGCACTGCGCAGTTCGCGCTCCGCCCGATACCAGTTTTCTTCCTGGCTGCCGCCCTTGCCCGACTTCCAGATTTCGTAGGCTTTGCGGGCGATCTGGTCGTGGGTGGGCGCCGGCCTCTTCTGAGACATTGCCGAAGTCGAAACCCTCGGGGGGAGCGAGGTATTACGGACGGCGGTCGAGGAGACGGGCGAAGAGGTCGAATTGCCGGCACGCGAGGCGGAGGCCGAATTGCCCGAACGAGTACCGGTTGACGACGACGTGGATTTCTTTGCAGCCATGATAATACTCCTTCACTATCGCCAGAGGTCGCTACGGTTGGCCACGAAAGCGGGCTATCAAACTCCTTTTCACCCACTGCCACCGAGCATGTAACACAACCATCGGCACCTTTCAATCTCGGTCATTATTTTATTGGCCATAGACGGACTGGATCGCTCGCAACGCCGCTCGCGGGATCAGATAAGATAAGGTGAGCCGTCGCCGGGGCGGCTGGGATGATGTCCCATCGAGCGTTGGCGGGCATGTCTGGAACGCGAATCGGAATTCTGATGTTCTGCGCGGCGATTTTGCCGCGTGGTGCGACGCTTTTGGCGGCATCGGAGCCGCTCACTTTCGAGTCGGCCGTGCGGCCGATCCTCAAAACACATTGTTTCCCGTGCCATGGCGAAGATGGCACGCACAAGGGCGAGCTCGACCTGCGGCTTTGCCGGCTGATCGTGAAGGGGGGCAAGTCGGGTCCGGCGCTCGTGCCGGGAGACGCCGCGACAAGCCTGATCTGCAAGAAAATCCGCGGCGGCGAAATGCCTAAGGGAAAGCCCCGGCTTTCGGACAGCGAGATTCAGACCATCATTGCCTGGGTGTCGGCGGGAGCGAAGACCGCCAGGCCGGAGCCGCTGCAAGTGCCGGTGATGTGGATCACCGAGCAGGAGAGGGCGTTCTGGTCGTTCCAGCCCGTGACGCGGCCTGCGGTACCGGTGACGCCGCCGACCGCGCCCGTCCGCACGCCCATCGACGCATTCGTGTATGAGAAGCTCGCGGCCAAGGGGCTGACGCTTTCTCCCGAGGCGGATCGGGCGACGCTGATCCGGCGGGCGTATATCGATCTAATGGGATTGCCGCCATCTCCAGTCGAAGTGGCGCAATTCGTCTCGGACTCCTCCCCCGATGCATACGAGCGGCTGCTCGACCGCTTGCTCGAATCGCCGCGATATGGCGAGCGGTGGGGGCGCTTCTGGCTCGACGTGGCGGGATATGCCGAATCCGACGGGTTCAATGAAGCCGACCGGCCACGGCCGTTCGCCTGGAAGTATCGCGATTACGTCATCCGTTCGTACAACGCCGACAAGCCGTTCGATCAGTTCATCCGCGAGCAGCTCGCCGGCGACGAGATGGTCAAGCGGCCTTTTGAGAATCTAAGCCTCGAGGACCAGGATCGCTTGATCGCCACCGGGTTTCTTCGCATGGCGCCGGACGGAACGGAGACATCGAATCCGAACCCGATGCTGGCCCGAAACGAGGCCGTCGCCGGCACGATCAAGATCGTGAGCACCGCGCTGCTGGGCCTGACGGTTGGGTGCGCGCAGTGCCACGATCATCGTTACGATCCGATTCCCCAAGTTGACTACCACCGCCTTCGGGCGATCTTCGACCCGGCGTTCGACCTCGAGCATTGGCGGGCGCCCTCACGGCGATTGATCTCGGTGATGAAGGGCCAGCAACGGAAAGAGGCCGAGGGAATCGAAGTCAAGGCCGCCGAGGAAGACCGGCGGATCGCGGCGGAGGAAAGGGCGGCCCTGGAAAAAGTCTTCGAGCGTGAGCTGGCAAAGGTTCCCCAGGAGATGCGCGAGGCGGTCCGCGACGCCCGAAATACGCCGCGGGAGCATCGCACGCCCGAGCAGGTCGAGTTGCTGCGCGTCTATCCGAGCGCGGACGTGTTCCGGCAACTGGATTTGTACGATCCGCCGACCTACCAGCGGATTCAGAAGGAACGCGAGGCGGTGGCGCAAATCCGCGCAACCAAGCCGCCGGACGATGCGATCGACGCGCTGACGGAGATGCCAGGACAGGTTCCGGTCAGCCGGCTTTTCTATCGCGGCGACGTCGAGCAGCCGCGACAGGCGATCGAGCCCGGTGGGCTGACCGTTCTGGCCTCGACACGTTCCGCGGACGACATCCCGCTAAAAGATCCGAACCTGCCGACGACCGGCCGGCGGCTGGCCTACGCCCGAATGCTGACCGACGACACGCACCCGCTGGTGGCGCGGGTGCTGGTCAATCGCGCCTGGATGCACCACTTCGGAGTTGGAATCGTCGCCACGCCCGGAGATTTCGGGAGCCTGGGCGAGCGGCCGACGCACCCGAAGCTGCTGGACTGGCTGGCCAGGGAGTTCATGTCGGGTGGGTGGAAACTCAAGCGCCTACACAAGCTCATCATGCTTTCTGCGGTTTACCGCCAGTCGTCGCAGCGCCAGCCGCAGCTCGAGGCGGCCGATCCGGAGAACCGGCTACTTGGCCGATACAACCTGCGACGGCTCGACGCCGAGGCGATTCGCGATTCGATCCTCATGGCCGCGGGCACGCTCAATCTGCGCATGTTCGGCCCATCCACGCCGGTCGGCGAAGACCGCGACGGGCGGGTGGTGGTCGGCCGCCAGAAGCGAAACGTCAACGGCGAAGCGGTGGGGGTGGACGCCGTCGATGCCGACGCGTTTCGCCGCAGCATTTACGTTCAGGTCCGGCGCAGCCAGCCGCTGGCGATGCTCGAAGCCTTCGACATGCCGCAGATGAATCCGAATTGTGATCTGCGGCGGGCATCGACCGTCGCGCCGCAATCACTACTGCTGATGAACGACAGTTTCCTCGTCGAGCAATCGCTGGCGATGGCCCGGCGGCTCGAGGAAGACGCGCCTTTCGACCGGCCGGCCCAGGTGCGCGAGGGTTGGTCGTTGCTATTCGGTGTCGAACCGACCGGCGCGGAGCTTGGGCGGGCGCTGGAGTTTGTCGCGCAGCAAGCGGCGGATTTGCGCCAGCGTCCGCCGGCTCCTGTGCAGAGCAACAAGCCGCCCGAGGCCGCGGCGGATGATCCGGAATCGCGAGCGCTGGCAAGCTGGTGCCAGGCATTGATGAGTTCGAATCGGTTCCTTTACGTCGATTAAACGCGCCTCTGGAGGTCGTCACAATGGACAAGAGACACACGGGCCTGTGTTGCTCGAGACGACATTTGCTGGCGCAGGGGGCGATGGGGATCAGCTCGGTTGCCCTCGCGTGGCTGCTCGACCGGGATAAGCTGCTGGCGGAAATTCCTCCGCAGCCCGAGATCGGCACGCCGCACTACGATTTGACGCCCAAGCCGCCCCTTCTGCCGGCGCGGGCGCGGGCGATGATCTCCATGTTCATGGTCGGCGGGCCGAGTCAGATCGACCTGTTCGATCCCAAGCCGCTGCTCGAGAAATACGACGGCAAGGCGTTCCCCGGCGTGGTCAAATACGACAATTCCGCGCAGGCCAGCTCGAAGGTGCTTGCGAGCCCGTGGCGGTTCAATCGCTGCGGCCAAAGCGGGACCGAGATTACTGAGCTGCTGCCGTTCATCGGGTGCGTTGCCGACGACATCACGGTGATTCGCTCGATGCACACCGGCGTGGACAACCACGGGCAGTCGATGTACGCGCTGAACACCGGCCGGCCGCTGGCAGGGAGGCCGGCGCTGGGAAGCTGGATGACCTACGGCCTGGGCAGCGAGAGCCAGGAGCTTCCCGCCTTTGTCGCGCTCACGCACCCGAACGGCGCGCCGCTGCTTGGCGGCGAGAACTGGAGCAATGCATGGCTTCCCAGCGTTTACCAGGGGACGCTGATCCGCCCGCGGGAGCCGCGGATTCTCGACCTCGATCCCCCTGAATCGCTTCGCGGCACGCCGCAGGATCGGCAGCTTGGCTATGTCGATGATTTGAACGAAGGCCACCTGGAGAATCATCCGGCCGAGTCGGACCTGGAAGCGCGGATCGCCAGCTTCGAGTTGGCGGCGCGCATGCAGACCGCCGCGAAGGAAGCCCTCGACATTTCCGGCGAATCGGCGGCCACGCGGCGGCTCTACGGCATCGACGACCCGCTCACGCGCGATTATGGAACGCGTTGCCTGATCGCCCGGCGGCTGGTCGAACGCGGCGTGCGGTTCGTGCAAATCTACAACAACGGGCAGACCTGGGACCATCACGACCACCTGGTCAGCGCGCTTCCGGCTCGCTGCGCAGAGATCGACAGACCCGCCGCGGCGCTGGTGCTGGACCTCAAGAGTCGTGGGCTGCTGGATTCCACGTTGGTTCACTGGGGCGGGGAGATGGGCCGGCTGCCGGTCATTCAGAACGACGCCGGCCGGGACAAAGTCGGCCGCGACCACAATACCTATGGCTTTTCCATGTGGCTGGCGGGTGGAGGCATCCGCGGCGGCTACGTCCACGGCGCCACCGACGAGTTCGGCCACCATGCCGTGACCGATGTGGTGCATCATTACGACTACCACGCGACCCTGCTGCACCTGTTCGGTCTTGACCCTTCGCGGCTGGTCTATAAGCGCAACGGCCAGGCCATGACGCTGACCGACCGACAGGATTATCGCATCGTCAAGGAACTTCTGGCTTGATTCGCTGTTGAGCCGGCCGACAGCCATTGCCGCAAATCCTCGTCGCCGAGGAGCCGTCGCGCGAGAAGGGCGTAACCCTGGGTCAAGGGATGACTCGCGTCGGCGTAGAGATCGCTGGGCAAAGATTGCGCTACGATGACGGATACATGGTTTTGCCTCAGCCAATTCGC
>Ga0307477_10003012_pt1 | contig 12709 bp, 14 predicted proteins | sample atmos_gasesECM2C_FD_203316 | JGI IMG/M metagenome (GOLD analysis project Ga0307477, IMG submission 203316) | Hardwood forest soil microbial communities from Morgan-Monroe State Forest, Indiana, United States - atmos_gasesECM2C_515 | ecosystem: Environmental > Terrestrial > Soil > Temperate...
ACCGCGGGCATCGCCGGCACCGCTGGTCGGTCCGAGCATTCGCGGCCACTGTTGGGACCACCACCGCAGGCGCGCCCACCAAGTCATCGTTCGTCTCGTGCAAGGCTGTCCCGGACCGCCGCTCCCACGGAAGCACGCCGCCCAATGCCTCGCAGCGCCTTGCATGATCGAACGATCCGACTCGGAGCGGGCGCGCCCTCGCGCGCTCGACGCAGCCGAAGGATCGCCGCCGCCGCGACCCGCTGTCAACGGCGCCACCAGGGGGAAGTGATCGACGGGCGTCCGGCGCGGACACCCACGGGCCGCGCGCGGGGGCGAGCCCGGCGTCAGTGCTTCCGGTTCTCCTTTCTCACGACCAGCTTCAACCCCGACCACGTGGCATCGACCGCGCACACCTTGATGTCGACGAGTCCGAGTGGCAGGGCGAGCGCTCGCAGCACGTCTTCGGTGATGTCGGTCGCGACGCCCGAGGCTTGCTTGGGCCACGACACCCAGATCGCGGCGTCGTCGCGCAGGCGCCGCCGCGCCCCCCGAAGCTCGGTCGACAGCCGGGCCCGGTCCGTGGCAAACAGATGCACCAGGTCGGTGCGGCCCGACACGGTCGAGCGGATCCGCAGGTCAGCGGGAAGCGACGCGACCAGGCTCGTATAGGGCCGGGGCGCGCCGCGCACGCACACCGTAAACCCCGCCTTGATCCCGAGCTTCTCCCGGAGCGGCGTCCCCGAATACCCCGTCACGTCCGATCGCTCGCCCCTCCGGCGGCGTGTCGCCTGGTTTCCCCGAGGCCGCGCCATCCGCCCGGAGCGTCAGGCTCCGTAGTAGCGGCCGTTCACCTCGTCGCCCATGACCGCGAAGTCGCAGGTCGAAGCCGCCAACGGATCTGTCTTGAAGGTGAAGTCAAGCGAGGGGACGCGAATCGTCGCCTCGAGCTGCGCGCTCGCCTGAACGCCGATGAAGCGGTACTGACGCACCGGGTCCTCATACTTCACGGGCGCGTCGGTGGCCGTGAGGACCAGCCTAAAGTCCATGAAGGCGGGAGTCGTTTCCGCGTCGATCGCGGGCCAGCGCGGCTGATCGATGATGGGCACGTTCGTCAGCGCCAGCGTGGCCTGTTTTCCGTCGGGCGTAAACGTCAAGCCGCTCTCGGGCACGGGCGTCACCCAGTAGAGGCCTTCCGGCGAGATCGGTGGATGGAAATCGTGAATCTGGTTCTCGGGGACCGCCGGTCCCTTGAAGACGGTGAGTCAGGTATGGGCGAAGATCGCCTGATGCGCCTCGCGGGCGGCCCAGTATTCCCCGGCCATGTAGCTGTAGTCCGTCGTCCGTGCCCCCCAGGCGAGGCGATTCCCTTGATTGTCGGTGCCCATGCCGTGGAAGCCGTTGCAGCGGGCGAGCTTCCCTTTGAAATGAAAGATGTTCGACAGCTCGACGTTGGGCATCGGGCTTTGGTTGTGATTGCCGTTCTTGTCGAGCCAGGGAATAGGAAACGGGCAGGACCCGCCGTTCGACGGTTCATGGTTCTGCGGGATGACCGCGGAACACGCTCCGGGCACGTCCTGCGCGCGCCACACGCGGCGCGGCAGCGACCCGCTCACGGCCGACGCAACCCCCGCTGCAAGAAACGAGCGCCGGGTCACCGCAACATCCGATCCGCCATGACGATCCATGACGACCCCCTTCTGGTAAGTCGCCGTCGGCTGAAACCGCGGCGAACGCCACTGGAGCACGCAAGCACTGCATGATGCGGTCCACGAAGATACGAAAAGCCCCGACGCGGGCGTCGGGCCCTCCCTTTACAGCGTCGCGCGCAGCCGTTCGAAGGCCGCGCCCGGATCGCGGGCCATGAGGATCGGCCGGCCCACGACGAGGTGGGTCGCCCCCCGGCGGATCGCTTCCGCGGCACTCACCGTGCGCGCCTGGTCTTCCACTGGCTCCTCGGGCAGCCTGATACCGGGCACGACGATCCAGGGATCGGGGCCCAGTGCCTCGCGCAGAATCCCGAGTTCTGCTCCCGAGGCTACGACGCCGCGCAGGCCCGCGGCGCACGCCATGCGCGCCAGGCGCTCGACCTCGAACCCGACGTCCGGCACCCCGCGGCCCAGGACCTGGGCGAGACTCGCCGCGTCGTGCGAGGTCAGCACCGTGACCCCGACGAGAGGGAGCGGCCCCGCCGCGGTCACCGCGGTTTCGAGCATCGCCTGCCCTCCGAGGCAGTGCAGCGTGGCGAGCGAGACGCCGAGCTCGCGGGCGGCACCCACGGCCCGGGCCACGGCGCTCGGGATGTCGTGCCATTTGAGATCGAGGAACACGCGGACGCCGCGCGAGGCGAACTCACGGACGAGTGCCGGCCCCTCGCGGGCGAAGAGACCGGGGCCAACCTTGGCCCACGCGAGGCCCGGGAGCCGGTCGGCGAAGCCCAGGGCCTCACGCGCCGTTGCGACGTCGAAGGCGACGATGAGCTCAGCCACGGTCGAGCTCCCGCGCCACGCGCTCCGGGACCCGGGGGTCGGCGAGCGCCGCGGTCCCGATCGCCACGAGCACCGCCCCCGCCTGGAGGTACTCCCGTGCGTCGCCCGCGCTGCGCACGCCGCCCACGCCGATGACGGGCAAGCCAACGCGCTCCGCCACGCGCCGCGTGGCGAGCACGCCCACAGGCAGGAGTGCCGGACCGCTCACCCCGCCGTTCGGCGCGCCCAGTCGGCCGGCGAGCATCCCGGGGATCGTGTTGACGAGGCTCACGGCGTCGGCGCCCTCGTCCTTCGCCACTTGCGCCATCGCTGCAATGTCCGGGAGTACGGGGGACAGCTTCACCACGAGGGGTCGCGGGGTGGCGCGCCGGCAGCGGCGCACGAGCTCGCCGAGGCTCCCCGCGTCAGCGCCAAACTCGAGGCCGCCGGCGCTCGTGTTGGGGCACGAGGCGTTGAGTTCGAAGGCCGTCACGGACGGCGCGTCGCTCAAGCGCCTGAGCACGCACACGTAGTCCTCGACCTCGGCGCCCGCTACGTTGACGATGACACGCACTCGCCGCACATGGGCCGCGAGCCAGGGGAGATGCTCGTCCGCCACGGCCTCGAGCCCGGGATTGGCGAGCCCGACGGCGTTCAGCATCCCGCCCCAGAACTCCGCCACCCGGGGCGCCGCGTGCCCCGCGCGCAGTTCGGGCGTCACGGCCTTCGTAATCACGCCGCCCAGGCGCTCGACGTCGATCACGTCCCACACTTCGCGTCCAAAGCCCGCGGTGCCGGCGGCCAGGAGGACGGGGTTCTGGAACGTCGCGCCGAGGACCGCGACGGCGCTCACCGACCCCCCGCCGGCAGGGCGACCGCCAGCTTGCGCTCGAATTCGAGCAGGTAGGCGACGACGCCGTCGGCGATCGCGCCGGCGATCCTGTGCTCCCCCAGGCTCGAGGCGAGGAAGGTTGCATCGCTGGGATTCGTCGCGAAGCCGGTCTCGACGAGAATCGCGGGCCGGCGCGCCGTGGTGAGCACCATGAAGGCCGCCTGCTGCACGCCGCGGTCGCCCCCGGGGTGGACGGCACTCACGCGCTGCTGGACAAGCTGGGCCAGGCGCGCGGACTCACGCAGGTACTCGTTCGCCTGCAGGTCCCGGAGGATAAAGCCCACGGGCCCCGTCGTGACGGGCGCGCCGGTCTCGAAGCGGATGGCGTCGTTTTCCATTTTGGCCACGCGCGCCTGATCCTCGGTTTTCGCATCAGACAGAAAGTAGGTCTCGACCCCAGTCGCTCGATCGCGGTGGCGGCCGGGCGGCATCGAGTTCACATGGATGCTGATAAAGAGATCACACTCGACACTGCAGGCCGCGCCGCGGTCGGCAAGATCGATCAGGGTGTCGGTCGTGCGGGTCAGCCGGGCCGCGAGGCCGCGCCGCGCGAGCTCGGCGCGGAGGAGCTTGGCCATGCGGAGCGTGATGTCCTTCTCGACGAGACCGTTCGGGAAGTAGAGGCCCGGGTTGCCGGGATCCGCGCCGCCGTGGCCGGGGTCGATCACGATGCTGTGGGACAGCCGCAACCCGGTGACGGGGTTCGGCGCGCCCGCAGCCGCGCTCCCCTTGGCCGAAAGGGACACGGCGCGGGTCACGGGACCGGCCGACTCCTCGAGGCGCGCCGTTCCCGCATCCCACCGGTAGCGGGAGCCCGAGGCCCGGGGCAGCGCGATGGCGAGCCAATCGAGCGGCAGAAACAGCGTGTCGCGCGCCACATAGGGCGCGCTGACCAGGGGGTAGACGACGCCACTCGCGCGCACGAACGGTGCGCCGACCTGAAAGACGAACACCGTGGGCTCCACCCCGATCCCCGCCCCCACGCCCACGGTCGCCTCGGACCCATCGAGCGTCATGGTGAGGTCGAGGGGCCCGGCGAGGCAGGGCGCCGCCACGGCCGCCGCTCCGCGCTCGGTCGTCACGGGTACGACCGTCTCCCCCCGTGGCGTGACGATCACCACCTGCAGCGGCGCGATGAACAGCCCGAGGAGCGCGATCACGGGCGCTTCCCGCGCAGCGCGCGGGCCATCTCGCGCTCGACCACCCGGCTCTTCAGCTCCTCACGCTTGTCATGCGCCCGCTTGGCGCGCGCCAGAGCGATCGCGACCTTCGCAATGCCGTCTTTGAAGTAGAGCTCCAGCGGGACGAGCGTCAGGCCTTCGCGGGTCGTGGCGCCGAGGAGCTTGCGGATTTCCCGACGGTGCAAGAGCAGTTTGCGAGACCGTGCCGTAGGCGGGTTGTTGTAACTCCCCGCTTCGTAGCGGGCGATGCTCATCCCTTCGAGCCAGACTTCCCCGTTGCGGACGTGGGCATACGCCTCCCCGAGGCTCGCCTTCCGGGCGCGCAGTGACTTGACCTCGGTTCCCGTAAGTACGAGTCCGGCCTCCCACGTTTCCAAGAGATGGTAATCATGTCGCGCCCGCGGATTCCGGGCGATGGAGAGTTTGTCCACCGCTGGAAGGCCAAGATAAGAAACCGGGTTGAGAGCGGTCAAGCCACGAGTTGACTTGGGGTTATACCGCGGCCTATATTCGCCGTTCCGACCCCCTGCCGAAGTGGTGGAATTGGTAGACGCGCTGCGTTCAGGGCGCAGTGGGCGCAAGCCCGTGTGGGTTCGAGTCCCACCTTCGGCACTCATCCATGGTTTCTTGGGTTAGGCGACTGGCCCGCGCTCCCCTCGGTCGCGGTCGTCCCCAGCATCCGCTCTCTGCCGTTTCGCTCCGCTACGCCGCTCTCCTTGCCTCGCTTGCGACCGCCGACATCGGCAGCTGAGAGCCTGCTCTGACCCTCAGTCGATCGCGCTCACGAGCGAAATCTGATGCCGGCCGTGACCGGCACGAAATTCGTCTTGAGGCCGGCGAAGGCGGCGACGCTGACGTAGCGTACCTCGAAAAATAGGGGAGAGCGGCCGGCCCTAAGCCCTGCGCCGACGCTCCAGGCAAACTCTGTCCCTGACGTGTCGGAAGAGACACTGCCTGAACTCACCTCGACCGATACCCGGTACACACCCAGCCCTGTGAGCAGGTAGGCACGCCCGCTCCCTGGCGAGCGCGATAGCGGATAGATCAGGTCGACCATCCCGCCAAGCTGCTTGATTTTCGAGTCTAAGGGCAGCCCGGCGACGCTCGTGAGGTCGGCTCGGAGCTGGGTGTTGGCGGCGTTCTCGCCATAGCTCGCCTCGAATCGCAATCCGACGCCGACCGGCGACGGCTCGAGTTCGATCAGCCCCTTGCCTTGCCACCCGACGTTGTATCCGTCGCCGTTCGGGTCTTGGTGATAGTCCCCGGTCGGGATGGTAAGGCTCCCCGCGACGCCAAACAACGTGTGGGTGGCCTGCGCGCCCGCTCTCTCGGGGGCGACGAGGAACGAGAGGAGAGAGAGGAGCGCGGCTCCCGTCGCGAAGGACAATTGGGGCATGGCTACCTCCTGGTCGCGCTGTGACCGAGCGGCGCACGCGTTGCTCGGCGGGTGAACGCTGCATCCGCACCAGACTGAAACCGAGCGAGACTCGTGCCATGCGCTCGTTTCGCCGGGCCGAACCTCGGTGGAGGCCCTCGGGCCCTTCACGGTGTGGCGCCGACGCCACGAGGCCCCTTCCCGCGGACTCCCGCTCGTGACGGCCTGGAACTCGGCGCTCGAGTGACATAATACTTTGGAGTTGGTGCGCGCTCGTGCTGTTGGGGATGGTGGCGGACGTCAGCGGAAGGAGGCTCGTCATATGCGCTCCCGGAGTGTCACGCGTCGCGAACTACTCAAGACTGGCACAGCCCTGGCCGCCGCGGGACTCGCGCCCGCGCTCTTACCCGATGGGCTACGGCGCCTCCTTGCCCTCCCCACGACGTGCGCCAAGCTGACCGATATCGAGCACGTGGTCATCTTCATCCAGGAGAACCGGTCCTTCGATCACTACTTCGGCAGCTATCGGGGCGTGCGCGGGTTCGCCGATCAGAGTCCCGCCTTCCGACAGCCGAACCCGGCGAACACGACGGATCTGCCGCTCGGGAGCTTGCTGCCCTTCCACCTCAACACGTCCAAGACCAACGCGGCGTGCACGCACGACATCACCCACGACTGGGCACCGCAGCATCAGAGCTGGCACGATGGAGCGATGGACGGGTTCGTCACCTCGCGCTTGCCGCTTGACGCAAACGATGCCGTACTGACGATGGGCTACTATACCCGGGCCGACCTGCCGTTCTATTATGCGTTGGCAGACGCGTTCACTCTCTGCGACAACTATCATTGCGCTGTCATCGGCCCCACCGACCCGAACCGCCTGTACAGCATGGCGGCGTCGATCGACCCCGACGGGAAGCACGGCGGACCGCTCTTGCAAACGCTGACCGCGAACCGGCTGGAATTTTTTGGCCGCCTCACCTACACCACGATGCCGGAGCAGCTCGAGGCGCGGGGGATCACGTGGAAAGTGTATTCGTCTCCCGACTCGAGTGTCGGCAACAACCTGTTGTGGTTCTTCAAGAACTTCCAGAGTCCCACGTCCCCCTTATACCAGAAGGCGTTCCTGCCCTCCTATCCCGCGGGCTTCGTGGCCGACGCCGTGGCCGGCACGCTGCCGCAAGTGTCCTGGGTGCTGGCGCCGCTCGTGGACACCGAGCACCCCCCTGCTCCGTCGCTCTTCGGCGAAAATGACGCCGCTACGATTCTCAAGGCCTTGTCCGCGAACGCCGGGCAATGGGCCAAGACGGTTCTGTTCGCCACGTACGACGAAAACGGAGGGTTCTTTGATCATGTCCCGCCGGTGACCGCGCCGCCCGGCACGCCGGGCGAGTACGTCACCGCGCCGGCCGTCCCCGACCCGACCGTCGTCGGGAATCCCCCGATTCTCGGCCCGATCGGTTTGGGCTTCCGCGTCCCACTGCTCGTCATCTCACCGTTCAGTCGCGGGGGGTTCGTCGCCTCCGATCGGTTCGATCATACGTCGCTGCTCCGCTTCTTGGAGGCGCGGTTCGGGGCCGAGGTGCCGAACCTGAGCGCCTGGCGGCGGTCCGTGGTCGGCGACCTCACCACCGCCCTCAACTTCGCCGCGCCCACGCCGACGGTCCCCCCGTTGCCATCCACCCTCGCGCCCACGCTCATGACCATCGCGGAATGCGCTCTGACCCTTGTGGGCAACACACCCTATCCCGTCCCGAACCCCCAGAGCCTCCCGACGCAAGAGCCGGGCACGGCCCGGCGACCGAGTGGTCCCTGCTAAGCGGTGGCCCCGATCGAAAGGGATTGGGGAAAAGTGAGGCCGCGTTGTGTCGTGCCCCCCCTCGCGGTGACGTTCACGGCAGGGGCATCGGTTCGCCCCGCCCGAGTCACCGCTGGTAGGGGGCGAGCGCGTCCACTTGGCTGAGGTCGGCTGCTGATAGCGACCAACCCGCGGCGGCGGCATTGCCCTTCACCTGCGCTGCGGAGGTCGCGCCGGCGATCACGGACGCCACCTCGGGCCGCGTAAGCAACCAGGAGATGGCAAGTTCCAGGAGCGTGCGCCCCTTGCCGGCGGCGAACGCGCTCAGGGCCTCGACGGTCTCGAGGTTGTGCTCCGAGAGCAGTCGGCCGAGCTGCGGTGTGTCCCCGAGCCGACTCCCGGGCGCGGCGGGCGTGTGCCGTCCGACTTTACCCGTCAGGAGTCCGCTCGCGAGGGGGAAATACGGGAGAAACGTGAGGCCCAGGGCCGCGCACTGTGGCAGCACGTCCTGCTCGGGGTCCCGGTGCAACAGGGAGTACTCATTCTGGACGCTCGCGAACCGGGCTGCCCCGGGAGGCCCGGCCACGGCCGCTTCGCCCAATTGAGCGGCGCTGAAGTTCGAACATCCGATCTCCCGGACCTTCCCAGCCCGCACGAGCTCATTGAGCGCCCCGAGGGTCTCCGCGATCGGCACCGTGGGGTCGGGAGTGTGTAGCTGGTAGAGATCGATGTGGTCGGTGCCGAGTCGCCGCAGACTGTCCTCGGCCGCGCGGCGCACGTAGTCCGGTCGCGCGCCCCGGCGTGCCGCGTCGACCTTCCCACCGAATTTCGTTGCGATGATGACGTCCTGGCGCCGCGCTCCGAGCGCGCGCCCCAGGAACTCCTCACTCTGGGTGCCACCATAGATGTCCGCGGTGTCGAACAGCGTGACGCCCGCATCGAGGGCCGCCCGGACGACGGCCGCCGAGGTGCGCTCGTCCGTGCGCCATCCGAAGTTGTTGCAGCCCAGGCCGACCACGGAGACTGCGAGCGATCCTATCCGTCGTGTTTGCACGCGCCCTTCACACCATCGCTGGCGGTGGCACCGCGATGGAGCCGGAGCGAGCGCCCGCGCACGCCGCGATGCTCGACCGTGTGCGGACGCGCCGGAGCGGCAGCGGTGAGCTGCGGGAGGGGAATCGGCCTGGCACCTTGCGGAGGTTGGGGAGCGAGTGGTGCCGCGCCTAGTAGCGCGCCATCTCAGGGTCGACGTTCACGGCCCAGGCATCGATCCCGCCCTTCAAGCTCCGCGCGTTCGAGAACCCCGCAGCCCGTAGGATCTCGAGCGCCTGGAGCGACCGCGCGCCGTGGTGGCAGTGCGTGACGATCGGCGTGTGATCGTCGAGCTCGCGCAGCCGGTCGGGCAACTCGCCCAGCGGAATGAGACGCGCCTCCGGGATGTTGACGATCTCGTACTCGTGGGGCTCGCGGACATCCAACAGCTGGATCGGGGTGCCGCGATCGAGCTCTTCCTTCAACTCGAGGGCCGTGACCTCGGCCCCGTCATACGCCGGCTCCGCGCCCACGCCGCAGAACGCCTCGTAGTCGATGAGCTTCGTGATGGTCGGGTTACGTCCGCACACCGGGCAGTCGGGATCCTTTTCGAGCTTGAGCTCCCGGAACTTGAGGCGCAGCGCATCGAACAGGAGCAGCCGCCCGATCAACGACTCCCCGCGCCCCAGGATGAGCTTGATCGTCTCCATCGCTTGAATCGAGCCGATGATGCCGGGCAAGACGCCCAGCACCCCGCCCTCGGCGCACGACGGCACGAGGCCCGGAGGCGGCGGCTCGGCGTAGAGGCAGCGGTAGCAGGGGCCTTCCTTCGCGTAGAACACCGAGGCCTGTCCCTCGAAGCGGAAGATGGACCCGTAGACGTTCGGCTTCCCGAGCAGGACACAGGCGTCGTTTACGAGATAGCGGGTCGGGAAGTTGTCGGTCCCGTCCGCCACGATGTCGAACTCGCGGATGATGTCGAGCGCGTTCTCGGACGTGAGCCGCGTCTCGAAGCTCTCGAAGGCGACGTTGGGATTGAGGTCTTCAATCCGCTCGCGCGCCGACTCGAGCTTCGGGATCCCGACCGCATGGGTGCCGTGGAGGATCTGGCGCTGGAGGTTGGTCTTATCGACCACGTCGAAGTCCACGAGCCCGATCGTGCCCACGCCCGCCGCGGCGAGGTAGAGCGCGGCTGGCGACCCGAGGCCCCCCGCGCCCACGAGGAGCACGCGGGCCGCCTTGAGCCGCCGCTGCCCCTCGAGCCCGACGTCGGGGAGGATGAGGTGGCGCGAATAGCGCAGGATCTCCTCGTGCGACAGCTTGGGCAGCGCGTCGGCCACCGCGGTCCCTCCGGCGATGCTCGGGATGATGGAGACCGTGTCGCCCGCCGCGACGCGGGTCTCCTGCTGCGCGAGGTGGCGGATGTCGCGGTCGTTCACGTAGATGTTCACGAAACTCCGCAACCGCCCGTCGTCGGCGAACAGGTGCTTGCGGAGCCCGTCGTGCGCGCTCGTCAGGCGGTTGAGCACCTCTCCGACGCTCCCGCCCTCAAGCTCGAGCGTGTCTTGGCCACCGACGAAGGGCCGCAGCGGCGCGGGGATCAAGACGGTGACCGTCATGCCACCTTCCGTTCTTCCAACGTAATGGATTCCTCGGCGAACGCCGTCCGGTCGTCCGCCAAGCGCCAGCTCTTCACCTCGCCCGCGCGGCCCCGCGCGACGCCGACGATGACGTAGCTCAACTGCGGCCACGCGTTCTCGCGGTCGAAGGCCGAGGGCTCGGGCGGGTGGTCGGGATGCGAGTGGTAGACGCCGAGCACCTCGAGCCCCGCCCGGTCGAGCTTCTCCTGGGCGCGCACGAACCCCAAGGGATCGATCAGGTAGCGGTTGCGGGCCGAGTCGGTGCGCTCGTTCGCGAGCGGCACGACCTCGCGGACCACAGCGCGCCCCTCCTCCACCATACCGCCGAGCAGCCCGCACGTCTCCGCCGGGTAGTCCCGCTCCCCGTGCTCGCGGATCAGGGCGAGGTGTCCGGGCTCGAGCACGAGCGTCATGGCACGGCCCCCGCGAGGCGCCCCTGCTCGCTCAGGTAGCGCTCGCCCGAGTCCGGGGCGATGACCACGACGACCGGTGCGCTCCCGCGAGCGGCGCCCGCGAGGACGCGCTCCGCCGCGACGACCGCGGCGCCGGTCGACCAGCCTACGAACAGCCCCGCCCGGCGCGCGAGCTGGCGGACGGCCTCGTCCGCCGCCTCGGTCGCTACAAACTCGGTGCGGGTCGGGACCGAGCTGTCGTAGATCCCGGGGACCAGGGCCGTGGCGAGGTGCTTCAAGCCCTCGAGGCCGTGGAACGGTCCGTCGGGCTCGACCGCCACGAGCTCGATCGCCGGGTTCAGCTCCCGCAATCGCCGGCCCGTGCCCATGAGCGTGCCGGTCGTGCCAAGCCCGGCCACGAGATGGGTGACCGCGCCGGCCGTCTGGCGCCAGATTTCCTCGGCGGTCGTGAGCGTATGCGCGCGGGGGTTCGCCGCATTGTTGTACTGATCGGCGTACCAATACCGCTCGGGCTCCGCCTCGGCGAGCGCGCGCGCGCGCCGGATCGCCCCGTCCGAGCCCTCGAGCGGATCGGTGAAGACGACCTCCGCGCCGTAGGCCGCGAGCAGCGCCTGCCGCTCGGCGCTCGCGTTCGCGGGCAGGCAGACCGTGATGCCGATCCCCGCCGCGGCGCCGAGCATTGCGTACGCGACGCCGGTGTTGCCGCTCGTGGCGTCGAGCAGCCGCCGCGTCGGCAGCGCGCCCGCGGCGAGCCCCGCGCGCAGGATGAACAGGGCGGCCCGGTCCTTCACGCTGCCCCCCGGGTTAAACCACTCCGCCTTGAGCTGAAACGCAGTCCCCCCTGCCCCCCGACCCACGCACGGGATCAAGGGTGTGTTGCCCACGAGCCCCCACAGCGCGGGCTCCGAGCCCGGGCGGCCGGCGCCCCGCGGGGACGGGCGTTCCAGCGCCACCGTGCTCACGGCTCCGCGCCCTTTGCGATCGGGGCACCCACGACGTTCCCCCACTCGGTCCAGGATCCGTCGTAGTTGCGCACCTTCTTGTGGCCGAGGAGGTACTTGAGGGCGAACCAGGTGTGGCTCGAGCGCTCGCCGATGCGGCAGTAGGCGATGATCTCGCCCTTGGCGAGCACGCCGGTCGGGCGGTAGAGCTGTTCCAGCTGCTCGCGCGGCTTGAAGGTGCCGTCGGGCCCCACGGCCTGGGACCAGGGGATGTTGCGCGCACCGGGGATGTGGCCCGGACGCTGCGCCGTCTCGCTCATGCCCGGCGGGGCGATGATGTCGCCCACGTACTCGGGCGCCGAGCGCACGTCGATCAACCCCACCCCTTTCCCGACTGTCTTGCTGCGCAGCGCCCGCTCCACCTCGACACGGCGTGCCCGCAGCCCGAGGTTCGGCCGCCGGGGCACCGGGTAGTGCGTCGGCTTCACGGCGGTCCGCACGGTGACCAGCGGCCGGCCTTCGGCCACCCATTTCGCGCGGCCTCCGTTCATGAGCTTCGCATTCTTGTGCCCGTAGAGCTGCAGCAGCCAGAAGGCAAACGCGGCGAACCAGTTGTTGTTGTCCCCATAGAGCACCACCGTCGTCTTCGGCATGACCCCCGCCTGGCTCAGCAGCTCGGCGAAGGCCTTCGCGTCGGGGATGTCGCGGCGGATGCGATCGTTCAGCTGTGACTGCCAATTCCACCCCGCGGCGCCACTCACGTGCCCCGAGTCATATGCGGTGGTATCGACATCGACCTCGATCAGGCGGACGCCCGGGTCAACGAGGTGGTCCGCTACCCACTCCGTCGAGACCAGCACCTCGGGATGCGCGTAGTCCACAGTGAACCTCCAAGCAGGTTAAGCCCGACGTGGGGGTCGGGCTTCGGATACATGCAACAGCGGTGCGGCGGGACTAGTTCCCGACCGTGACCCCGGCGATCTGGTAAAT
>Ga0307477_10003013_pt1 | contig 12708 bp, 12 predicted proteins | sample atmos_gasesECM2C_FD_203316 | JGI IMG/M metagenome (GOLD analysis project Ga0307477, IMG submission 203316) | Hardwood forest soil microbial communities from Morgan-Monroe State Forest, Indiana, United States - atmos_gasesECM2C_515 | ecosystem: Environmental > Terrestrial > Soil > Temperate...
CCACCGGTGACCTCGCCGTTGCTGCGGCCCGGCATGGACCTGCTGGCGTTCGTCGCCACAGGGTTGCTCCCCGCGCCGGTGCGGACCGCGTACGGAGTGCGGTGGACGCCTGCGCACCGGGCTACCCACGCCGCGCTGCGGACATGGCTGCGCACGATCCTGCCGGTTCTGCCGCGGCGGCTGCGGATCTCGCCCGTCTACGACCGCGCGATGGCGCGCACCCGCGGCCGTGCCGGCAAGTCGCGAGCGGCCTGACGGGGCCCGTCCGGAGCTCACCTTCGATCGCGGAGATAGCCCACCCCCCTCGCCGGGGGGTATTCTTCCGGCGCGTCCTGGTGCAGACGGGCGCTTCATGACGCACGCGCGTCGAGAGCTAAGGAGGTCCTTATGTCCTCGCGAATCTCGTGGCGGGGGAGGGCAGCGGCCACTCTCGTAGGTGTCTCAACGGTTGTGGTGGCGGCCGCATGCGGACCGAGCGGTCCGGCGGTGACCAAGACCTCAGCCACATGGGCAGAGGGTCAAGGCGCCGCTCCCAACTACATCTTCCCGCTCGCCTCGCTGAAATACTTCAGCGTCGCCAACCTCACCCAGTTCCAGTACCTCATGACTCGTCCTCTGTACTGGTTCGGGCAGGGCGGAAAGGTGGTCCTCAACGATTCGCTGAGCCTGGCGCAGGAACCGGTCTACTCCCCCGACGGCAAGACGGTCACGATCAAGCTCAAGAACTACGTGTGGTCCGACGGAACGCCGGTGACCGCCCGCGACGTCGAGTTCTGGCTCAACCTGCAGAAGGCCAACAAGGCCAACTGGGCGGGCTATTCACCGGGCGAGTGGCCAGACAACCTGGCCAGCTTCACCACGGACTGCCCGAATCCGTGCAAGTCGCTGACCCTGAACCTCACCCAAGCCTACGGCTCCTACTTCTTCACGTACAACGAGCTGAGCCAGATCACCCCGATCCCGCAGCACGTGTGGGACAAGGAGTCGGCGACCGGTTCGGTGGGCGACTTCGACCGCACCGCGGACGGAGCGGTCGCCGTGTACAAGTACCTCGACGGTGAGTCGAGCAAGCTGAGCACGTACGCCACCAATCCGCTGTGGCAGGTGGTCGACGGACCCTGGAAGCTGTCGAAGTTCAACACCGACGGCGACCTCACCATGGTGCCGAACCCCAGCTACTCCGGCCCGGTAAAGCCGAAGCTCGCCCAATTCAAGGAGACGCACTTCACCAGCGACACCGCTGAGTACAACGTGATCAAGGGCGGCACGTCGGGCGCGAACGCACTCGACTACGGGTACCTCCCGCCACAGGACGCGACGCCCGGCCAGATCAGCTCGTCTCAGTCGCTGGGGTACTCGTTCGCACCGTGGACCGGGTGGCAGATCAACTACTTCCCGATCAACTTCACCAACCCGACCACCGGTCCGATCTTCACCCAGCTCTACTTCCGCCAGGCGATGGCGCACCTCGTCAACCAGCCTGTCTACATCGCCAAGGCGTTCAACGGCTACGCGTATCCCACCTACGGCCCGGTACCCATCAAGCCGCAGAACAACTTTGCGGACTCGTTCGAGCAGAGCAACCCGTATCCGTTCGACGCGGGCGCCGCGACGTCGCTGCTGCAGGGGCACGGCTGGACCGTCAACCCCGGAGGCGTCAGCGTATGCGCCAGTCCGGGCACCGGGGCGAATCAGTGTGGCCAGGGGGTCGCCGCGGGAGCGCAGGCGAGCTTCAAGCTCGAATACCTGAGCGGCACCCCGTCGCTCGACGCCGAGATGCTGCAGATGAAGACAGACATGTCAAAGGCGGGAATCCAGCTCAACCTGTCCACCGCACCGTTCGACACGGTCATCGGCAACGCGAGCCCGTGCACACCGGGTCAGGCCTGCAAGTGGGACCTCGAGTTCTGGGGCGGCGGCTGGATCTTCTCGCCTGACTACTACCCGACCGGTGACGAGATCTTCTCCACCGGCGCCGGATCGAACTCTGGTGGCTACAGCGACGCCACCAACGACAGCAACACGCTTGCGTCGGAAGTCAGCAACAGCACCGCGCCGCTGCGCACCTACGAGGACTACCTCGCCAAGAACCAGCCGGTGATGTGGGTGCCGACGCCGTTTGCGCAGCTTTCCCTGATCAACACGCACCTACAGGGTACCGAGCCACAGGATCCACTCCTGCAGCTGTATCCAGAAACCTGGTCGTGGTCCTGACCCAGCGAGATCGGCCGCGCGCGATATGACAGCAACACGGGGGATGCCCGAAACGGCATCCCCCGTGGGATCATGAGGGGCTGATTCGAAGGTACAGGGATAGTGCTCGGTTACATCATCCGGCGCGTCGCGCAAGCCATCCTGATCACCATCGGGGTCACGCTGGTGGTGTTCGTCCTCTTTCACGTACTCGATCTGCAGGGGGGTGGGGTGGCCCGAGCGGTCCTGGGAAACCGCGCGACACCTCCGGCCATCGCGCAGTTCAACCACGACAACGGACTCGATCAGTCATGGCCGCAGCAGTACGTCAATTACCTGGGCAAGCTCACCGGCATCAGCTCCCTGATCAACGGCAACGGCTGGCAGATCGACCTCGGGTATTCGTACAACAGGAACCAGAGTGTCGGGTCGCTGCTCGCCGAGGACCTGCCGAAAACGCTGGTGCTCCTGGGCCTCGCCTACGCGCTCGCGATCATCGTGGCGGTCCCCCTCGGCATCTACCAGGCGGTGCGCCGCAACAAGATCGACGACTACGTCTTCACCGGCATCTCCTTCATCTTCTACTCGATGCCGGTGTTCTGGCTGGGCATCATCCTCATCGTTGTGTTCGCCTCGACGCTGCACTGGTTACCGCCGGAGGCGCCGCAGGGGACGAATGTCAGTGACCTCTTCGCGCAGTTCAGCGCGCTGATCCTGCCTGTCCTGACCCTCGCCCTGATCACCATCGCGATGTTCAGCCGCTACATGCGCTCCTCGGTGCTCGAGAACATGGTGCAGGATTACGTGCGCACCGCGCGAGCCAAGGGCGCGTCCGGGTCACGTGTGCTGTTCCTGCACGTGCTCCGCAACGCGATGATCCCGATCCTGACGCTGATCGGCCTCAGCGTCGGATACATCTTCAGCGGTGCGCTCGTCACCGAAGCGCTCTACAACTACCCGGGCATCGGTTTGCTCACCTGGACCTCGGCGATCACCAAGGACTACCCGGTCATACTGGGGGTGATCGTGGTCACCGGCTTGGCGACCGTGCTCGGGTCGCTGATGGCTGACATCATGTACGCGGTGGCGGACCCACGTGTGAGGTACACGAGATGAGCTTGGGCCCCGTTCCTCAGGACACCGCCTTCGCGCTCGCCCCAACGGTCGTCGCGCAGGCCGACGTCCCCGCCGAAGTGCAGGATGTCGTGGCCGCGTACGAGACGCGAGGTGTGTGGCGTCTTGCACTCGAGGTGTTCGTCGAGCACCGCCTCGCTTTGATCGGCGTCGGCATCGTGATCTTCATGGTCCTGTTCTGCTTTGCCGGCCCGCTCATCTACCAGACGGACCAGATCAACAGCGACCTCGTCAACTCCCGTTTGACGCCGGGGCACGGACACCTGCTCGGAACCGATGTCGCGGGATATGACGTGCTCGGACGCCTCATGGTCGCCGGCCAGACATCGATCGAGGTGGGGCTGGCGGCGGCGATCATCGCCACCGGCTTCGGCGTGCTGTGGGGAGCGGTCGCCGGCTATGTCGGCGGCGTGGTGGACGCCGTCATGATGCGCTTCGTCGACGTGCTGCTTGCCATCCCGCAGCTGTACCTCCTGCTCTTTCTCGTGGTTGCGTTCACCGCCAACATCGTCACGCTGATCCTCGTCGTCGCCTTGACGTCGTGGCTGATCCCTGCCCGCCTCATACGTGGCGAGACACTCACGCTGCGCACCCGCGAGTACGTGCAGGCGGTGAGGATGATGGGAGGCCGGGGCGGGCGCGTCGTGATTCGCCACATCGTCCCGAACACGGTCGGGACGATCATGGTCAACGCGACCTTCCAGGTGGCCGACGCCATTCTGCTGGTCGCGTACCTGAGCTTTCTCGGACTCGGCATCGCGCCTCCGGCGACCAACTGGGGCGCGATGCTGACCGACGGCGTCACGTACATCTACAACGGCTACTGGTGGCTGATCTACCCGGCGGGCCTGGCCATCGTGCTCACCGTGGTGGCGTTCAACTTCATCGGCGACGGGCTCCGAGACGCTATGGAGGTCCGCCTGCAGCGCCGTTGAGCATCGGCGTCACCCGGCCATGACAGGTGGCACCAGCGGGAAGTGACACGCCGCCAGGTGATCAGGGCCGAACGAGCGAAGCTCAGGCTCCAGCTCGGCGCAGACCTGCTGCGCGCGCGGGCAGCGGGTGCGAAAGCGGCAGCCCGACGGCGGACTGATCGCTGACGGGAGCTCTCCTTTGGGCGCGTCCGAGTCCTTGCGGCGCTCGACCTCCGGATCCGGGATGGGAATCGAGCTGACCAGCCCGTGCGTGTACGGATGCGCCGGCCGCGCGTAGATGTCCTCGCCACTCGCCGTCTCCACCAGCTTGCCGAGATACATGACGCCGATGCGGTCCGACATGTACTTCACCACGGAGAGGTCGTGGGAGATGATCACATACGTGAGCCGGTGCTTCTCCTGAAGCCGGTTCATCAGGTTGAGGATCTGTGAGCGAATCGAGACGTCGAGTGCCGACACCGGCTCATCGGCGACGATCAACTTGGGGTTGACCGCCAGGGCTCTCGCCAGGCCCACGCGCTGGCGCTGTCCGCCCGAGAATTCGTGAGGATATCGATCGATCGCGCTGCTCGCGAGGCCCACTTCGTTGAGGAGCTCGAGGATCCGCTCGTCCTGCTGCTGACGCGTGCCCAGACGCTGGATCGCGAGCGGCTCGCGAAGGATCGTCGAGATGCGCATGCGCGGGTCGAGCGACGCGTAGGGATCCTGGAACATCATCTGCATGTCACGGCGCTTGCGACGGACGCGCCGCACTGACATGCGCGCGATGTCCTGGCCGTCGATGATGATCGATCCGGAGGTCGGACGATCGAGCGCGACGATGAGGCGTCCGGTGGTCGTCTTGCCGCACCCGGATTCGCCCACCAAACCGAAGGTCTCGCCGGCCTTGACGCTGAAGGAGACGTTGGAGACCGCGTGGACCGCGCCGATCTTGCGCTGCAGCACGGCCCCGCGGGTGACCGGAAACTCCTTCACGAGGTTGCGCACTTCGAGATATCGCCTCGCCCCGTCGTTGGTGAGCGGAGCGGCGGCGGCGATCGGTGCCGTCGTCATCCCGCGACCGCGGCTTCACCGTGCACCGAGCCAGCGTCGGTCACGCCGGCGGGGTGATGGCACGCGTAGCGATGGCCCGGTTCATGCTCGATCAGCGGTGGCTCGATCGTGTGACAGATGCCGGTCGAGTAGCGGCAGCGCTTCGCGAACCGGCAGGCCGGTGGTGGGTTGGTCAAGTCGGGGGGCAGGCCAGGGATGCTGTAGAGCGCCGCGCTCGTCTCCTGATCCAGGCGCGGGATCGCTTCCACGAGCGCCTCCGTGTAGCGGTGGCGCATCCGCTTGAAGAGGGTCGTGGTCTCAGCTTCCTCCACGATCTTTCCCGCGTACATGACGGCAACGCGGTCGGCACGGCCGGCGATGACGCCCATGTCGTGGGTGATCAGCAGGATGGCCATGTGGAGGTCGCGACGCAGCGTGTCGAGGAGGTCGAGGATCTGCGATTGGATGGTGACGTCGAGTGCGGTGGTGGGCTCGTCGGCGATCAGCAAAGACGGCTGGCAGACCAGCGACATGGCGATCATGACGCGCTGACGAAGTCCCCCGGAGAGCTGGTGCGGGTAGTCGTCGAGACGCTCCTTCGGACGTGGCATGCCGACAAGATCGAGTACCTCGAGCGCGCGAGCGCGCGCCTGCTTGTCGCTCGCCTCGCGGTGGATCTTCAGAGCCTCGCCGATCTGGTTGCTGATCGTCATCGTCGGATTGAGCGACGTCATCGGGTCCTGAAAGATCACAGCGATGTCCGCGCCCCTGACCTGGCGCATCTCAGCTTCGGGAAGGGGAATGAGGTCGCGACCGTTGAGCGTGATGCTTCCGTCGACGATCTCACCGCCGGGCGGCAGCAACCGCATGATCGACATGCCGGTCATGCTCTTGCCGCACCCCGATTCGCCGACCAGGCCGAGCGTCTCCCCCGCGGCGATGTCGAAGGACACGCCGTCGACTGCGTGGACCACCGACCGGCGCAGCCGGATCTCGGTCTTCAGGTTGGAGATTTCGAGGACGTTGGCCACGGTCCGTCTGCGTTTCTCACTGTCCCTCTCGACAGCGCCACTATAACCCGAGAGCGAACGCCTGCCCTCGGGATCGCGATGCCGGATTGGTAAGCTGCCCCGATGACCGAATCGGCGGTCGTCGTAACCGGCGCCTCCACCGGCATCGGGCGAGCCTGCGCGCTCAGGCTTGACGGCCTTGGGCTGAAGGTCTTCGCCGGCGTTCGCAGTGAACCGGATGCCCACAGCCTCGCGGCGGTGGCCAGCTCGCACCTGCGGCCGGTGCAGCTCGACGTCACGGATCCGGCGCAGGTCGATGCCGCCGCCGAGACCGTTCGAAGCGACCTGGATGGGACGCGCTTCCTGGGGGTCGTCAACAACGCCGGCATCGCCGTCAGCGGCCCCGCCGAGCTGATCCCGCTCGACGACTGGCGCCGCCAGTTCGAGGTCAACGTCATCGGCCACGTTTCCGTCATCCAGCGATTCATCCCCCTGCTGCGCGAGCACCGCGGCCGTCTGGTGAACATCAGCTCGGTGGGCGGCCGGTTCTCGCAGCCCTTCGTCGCGCCGTACGTCGCCTCGAAACACGCGGTGGAAGCGATCAGCGACGCCCTGCGCATCGAACTACGGCCGTGGGGGATCCACGTCTCGCTGATCGAACCGGGTGCCGTGGCGACCCCTTTGTGGGAGAAGGGACGGCGTGAGGGAATGGCGATGTTCGGGTTCGCTCCGCAGCGCCTGATGGAGCTGTACGGCCGCGCGATCGAGACGATGCTCGTGATCGCTCAGCGCGAGGGTGAGCGCGGTGTTCCACCGCAGCGGGTGGCCGATGCCGTGGTGGATGCGCTGTTCAACGCACATCCGCGCACGCGCTACGTGGTGGGCAACGACGCGCGCGCGATGCTGGCGCTGCGCAGGCTGCTTCCCGATCGCTGGCGCGACGAGATCGTTCTGCGCTACACCAAGCTGCCACGTCACATCGACGCGGTGGCGCCGGCGGCCACCCACCTCACCGGCACGCAGCCGGTTCACCGCTGACGGCCGGCGCGAGCAGCCGTTGATGCGTCACGAGGAAGGACGGTTCTCCGGCGCCCGCGGCATCACCATCTACGAGCAGGCGTGGATGCCGGATGGAGATCCGGCCGCCGTCGTGGTCATCGCGCACGGCTTTGCAGAGCATGGCGGGCGTTACGCGCAGCTGGCCGCGCGGCTGGTCGACTCCGGATACGCGGTACGAGTCGCCGACAACCGGGGCCATGGCCGCTCGGGCGGCAAACGCACCGCGGTGGTGCGCTTTTCGGACTACGTGGACGACCTGCACGCCGAGATACAACGCAGCCGCGATCGCATGGGGGCGCTGCCGCTTCTCCTCGTCGGCCACAGCATGGGCGGGCTGATCGCTCTGGCACTGGCGACCACACATCCCGATGACATCGACGCGCTTGTCGTGTCGGCGCCGCCTGTTCTGCCGGGAGACGTGTCGGCGGTGACCCTCGCGGTGGGGCGGCTGCTGTCACGCGTCACGCCTGATGTCTGCGTGCTCCGGCTGCCACTGCACAAGATCAGCCGCGACCCGGCCGTGGTCGCCGCCTACACGAATGATCCCCTCGTGTTCCGAACCCCGGTGCGGGCCCGGCTCGGCGCTGAGATGCTCGCGACGATGCAGCAGGTCGATGCCGCGCTTCCGTCGCTGCGCGTGCCGCTACTTGTCATGCAGGGAGCTGATGATGCGCTCGTCGATCCGCGCAACGGCCCACGCGTTCACGAGCGTGCGGGCGCCGATGACAAGACCTTGAAGATGTACGACGGTCTGTGGCACGAGATCTTCAACGAACCCGAACGCGAGCGCGTGCTCGACGACCTCGTCACCTGGCTCGACGCTCACGCTCAAAGCCCGCGAGCGAAAGCTGCAGCCGGCGCTCGTTAGCTCGTCAGGTCCAGGTGGTGCCGGTAAGCGGCGAACATGCCGCGACCTCCATCCATGCCTCCGTCGAGCGTGCCGTCACGTGTGAATCCCAATCGCCCCGCGACGGCCAGGCTGCGCACGTTGTCGACACCGGCGTTGAGGATGACGCGCCGGATGCCCGCGACGTTTCGCGACCACGTGAGCAGGCGGCTCGCGGCTTCGGTGACCAGACCGCGGCCGACGTGATCGCTGTGCAACCAGTACGAGATCTCCGCTTCGCCGTGTCCACTGAGGCGGGTCATGCCGATGACCCCGGCCGCCGTGCCCGATTCGCATATCGCGAAATGAAAGGCACGACCGGCCTCCCAGTCCGCGAGCGCGCGGGATGTGAACTCGCGCTGGGTCGCGGGGGTCGCTGCGGCTGCCCACGGCATCCACGGCTCCAGCTCGTGCAGCGACGCCACCGCTGCCGCCAGGAGCGCATCGTCGTGAGCATGCGATACCGGCTCGAGCACCAGTCTTTCCGTGGCGAGCGCGTTTCGCGGAATGGCGCGGGGAGCGGATCTTGCCCTCTGCATGCGGCCCTGGTGGCGACCCCGATCGGATTCGAACCGACGATCTCCACCTTGACAGGGTGGCGTGTTAGGCCAGGCTACACCACGGGGCCGCGGCGCTCAGGATCATACCCAACCGCTTCCCTACGATCCTTGGATACGCTGATGGCAGTGCCTCGCGCGTTTCATCCCAACGAGACCTCGGCCGGCGGCGTCGTCGTGCGCAGCGCGTCGAGTGGATACCAGGTCTGCTTGATCAGCGACGGCCATTACTGGGGGCTGCCCAAGGGCAACGTCGAACGGGGCGAGGAACCGCTGCAGACCGCGGTGCGAGAGATCGGCGAGGAAACCGGGATCTCCGCCGGCGACCTTCAGGTGCGCGGTTCGCTGCCGGCCTCTGAATACGTCTACCGCCGTGCCGGCAAACTGATCTTCAAACGAGTCCACCACTTCCTCTTCGAAGCGCCGCCCGGGAGCGAGCTGCACCCCGATCCCGAGGAGATCGCCGACGCGCAATGGCTCAGCTTCGACGATGCGATAGGCCGGGCCACGTTTCGAGACACGAAGGCAGCGCTGCGCCAGGCGAGGCAGCTCACCGAAGCCGCGGCGGAAGCCATCTAGAATCGGCCGGCATGCGCCTCTACGACACAGCGCGTCAGTCAATCGTGCCCTTCGAGCCGCGTGACAACCGCGTCGGCCTCTATGTGTGCGGAATCACGCCCTACGACGCGGCACACCTCGGTCACGCGTTCACATATCACGTGTTCGACGTCATCACGCGCCGTCTCCGCATGCAGGGGCTCGAGGTCAAGAGCGTGCGCAACGTGACCGATGTCGACGACGACATCCTGCGCGTCGCGCGCGAGCGTGGCGTCGGCTACAAGACGCTCGCAGACGAGCAGGTGGCGCTGTTCGACGCGGACATGGCGGCGCTCGGCCTGCTCCCCGTCGACGAAGCGCCGCGCGCGACCGACCGCGTCGCCGCGATGGCTGAGTGGGTGGAGCGGCTGGTTGCCGCGGGCTATGCGTACGCCGTCGACGGCTGGGTGTACTTCGACACCGCTCTCTTTCCGGACTACGGGCGTCTCAGCCGCCTCGACCCCGAGGCGATGGTGGTGCTGGCCCGTCATCGTGGCGCCGACCCGGACGACCCTCGTAAGCGCCATCCGCTCGACTTCGTGCTCTGGCAGCCCTCGCTGCCGGACGAGCCCCGCTGGCACAGCTCGTGGAGTGACGGCCGGCCGGGGTGGCACATCGAGTGCTCCGTGCTGTCGTCGGGAGCGCTCGGCACCCCCATCGACATTCACGGCGGCGGCGAGGACCTCATCTTTCCGCACCACGAGTCGGAGATCGCCCAGGCCGAGGCGGCCGGAGTGGCGCCGTACGTCCGCCACTGGGTGCACGTCGCGATGGTCAACTACCGCGGCGAGAAGATGAGCAAGTCGCTCGGCAACCTCGTGTTCGTTCGGGACCTGCTCAGCGACTTCGCACCATCGACCATCCGCCTTCTCCTCGCATCGCACCACTTTCGGGCGTCCTGGCCGTTCGAAGCCGAGGAACTGCGCGACGCCGACTCGCGCCGCCTCAGCTACGAGCAGGCACTGCGCGGCGGCGGAGGGCTCGACAGCCACGAGGCTGCCGCGTTCGAAAGCCAGTTCCTCGCCCGCATCGACGACGACCTCGACACGCCCGGGGCACTTCGCGTCCTCGACCTCGCCGCCGCCGCGCTCAGCGCCGCTGCGAGAGCGGGCGAACGAGGCGAGGTTCCGGCGGCGGCACTGCTCGCTCCGCTGCTGGACGTGCTGGGCGTCGAGGGCCTGGCGGCGGCGGCCTCAGGCTGACCAGGGCGGCCGGTCGCCGGCTTCGCGGAAGCGCTGCGCCGTGGCCGTGATGTTCTCCTCGATGAAGCGGTAGAAGATGCGCCGCTGCGAGCTGTCAACCTCGGGGTCCTCCTGCTGGCCCCGGCGTCGCCGGTCGATCCACGGGGGAACCGCGCGCACCACGTCCTCGCCTCCCACTCGCACGTGGACGAGCGTGTCGTCGTCCGAGTCCACCATGACGGTCACCTTCACGATCACCCCGGTGTGGTCCACGATCCGCCAGCTGCGCTCCCAGTGCGGATTGCGGTTCACGTCGTGAACGGTCGAGACCATCTGGTCGCTGACCACCTGCTCGCCGTCGTGGGAGAGCCTGCTCAGCAAGCCTCGAACGGGTTCGTCGAGATCCCGGGCGATCCAGTTGACCAGCGACGGCGCACGGTTGGCAAGGTCGGGCATCGCCTGCGCGTCTGTGACCTTGCTACCGAGCGCGAGCATGGTCCCGCCGTGCCGCCGGCAGTAGGGAAGACCGGCCACCATCGCGCCGTGCTCGAGGCAGAAGGCCGCCGGGCAGGCTCGACCCCGGCGGTCGCGGTAGCTGCAGGCCAGGGCGGTGCTCCTCGCGCAGCCCCGTTCGTTGCAGAGCAGCACAGAGGACGGCGTCGCGGACGCCGGACGTTCGATGGTTGCGGTGTTGGCACGGCGTCGGAAAATCGGCATGGCGCATCAGCCCCTCCAGGGCCGTCGCCATCCTAACCCGGGATCGGCTCCGCGGCCGGTGACGGCGCCGTAGCGAGATGGCGATCGAGCGCCGTGCTCAGACGGCGCAGACGGTCCATCAAATCCGCGAACTGGGCAAAGGTCAGCGACTGAGCGCCGTCGCTCAAGGCGCGCTCCGGATCCGGATGCACTTCGATGAGAAGTCCGTCCGCCCCGGCCGCGAGCGCCGCGAGCGCCATCGGGGGCACCAGGTGCCGGTGCCCCGTGGCATGTGACGGATCGACCACCACCGGGAGGTGCGAGAGCGACTTGGTGAGCGGTATCGCGCTCAGGTCGAGCGTGTTGCGAGTGGCCGTCTCGAAGGTGCGGATGCCACGCTCGCACAGCACCACTTGCGGATTGCCGTGCGCGACGACGTACTCCGCGGCGAGCAGCCACTCCTCGATGGTGTTGCTCAGCCCTCGCTTCAGCAGCACCGGCCGCCGTGCTGCACCGACAGCCTCGAGCAGCGCGAAGTTCTGCGCGTTGCGGGTGCCAACCTGCAGCATGTCCGCGTGATCGGCGACCGCGTCGACGTCGCCTGGGGTGAGCACCTCGGTGACCACGGGAAGGCCGGTGAGCCTGCGCGCCTCGGCGAGGTGCTCGAGCCCGGGGTTGCCGAGCCCGCGAAACGAGTACGGGGACGTGCGAGGCTTGAATGCGCCTCCGCGGAGCATGGCGCCACCGCCGTCCCGCACAGCCACCGCCGTCGACAGCAGCTGTTCACGGCTTTCCACCGCGCACGGACCGGCGATGACGGCGAACGAACCGTCGCCGAACGAGACGCCGGCGACGTCGACCAGCGTGGCCTCCGGATGCCACTCGCGGGTCACCTGCTTGTACGGTTTGCTCACCGGGATGGCGTCGAGGACTCCGGGCATGTCGATGATCGCGTCCCGAATCGACCCCGCATTGGTGCCCAGCACACCGATGGCGAGCCGATCGGTGCCGGGCAGCTCGATGGGCTCATAGCCGCGCTCGCGCACATGCGACACAACGCCGGCGATTTCATCGGCCGTGGCCTGGACGTTCATGAGGATGAGCACGCGGTCAGCTTAGCTCCAACGCCATGAGGCAAGCAGGCTGCGCAGCGCAGGAAGCTGCTGCTCAAAGGCGTATTTCGAAGTGTTGAGGACGACGTCGTAGGTCTCGCCGTCGTGATTGACGACCATGTCTCGGCTCTCGCCGGGTGTACCGGAAACGTTGAGGCTGTACGTGATGTACATCCCGCTCTCGCCGTCCAGCTTGAACGAGGCGGGAGCGCTGAGGTTGCCGGCGCCACTCGCGCTGACGCTGGTCAGGTACGCGCCGAACTGGTCTGGGGTCACGGTTTGCCGCGCAAGCACCACGTTGATGTTCGCTTTGACG
>Ga0307477_10003014_pt1 | contig 12705 bp, 8 predicted proteins | sample atmos_gasesECM2C_FD_203316 | JGI IMG/M metagenome (GOLD analysis project Ga0307477, IMG submission 203316) | Hardwood forest soil microbial communities from Morgan-Monroe State Forest, Indiana, United States - atmos_gasesECM2C_515 | ecosystem: Environmental > Terrestrial > Soil > Temperate...
TGCTTATTGTGTGTTAATTGGCGCTTGCTGTTGTGTTGATGGTTGGAGCCGGCTTGCTCCTGCGGACTTTCTGGGAATTGCTTCAGGAGAATCCGGGCTTCAATCCTTCGAGGGTAGTCATTGCAAGCTTCTACCTACCGGTACCGAACGATCCCAAGATGGATGTGTATGCAGACTACTCAAAACGGACATCTTTTTTCCGAGAGGTCATTCGGCGTGTGGCCACGATTCCAGGAATCGATCGGGCCGCCATGACCTCGGACTTGCCAGGCGCACGTCCACCAATAAGCGCCGCACTGGTGATTGAGGACCGCGCGACCGATTCTTCACAAGGGTTAACAGCGGAAGTAATTCGAGTGAGTCCCGATTATTTCATGCTGATGCAAAGCCCATTGATTCGTGGGCGTTTTTTCCTTGGAAGCGATGAAAGTGGAAAGCAGGACGTAGCCATCATTGATGAGACTACGGCGCGGCGCTATTGGTCGGGCATTGATCCTGTCGGCAGGCGCTTGCGGTTGGGGGGAGATCCCAGCCTTCCTTGGGTAACCGTGGTCGGAATCGTCAAGGATATGAAGCAAGACGGACTCGATACAGATGGTGTTCCCCACATTTTCAGACCAATCTATCAACAATCGGGGCCGAGGAGTCGGGACCTGAGCGTGGTGGCGAGGACGCCTCTGCCCGCATCACTCCTCGAATCACAGATTCGGAGTGAGATACAGACTGTCGATCCTGGTCTGCCAGTATTCAATGTCCGGTCGATGACCGATGTGATGGATGATTCTATTGCTCCGCGCCGATTCTCGGCGGAATTGGTTGGAGTGTTCGCGGCCGTCGCGATGCTTTTGTCCTCCATTGGCATCTATGGATTGCTGGCCTACATAGTTGGGCAGAGGTCTCGTGAGATTGGAATCCGAGTCGCCTTGGGAGCCCAGCGGCCTGATATTCTCAAACTCATTCTCGGCAGAGGGCTATTGCTCGCCGGTACTGGAATTGCGATTGGATTGATCCTTTCTGCAATCTCAGCACGGATGATCGCAGGTCTTCTGTATGGCGTTCATCCGATTGATGTGATCGTCTTCGTCACAGTCCCGCTGATTTTGTTGGTTATCGCCTTTCTGGCGACTTACATTCCCGCTCGTCGGGCGACGATGGTGGATCCAATCATTGCCTTACATGAAAGCTAGAACTGCGAGGCTCAGAGTTCCACGGTTGTTCTCCCTTACCAGATACTGCATTGACCTTGGGGCGCCGACGCTAAGAGCCTTGGCAACGTAAGCGTTAGACAAACCATCCCATTATCTCCTAACACTGCACATGGGTTCTGTCCGCCTCTGCACGTCGCATCGCGATCAATGCCGCCCACGCTTGCTATGCGCATAGATGAAATGCCTCACCTTGATAGGCTTCGATTCAAAACGACCCACGTTTTCCTCAAGGTCGCGGTCTCCTCGCGTCAATCGCTCGTGCTGTCGCAAGTGCTCCGCCCAAGATTCGACGATGAACGTTTCGACGTAGTGCGTCGGATGCTCAGTATCGCGATAGACGCCCCACCTTGATGCTCCATCCCGCCGCCGCACTCGTGCAAATTTGTGGAGGGCCTCCAGAAACTCGTCCGCGTTCCTCGGCTCAACCTCATATTCCACTGTAACCAGTACAGGTCCTTGACTTGGGTCTACTTCTCCGACCAGCATCGGTTTGCCCCAGTGATCCCAAGCCCCCAGATCCACAGGCGTATCCGGCAAGCGCGAAATCAAAATCAATATTGGACAAACGGCGGTGCCAATAGCCGCGCTAATCAAAGAAAAATGTGTACCCAGCCGGCCCGCGACATATCCCCAGAAAGCGCTGCCGGCTGTCCACGTCCCCATGTAGACGAGCATGAACACAGCCATTGCACGCGCGCGCACCCAGTCCGGCGCCAGGTTCTGCATAACCGTGGTCATCAAAGACATGATCGCGGTCCATGCAGCTCCTCCAAACAAAATGGCCACGGACAGAAGTGCTACGGATTTGAATGCGGCCACGCCCCAGAGCGCCCCAGCAAAGACGGTGGTTCCCAGTCCGAGCATCGCATCAGATGAGAACAACGAACGCGTTCGCTGTAGCACCATGGCTCCCAGCACTGCGCCAGCGCCAAAGACAGTTAGGAGCAGCCCATAAAGGGTAACGCTCCGCCGCAATTCGTGAGCGACGGTGGGCAGGAGCGCCCAAAACGCACTTGCAAAAAACATAATGGACCCGATTCGTCCGAGAACAGTCAGAATCTCGGGCGCATTTCTCGTGTACCGAAGCGCCGCGCGGATCGCACCCGACATGGTCTCTCGCAGCGACCCTGACTGGTGTGGCGGTCGCTTCCAACGTGCAATCACCCATAGCACGCCAAGATACGATGCGGCATTCAGCGAAAACACTGCGGTGATTCCTAACGCCGCTATCAGAAATCCACCCAATGCTGGACCGATTGCGCGGGCCAGATTAAATTCAATGCCGTTTAGAGCAATGGCCGGCATCAATCCTTCTTGCGGCACCACTTCTGGAAGGACAGCTCGCCAGGTCGGCGCTTCGAGCGCATCCCCGATAGACAAAGCAAGCGTTAAAAGGAGCAGCACCAAGGGGGTAATTAAATGCAGCACCGTCAGAACAGCGAGCACGATCGCGACAGAAAACATCCATACTTCCGTCGTCAGTATCAGTTTCCGCCGATCAAGGATGTCACCCAAAGCTCCTGCAGGCAGCGCCAGCAGAAAAAATGGAAATGCCGAGGCAGTTTGTGTCAGCGCCACAAGCAGCGGCCCAGCCCCTTGCGAAACCATCAGCCATGCGGCACCGACACCTTGCATAAACGTGCCCACATCTGAGACCAGGTCGGCAACCAGTAGATTCCGAAACATAGGCAGGTGCAGCGTCCGCCATGTACTCCATTCCGTTCCAATCTCGCTCGGGCGCGTCTGGGACACACGCATGGCATCTATGTGCCTCTCGAAACGCTGTTCATGGTCGGCCATGGCCGCATTGATTTATAACATTAAGGGGGAGAAGAGTGCTTGTAGCCGGGTAAGTTTGCGCAATGAGGTCTGCGCAGCGGGGTTCTCGAAAATGACTTTGTTGTCGTTACAGGCACTGCGCGTGATTTTGTCCGGCTTTCACCGTCGAACTGCCCTGAAAAGACAAAGAGAAAACCGGTTTGCCAGGTTTGCCAATTAAGGGCCTCGTGAAAATAGCTAAGTGATTGTGGCGCCTTGCCTTAGCTTATTTTCCCCACTGTTCGCTATGAGGAGGCCGGGGGGTTGAATCCCCTCTCCTCCACCAGATTCGCAAAAGCACGTACATTGTTTTTGGATATCGGGTGTTGCTCAATCGGTTCTTCCGCGGCTGCTTACCTCGATATCGCCGGCGCAAAAGACCTCGAAGAACTCAAGATACTCTTCGATGCTTCGCTGACCTCAGCCCTGACGATCGCCAAGTTTAGGGCGCGTTCCTCAGTCCGAGAACTTACGTATAGATCGCGATCAGAATAATCGCCCGCGACGAAGCTGTGTTCCTTGGTCATTGCCCTGTCCCTAGTTGGTTTTTGTTTTCTGCCCTTCCATCACCCTCATTTCACCGCAGCGATGGACGGGCTGCTGTGTACGTCCCACCCGCCGCCAAGCGCGCGGAAGGTCCGCACGGCGGCGCGGGCCGCATCCGCTCGGGTGCTCTCCACATCGTTCCGTGCGACGAGAAGTTGACTATCCGCATTAAGAACGTCGGTCAGCGGAATTGCGCCGGCCTTGTAGGCCCGTTCCGAAAGATCGCGGGCCCGCGTAAGAGACGCGACCTCACCTTGCAACTCCTCGAGGCGCACCTGCGTTTGTACAAGCTCCATCAACGCGTTCTCCACATCTTCGGTGGCTCTCAAGGCGGCCTGCCGATACTCGGCAAGCGCTTCAGCGTAGCCGCCGCGCGACTGCGCGACCTCCGCTGCGACCTTTCCAAAATCGAAAAGCCGCCACCGCAGTGCTCCCGTCCCAATGGGCTGAAACGCTTTTCCGTTAAAAAGAGTGCCCCCGTTGGTGCTATCGAAACCGAGCACGCCGGAAAGCGAAACCTTCGGGTAGTACTCCGAAATCGCAACACCGATTCGCTCGTTCGACGCGGCAAGCCGGCGCTCGGCCGCAATAATGTCAGGTCGGCGGCGCAAGACATCAAGAGGCTGGTCGGCACCGCCAATCGCCGGAATTCCGGGAATCGTGCCTGGCTTGGAAAGCTCTTCGGCGTACGTTCCCGGCTGAGCACCCATGAGGACGTCGAGCCGGTTCAGCTGGGCTTCAAGCGCCACACGCAAGGAGGGCACTGTTGACTTGGCCTGTTTGAGAAGCGCTTCCGCTTGGGCAACCTCTCGGTCATCTGCCACTCCCACTCGCCGACGCACTTCAACCAACTCCAAGAGATGTGAATCGGTATCGATGAGTTGCCGCGCGACCGCAAGCCTCGCCTGATACTCCCTCACCTGAAGGTAGGCATCCGCCGCCTCGGCGGCGACGGTGATTCGAGTTCCAACCTGGTCGGCCTGTGCAGCTTGGAATTCATCAGCAGCTGCAGCTTTGCTGCGGCGCAGCCCTCCAGACAGATCGATTTCCCAGCTCGCCGCGGCTCCAACCGTGTATTCCCGCTGATCGCGGCTGTAGCCTGGAAAACCGTTCGCAACAGAACCAAACGAACTCACAACGCTCTGGTGGACCGCCGTCCCCGTTGCCTCCAAATCGACCGTCGGCAGAAGTTGCGCGCCCGCCGCCGCGGCCGCCGCTCGGGCCTGGCGGACACGAGCAAACGCAGCGGCAAGATCGAGATTTTGGTCCAGGGCGCGCTGTACGACAGTCACAAGCATCGGGTCGTTGAAGCCCGTCCACCAACTTTCGAGAGGCGGTGGCGAAAATTCCGGCTTCGTCGCGCTGACGCCGGCGAGATTATGAAATGGAGCGAGATTGGTGGTGGGCTTCACATAGCGTGGACCCACGGCACAACCACCTGCAAATAGGCTGAGGGCAAGAATGATCGCCGTCGCTTTGAGCGCGGCTTGGCTCAATCCGCGTTCCTTACGGTTACGGCCGAAATTGCGAACGAAAGTGTAAAAAGCGGGTGTGAAGAGAAGACCGAAGCCGGTTACCCCCAACATCCCGAACAGCACGGCGGTACCCAGGGACCTGCGCATTTCGGCGCCTGCCCCCGTCGCGACTGCCAGCGGAGCAACCCCCAGGATGAACGCGAAGGACGTCATCAAGATCGGGCGGAGGCGTGTGCGCGCGGCATGTACAGCTGCCTCTCCAGCGGCTGCGCCCTCTTCTTCCTTCTGGCGTGCGAATTCGACAATCAGGATCGCGTTTTTTGCGGCCAAGCCGACAAGTACGACGAAACCGATTTGCGCCAGAATGTCGATCGGCAACCCTCGCGCGAGCAGTCCAGTTACGGATGCGAGGAGGCACATCGGCACGATCAGAACGATCGCCATTGGCAACTTCCAACTTTCGTATTGCGCTACGAGCACGAGGAACACGAAGAGAGCGGCTGCGCCGAAGACGACGAGCGTGGGAGTTCCATGTTGCTGTTCTTGGAAGGAGAGATCTGTCCACTCGAACCCGATTCCCTGCGGGAGAACCTGGTGGGCAAGCTCCTCCATCCGGAGCAGCGCGGTACCAGAGGCGACACCCGGAGCTGCGACTCCTTGCACCTCCGCGGCTGGGAAGAGATCGTAGCGTGGCACGCGGTACGGGATCGTGTTGTCCTTCAGCAGTGCCACCGTCCCAATTGGTACCATTTCACCGGAACTGTTGCGTACTTTCAGCCGCGTGATGTCCGGCTGGTTGCGTCTGTATTTACCATCGGCTTGGACGACCACTTCGTAGGTTCTGCCCAGCAAGTTGAAATCGTTCACGTATTGGGAGCCGAGATAGACTTGCAGCGTCGAAAATACGTCGGTCGGGGTGACTCCGACCTTCTGCGCTTTCACGCGATCGATGTCCGCGTAGACGGAGGGTGATCCGGTGTTAAATAACGTGAACGCGCCTGCGAAGTGCGGGTCCTTGTTCGCAGCAGCGACCAAATCATTCGCCGCCGCCACAACAGCCTCCGAACCAAGCCCGGCGCGGTCCTCCAGCATCATCTTGAAACCACCGGCGGTCCCGAGGCCCTGTACCGGAGGAGGCGGGATGGTCAGCACGCGCGCATCCTTGATTACTGAGAGACGCGCGCGCAGATCGGCCAGTACTGTGTTTGCCGTGACTCCAGGAATTTCGTGGTTGTAGAGGGAGGGCAGGCCGGAAAAAATCGTCCCGGAATTGGACGCAACCGTCGACGTCGTCGCATCAAGACCCGCGAAAGGAGCAACGTGTTCAACGCCGCGCGAATTGAGGATGATATCGGTCGCCTGCTTCACCACCTCCTCTGTCCGCGCGAGCGTCGCTCCCGGAGGGAGCTGAACGATGGTGATCAGGTATCCCTGATCCTGCTCCGGAATGAAACCCGTTTGCGCTCGTGAGAACTCCAGCCCGGCAACGCCGATCAGCGCAAGGTAGATCACGAGAACAATGGCCACTCCGGCCACGAGACGGCGTGTCAGTTTTCCATATCCGTTCGACAGACTCTCGAAACCGCGATTAAACCAGCCAAAACCCGAATGGAGAAAACGACCCACCAGGCCATGGGACGAAGCACCTTTTGGATCGTGGTCTTTGAAGAGCACCGCGCACAGAGCCGGACTCAGGGTCAGCGAGACAAAGCACGAAATGACTGTCGATGCGGCGATTGTCACGGCAAACTGCCGAAAGAAGAGTCCGGAGATTCCTGAGAGAAATGCGGATGGAACAAAAACTGCGCACAATGTGAGCGCGATCGAGATCAGCGCTCCGCCGACTTCGTCCATCGTCCGGTGAGCGGCATCCGACGCCGACATGCCGGAGCGCATGTTGCGTTCGACATTTTCAACAACGACGATCGCGTCATCGACGACGATGCCAACCGCGAGAACCAGCCCAAATAGTGAAAGGTTGTTCAGAGATACCCCGAGCGCATACAGAACCGCAAACGTACCGACGAGAGACACCGGAATTGCAATCACCGGGATAATCGAGGCTCTCCAGTTTTGCAGAAACAGGAATACGACAGCGAGCACGAGGAGGATGGCGATGAAGATCGTGATGACCACCTCGCGGACCGATTTGGCGATGAAAATCGTCGGATCGTAGATGATTTTGTAATCGACGCCCTGGGGGAACTCCATCTTTAGGTCTTTCATCGCCGAGAGGATCTCATGTTCGACCGCAAGTGAGTTTGCGCCCGGTTGCGCGTAGATCAGGAGCGCCGTAGCGTCACTGCGATCCATGTAGGAAGTCGATCCATAATCAGCGGCGCCAACTTCGACTCGACCGATGTCGCGCACCCGGGTCACCCTTCCTTGCTTATCGGATTTGACGACGATGTCACCGAATTGCTCAGGTGTGGAAAGCCTGCCGAGCGCCTCGACGTTGATCTGGTAGGCCTCCTGTCCAGGAGCCGGCGGCTGATTCAGAATCCCGGCCGAGACCTGCAGGTTCTGGGCGCGCAGTGCCGCGAGCACCTCACTGCCATTTAGATTGTTCGCCGCAACCTTGTCGGGTTCGAGCCAGACGCGCATGGCGTATTCGCGGCCACCCTGGAACTGCACATCTCCAACACCTTCGAGGCGCGCGAGAATGTCCTTGACGTGCAAGGTTGTGTAGTTTGAGAGATACAGGTTGTCACGCGAACTATCCGGCGAGTAGACGTGAATGGCCAGAAGTATGCTCGGCGTCGCCTTCCGGACCTGCACACCGAGCCGCTGCACGTCGTCCGGCAACCGTGGCAAAGCATCCTGGACGCGGTTTTGCGTCAGCATCTGTGCGACGTTCAAATCGGTGCCGATGCGAAAGGTAACCGTGATCGTGAGCCTGCCGTCTCCGGTCGACTGACTGCTCATGTAGAGCATGTTCTCAACACCATTGATCTGCTGTTCGAGCGGCGTCGCCACGGTGCGGGCCACCGTATCCGCGGATGCGCCCGGATAGACCGTCGTGATCTGCACTGTGGGCGGGACGATTTCGGGGTATTGTGCGACGGGCAGAATCGCGAGCGCACCCAAGCCGAGCAGCGTCACGAAAGCGCTTAGTACGGTCGCGAAGCGGGGGCGTTCGATAAAGAAATGTGTCAGGCGCATTTTGGGCTCTCTCTAGTCCCGGCCACTGGCATGACGGATCGTGGCGTTCTGAGTGGCGACTTTGGCTCCGGGCGCGGCGTGCAGTAGTCCCTCCACGATGACTCGGTCGCTTGGGGCGAGCCCGGACCGGATCACCCGCAAACCGTCACGAATCTCACCGACTTCCACTCGTTTTGGCGCGACCGTCCCATCCGCCGAAACCGTCATAACCATGTGTTGTGATTGGTCAGGCAGCACTGCGCTGTCCGGCACGAGGAGCGTCGGTGAAGGAGGCGCGACGACGAGTCGAACACGAGCGAACAGCCCGGGAGTCAAAACCAGGTTCGAATTCGCAACTGTAGCCCTGGCGTGGATTGTGCCGCTCGAACGGTCGAGGACATTGTCCAGGAAATCGAATACACCGCTTCGCGCGTACTGACCGTCGTCGCCGAGCGCAACCTCAACCTTCTCGACATGCCCTCGCTTGAGGTGCGCCTGATACTTGGAGTACACCAGGAAATCGGACTCGCTCATGTCAAAATCAAGGTAGATCGGATCAAGCGACACGAGCGTCGCAAGGAGCGTCGTCGGACTCGTCGCTGTGCGACTGCCAGCAATCAGATTGCCTACCGAAACGAGATGCGTGCCCATGCGCCCTGTGAACGGCGCCGTAATCCGGCAATGGTCGAGGTCGAACTGCGCATCGCGGATTCGGGCTTTGGCCTCTTCGACTGCAGCGCGCGCCGACCGCTGATCGGATATGCGCTGGTCCACGTTTTCGACCGATCCAGCGTTGCTTTGCTCCAGATCTTTGGCACGGTCAAGTTGGCGGTCAGCCAGTTCCAGTCGAGCCGCCGCAACCTCAAGCTGGGCGTTCGCTTCGGCAAGTGTGATTTCGTAAGGTCGAGCATCAATTGTGAAAAGGAGGTCACCCTTCCGAACAATGTCCCCATCCTTGAAAAATATTCCCGTAAGCGTACCGCCCACCTGCGCGCGCAGTTCGACTTGCGAAACCGCCGCGAACTGGCCAAGGAAGCCCAGCCGCGTATCGATGTCTTCGACCAGCGGCTTGCTCACCAGGACTTGTGGAAGTGCAGCAGGCGGAGCAGCAGTGGAACTCCCACTCGCCTTAAGCGAATACTTGAGCCATGCACCCATAAACACTATCCCTGCAAGGCTAGCGGCAACCCAGAGCCTCGCCGACGTTCGTCCACTGATGCGCCGCCCTTTGTTTTCCGCTCGCTCGCCGGACGCCAGTTCGGTTCCCGTCAGCATTCTCTTAGTCCTCCCGATTTATTATTCTTTTAATCTGCACAAACAAAGGCAAAAAAAGTCAATGCGTCTTTTCCCGGATCTGACCAACCAGATCGGCCAGGGTTATTTTTGCGAGCGATCTCTCGAAACTGTTCTGAGCCTGCGCGAGTACCCCCGACATGCATTCCTTGAGGTGGCAGCTGACTGGACACCTCTTGTCGGCCGGATACGAATGAATGGCAAACGCCGGTGGTGCCGCACTGGCACGGTATATGTCGAGCAGCGTGATCCGTCGCGGAGGACGCGCAAGCACGCTCGCTCCGCTCTTGCCGCGTTTTGTCACGACCAAGCCCGCCTTCGAGAGCTTGGAGAGCGATTTTCGAACGAAGGTGGGGTCGGCGTTCACACTGTCGGCCAGGGTCGCCGAGGAAAGTTCCTCGCCATGGCGGAAACCCAGAGCCGCCATGATGTGCGCGGCGACCGTAAACTGGACGCTTTTCACTGACATGCCTTCTCCTATGCAATATGTGATGCTCAACCGCACAATTGGTTATACGTCTTGACCCACACCGCACTCGGATTCCGGCTTCATGTTTTCACGCCAACGACTACCAACGTCATATCGTCGCCTTGCGCAGTGCCTTTAGTAAAAGCTAAAACCCCATCCAGAATGCGGGTGAGTATTTGAGCGGGCGAGCAGTGACGGCAATCTCGCAGCACGATTCGATCACCGCCACCACAACACTTGAGCTGCCGGTTGTGAGACTCCACGCCTGGCTCGCATGGATGTCAGCACCCACGGTACCCAGATTCTGTCCCGTGTTCTGTAATCCCCAGAGTCGAGAGAACTTTGGATCGTTCGGAGTAGTCAGCGCATGATAAATATAATTGGGCTCGGCATGGAGTACATCCCGGTTCTGCCGGTACGCTCTCACTGCATCTCTGATCGATGTTCCTGCCGGCAGCCATACGAGCTTACGAGCTGAAGTCCTTCGACGCTACCCCATGACCTAACGATTGCCTTGTGAGCGTTGTGCATTCCGGCGCTCGACGTACCAGAGCGGAAGCGAACGAGTATTTGGTCTGGCCGATACTTGGGTTGGCCAGACCAATCTGCTTGCTTTATGACATGCGAGACGGCACCAGAAGCCACTTGAGACGAAGCTGGACTTGGAAGGACCAAGAGGAGGACGAGATTAAACACCGCGGAAAGACAACGACAGATCACAGCGGTTTACCACTCATGGAAATGGTCCTTGTACTCTGGGGACAAGAGAAGCCCCGATATCGCCAAGCAATCAATTTGCCTAGCTTATCTAACGAGTTCCCCTCGATCGAACGAATTACTTGCTTAGGTTATTAAAATCTTTCGATCCGGACTATGTAGTCCAACCAACCCCGATGCGACAAAGGGTTAAGTAGTAGACAGGCGATAGAAAATGCCGCATTCATTCTCGAGAGGTTTGCTGCCCGTCACTGCAGGAAGCGAGTCCGACCACGAACAGGAACAGGACAGCCGGCGGGTTCTTACACCATTACCGTGGCCGCACCGTCGGACTGGCCGACATACGAGACGGTCGTCAGGTGATGAGATCTAGTTGACGCGCGATGCCACTTGATTCTTTCCTTGTGTGGCCGGGCTTGGTGTGCGAGACTACGCGCAATGTGATCCAGTTACTCAGGTCGGGATCCTCGATCGCTCATTTCCATAACAGTGTATCTGCGGCTGACGAGAATGGATGTCTGCTGCGGTCCCCCTCCCTCGCGATAATTCATTTCATTGGTAGCACACCCAACGTCACAACAGGAGAAGTGTAAATGGAAGAGAATTCCGTTCTCTGGGAGGAGACCATTCGGCCGGGAGCGGCATGGTCGCACGTGCTGAAGCGTGGAACAGCGCTACGCCTTGTGGATGTGGAAGGCGGAGCGAATGTTGGCGCAATTTTCTATAACTTCGAGTGTCCGGTGGAAAGATACAACATGCCGGACACGCTGAAGGCGCAGCATATCGCGCGGCTGACAGCGGGTTTCGTCTTGTATTCCGACATGGGACGCATTCAGCAGAGCCGAAAATACTGAGAGTTGGTTCGTTATCATTGCACGAGCACCATACGATCAGGTATCAGCACGCTATCTTCAATATGCATGGGTGAGAGTGTGGCCCTCTCCACCACTCCTGCTCGAGAGATCGCCGCCTCGCGATCCTTGCTCCAAAACTGCATAACAAAAGGGGACGTTCGGGGCGAACCATGGGACGGCGCTGTTCGGGCCGCCGACCACCTACAACACGTCCCAGTGCACGTACCGGTGGCCAGCAACTGCCCTCCAGCAGCGCGAAACTCACACCGATTTTCATGTCAGCCTCCAGTACTTCTCTAACGAACAAATTGATTGCTTGTTGGCAAGTTTCGACGTCTACAGAATCACGGATGCTTCCTCAAAATTGAGCCGTGGATTGCGTGGGTGGAGCTTGCTTGGGTCTCCATAACCCAGGTTGCAGAGAAGATTCACCTTCCACTTGCCGTCAGGAAAAAATTCCGTATTCAGTTTGTCTGCGTTAAAACCGGACATCGGTCCGCAATCTAACCCCAGAGCACGCGCGGCCAGGATGAAATAAGCAGCCTGCAACGAACTGTTGCGGAAGGCGGTCTCGTTAATAAGGGTCTGGTTGCCGACAAAATAGGAGCGCATATCAAACTGCGGAAAGAGCCTGGGGAGACTCTCGTGAAATTCCGTGTCCCAGGCGATGATGACGGTCACAGGGGCGACCATGGTTTTGTCGACATTGCCGGGCGCTAGGACCGGCTTGAGGAGTGCCTTAGCGCCGGGAGTGGTCAGAAAAACGAATCTGGCGGGCGAGGCATTGGCGCTGGTCGGTCCAAGGCGCGCCAGTTCGTAAGCCTTGCGCAAGAGTTCTACCGGCACCGGCTTGGGAAGCCACGTGGAGTGGGTCCGCGCTTCGTAAAATAGTTGTCCAAGAGCCTGTTGTGAGATCGGCGTTCTGGTGGTAGCAAAGTTCGATGTTTCAGGTTGATTGCGCATTTCGGTTGTCTCCTCTCAGGCGCGTTCAACGCGAGCGTCGTGCATCCAGACTGAACGGCCCTCCTCCGAGCTGAGAAATCAGCAGGGCGCCGCCGAGCATGGAGACATTTTTCATGAAGAGAATCATTTGGATCTGCGCCATCATAGGATCGGTTACCGTCCAGAACTTATGCATCATCAAGCTGACAGGGACCAGGAAAAGCACAATGAGCCAGGCGCCC
>Ga0307477_10003015_pt1 | contig 12705 bp, 12 predicted proteins | sample atmos_gasesECM2C_FD_203316 | JGI IMG/M metagenome (GOLD analysis project Ga0307477, IMG submission 203316) | Hardwood forest soil microbial communities from Morgan-Monroe State Forest, Indiana, United States - atmos_gasesECM2C_515 | ecosystem: Environmental > Terrestrial > Soil > Temperate...
GCTGACCAGGTTGCGGAAGAGCATAGTGGTTGGGCGCATCAAAGTCTCGCCCAGCGACATCACGGGAAACTCCAGCGGGAAGCCGCCGGCTTCATACACGCCGCGCTTCACATAATCGGCGATGCGGCGGAAGTGCGCATTGCACGGCGTCAGCTCCGACCAGGTATTGCAGATGCCGATCACCGGGCGGCCATCGAACAGATGATCGGGCAAACCCTGGTTCTTCATCCAACTGCGATGAATGAAGCCCTCGCGATTGCGCAAACCAAACCACTCTGCACTGCGCAGTTTCATGAATGTATGTCCTCCCAAAACGGAAGTTGCCGGTATTTCACCAGTCACCTCGATAGTTTTGTTGTGCAGCCGGCTTTAGCCGTGCCGTAACGGCAATCTTCTCTCGGGCTTCAGCCCCTGCAGCCCTCTGTTTCATTCCTCGAAAGACTCCTGCCGCTGGCTAAAGCGGGGTCTTCGGCTCTCAACGGCACGGCTCCCACCTCGATTCGTTTCGGTGTAAAGCCGTGCCCTGATACGAACCTGATTCCTGAAACGACAGCATCGACGATTTCCGGAACATCGAAGCTCGCACTGCTTATAGTTCCCATTTTGGGCCGACTACAGCCTTGCGTCTTTTACCTCTTCCGCGGCCGAACCGACAGTACCAACACCGCACCTATCAACCCGCACAAAGAAAGATAAAGCATCCCGGCAACCGAGGAATTGGTCTGCCTGGTCAGATAGCCCATCATGAATGGGCCGGCGAATCCACCCAGGTTTCCGACGGAATTGATTAGACCAACGCACGCTGCCGCGGCTGTGCCAGAAAGAAAACTTGAAGGTATCGACCAGAAGCTGGGCAGGTATCCATACATTCCTGCCGCCGCGATACAGAACATCAACAGTGAAAGCATGACTCCGGTCTGAGTGATGCTGAGGGCGAGCCCAACACTCACCAGGATCAGGCAGAAGGCAGTGTGGCGGCGACGTTCCTGATTCCGGTCGGACGACCAGCCAATCAGCACCATCGCGGCCAGCCCAACGCAGAAGGGCAATGCTGAGATCAATGCCACCCAAAGATTAGGAAAACCCGAAAGCTTCTTCAACAGCGTGGGCAACCAGAAGTTGAATCCATAGACGCTGCTGGCAATGCAGAAGTGAGTCCCGCAAAGCAAGAGTACGTTACGATCACGCAACGCCTGCCATGCAGTAGGGGAATGCGCGGCTTGGCGGGCAAGGTGTTCTTGCTGCAACTCGGAGGCAATCCACTGCCTTTCGTCTTCCAGCAGCCAGCGTGCCTGATGCGGCCAGTCCGTCAGATAGAACAGCGTTGCCACTCCCAAAAGCACTGCCGGAATCCCTTCCAGAATGAAGAGCCAGCGCCACCCGGGCAATCCGAGCCAGTGAATGCCCAGCAGGAATCCCGATATGGGAGAACCCACGATATTAGAAACTGGTTGTGCAGCCATGAAGATCGCCATAGCCCGGGCTCGGTCCGCGTACAGCACCCAATGGCTGAGATACACGATCATTCCGGGAAAAAATCCCGCTTCTGCCACTCCGAGAAGAAAGCGTATCCAGTAAAACTGCGTTGTGGTGTGAATGAATCCGGTAGCAGCGGCGACGAGGCCCCAGGAAATCATGATGCGAGCCATCCATCGGCGCGCGCTCCATTTCTCCACCAGAATCGTTCCTGGAATCTCCAGGAGAAAATATCCGATGAAGAAAATCCCCGCTCCCAACCCATAAACTTCCGGCGTGAAGTGCAAGGCTCCGGTCATCTCCAGAGCGGCATAGCTTAGGTTTACCCGATCGAGGTAGGCAATGACATAAAGTACAAACAGATAAGGAAGGATGCGCCTGGCAATGCGCCTCCGCGCTCTCTCTGACACAGGCATCCGGTTTCCCGTTTCACCGGCGAGGCCCGATTGCGTCGAGATGCTCATTGCAGCCTGGCCTCAATGGATTGATTAGCGGAACGCAGGCATGCAACCAGAATCCTGCGCAGCCCAGTCAGCAATCCCCTCTCCGCTTCCTCGGCATGAATCACGGTTGCGAATATCGAGACTCTGGACAATGCCAGACGCCACGCTTCGGCAACTGGCGGAGTTCCCACTAGTGCGACGGGAACATTCGTCTTTAATACATCGCGCGCCAGCAAGGCGTCCAGATCGGAAGCGAGAAAGGCGCCGATTATGAAAGCCAGCCGGTCTTCTTTCGTTCCCTGACGTTCCAGATCAAGAAGACGCACGCAGAATAGCGCGCGACCTAACCCTGACCGACGTTGTTCGCGCATACCGGCTTCGACCCAATCTGCGCTGAGATGCTGCGGTCGTTCCGGGGATACGGAGCTGGACAATATTGTTTGAAGCTGGACCGCATGAATCAGCTCGCCCGAGAGTGAAGTGACGCTGGAACGAATTCTCCCATTCTGATCCAACGCAATCGCCTTCCAATGCGATCCGAGACTCAGCACCACTGCAGGTCCAGTCACCATTCCGCTGGCGACGAGTCCGGCACAAAGAGTCTCCTCTCCGCGCATGACATCGATTTCGTGAACTGCTTGTGCAGAATCACCCGAAAGTCCTGAGCGTATGCCGGGTACTAGAAGAACAGGGAGATCGGTCACGTCTGGAAAATGTCTCCACCGTGAAGCCTCCGAAAGCTCCTCGATTCCCACTGGAGCAGCCAAATGCGGAACCTCCATCAATCCGAGCGACGAACCGATCATGCCTGACCCAACAACGCAGACCGGAGCGCACGGATTTTCGCTGTGCTGAGCTCTGAGGCCTGCAATGAGTTCCCGCAAAGCTTCATGTGCCGGGATGGAAGAACCGGCCTTCGCTGTATCTCTCACTCCAATTGCTCGCGTGGCCGAAGCTGCCAGGTAATCGCCGCGCATGAGCCATGCGCGCGTATTGGTTGTGCCCATATCGATGTAAACAGCGCACAGCTCGCTGGGCTTGGTTGAGAGATAGTCGCTCACGCTTGGGCGCACGTTTAACATGCGTGCAAGGAAATATACGTCAACCACTAGAGAGCTTTATCGGTAGGTGAAATGGGCCGGCGAGAGCTTGAAATTCGGAACCATCCCTTTAGTGAGGAGGGCATTCAACGCGAATACTGATGCTGCTTCATCCAAACAGAACTTTCACTAGTCTGTGGAAGAACCCCTTCTTTTCTGTTTCCCCGTTCTGGGGCTTAGTTTTAGCGACTCGCACCGGGGGCTGCGGAGCGACCACCGGTGTGTCTGGCCAAGGCAGGTGCTCAATGTGAACCCGTGCGAGCGTGGCGGTCACGTCCGGTTGCGCTCCGGTGCCGGTGAAGATCATAGGAGCATCGATTTCGACTTGGACTTTTCCTTGCGATTGCGGCGGCAGCGCAGCCGAGGCATTTGCGGCGGCGGCGACCGCGGGTTCATTTTGGACAGCAGCAAGGGCGGCAGTCTTCTGCTCGGGCGTGGGGGGCGACGGAGTTGGTGAGGGAGCCGGAGGCGTAGTTTCAGCTCGCTGCAGAGGAGGAGGTGCTGGACATCCGCAGCTTGCGGTTCCATTGATTTCCGGATCCTTCACATGGCCGGCGCGAAAAAAGGCTTGTTCGTTGGCGTGCAACCGGTAGAAGTCGTTGCCCATGAGTTCCGAAATGACAATGTAGGAATCATCACCTCGTGACTTTACGCAAGCGTCCCCGTTGCCGCCTGCCGTGACCGAGATGTCCACTTTGGCCGGCCCGGAAATCAGAATGCGAAAATCGGGCGTGAGTACTGCGTCCGCAGTCGCGGAAAGCGTGTAATCACCTTCCAGAGACCCCGCGCTCATGGCAAACATAAGTTCTTGCCCGTTGGGCGAGCGATTGATGGTCAGGTTCGTGCCCGGGCATATGCGCACTTGTCCTCCACGCGACAGGCGTAACGTCGCGGAATGCTCGCCGGCTGTAATCACCGACCCGTTGCTCACCTCGAGCCCTCCGGCGGTTTGGCGCACATCTCCTTTCACTGCCGCATCGGAGGCATAGACGTCACCGATGCTCTGCGGCCCTGCGGCTCGACAGAACATCAATAGTCCTGCGCATAAAAAGAAGACCCTGGGCAGATGCCGCAGGGTCTTCGTTTTGGGAGGGTAATGGATTTCTGAGGACAAAAATCTAAGCGTCGGTGCTATCCGGCACAAAATCATACTGCTCGATTATCGCAGCGATGCCGGTTTTTGGGTGCTCATGGTCGATGCGAACTACGCGGCCACGGCAACGCACCCTGATGCTCTCAGTGAGCGTGATCTCGGGCGGCAATGTCAGTGTAAATTCTACTTTGGAACCCTCAGAAACCACCGAACCTGCGTAGAAAAACACTCCCTGGGCACTCAGATCTCTGGTTTCCGCCGGAACCTCTTTTAGTCTCCCATCTTCGCAGCGGATAGACACCGGAAGTTTCAGCGCAAAACGGCGGCTGGTTCTCTGCTCGCTCTTGGTTGCGGATGATGCCATGGAGGTAAACCTCGCGAGGGGACATTATCAGGATGACGCTATGCTCGTTCCGAGTCAAGGCAATTCGAGGATCTCACGATGGAGTTCGGGCACTAGGCCGCCTCTACCTTCGGTGACTCCGCGCCCTGAAGGGCGCCTTGCTGCTGATTTGCAGGCCCCTGCGCCAGAGGACGTGGCTGTTTTCGCGGCAAAAACACGGAAAAACAGGTATAACTCCGGCCCGCACGGTCATCACTGTGCACACGGATCTGTCCCTGATGACGCTGCACAATCTCGCGACTCACCCACAGGCCGACTCCACTTCCCTTCTCCCCTTTGGTACTAAAAAAAGGCTGGAACAAGCGCCCGCGCACCTCTTTAGGAATGCCGCTTCCGCTATCGAGAAACGAGACCAGAACTCCTTCACGCCGCCGGCCCGCAGGTTCGCGATAGCCGCGGACGTGTACACGCAGCTTTCCTGATTGAGGCATGGCTTCCACGGCGTTCACAATGAGATTGGTAAAGACCTGGCGAAGCTCCGCGGGAAATCCGGGGATTTCGACCTGCGAGTCATAGCGTCGGTTGATTTGGATCTTTTGTGCGCGGATTTTTTTTCCATACAGGAGCAGGACTCCGTCAATTAACTTGGCGAGGTTTACAGGCACCATGGAAGCCGATTGGCGATGCATAGCCAGCGTCTGCTGGGCGACTTCGGCCATGCGGCGCAATTCCTGCTCCATGAGCTCAAGCTGTTGCTGGTCGGTTTCATTCAGCCTGGGACTCTGTCTAACCAGATAAAGAAGCTGCATCACCGAATCCAGGGGATTCCGCAGCTCATGAGAAATTGTCGCGGCCATGCGTCCTGTGGCGGCCATTTTTTCACTGGACCGCAGGGCTGCCTCCACTCGCTTGCGCTCAGAGATGTCGCGAAAAGTGATCACTGCACCCAACGTAACTCCGTCGACGACAGGCGCCGCAGTGTACTCGACGGTGAGAGTGTCTCCCGATCTCGTCTTGAGTGTCTCTTCCTGAATGCGGCAGGGAGATTCAGCCCGCATAGCCTCCAAAAGACAGCAGGAGCGCCCCTGTGCGCGGCAATCGAGATGTACAAGCTCGTGGAAGTTCCTGCCGTGGACTTCCTCCGGGGGGTAGCCGAGCATGTGCTCAGCGGCAGTGTTGATGTACTGAATGACTCCCGACGTATTCACATAACAGACGCCTTCGATCAAGCTGCCGAGAACAGCACGATAGTGAGAGCGGACCTCGTTGGCTTGCTTCTGCGCCGTGATCTCCGAGGCCATGCCTAACATGACACTCGATCCGTTATGGTCGAATATCTTGCCCTTTGTCGCGAGCCAATGGAGACTGCCATCCGTTTCGATAATTCGGTACTCGAGCTCGAAACGCTGATGTCGGGCGGCCGCCTCAAATAGAGCCGTTAAGATCCGGTGCCGATCTTCGGGATGCACTCGCTGATTTATGTATTCCTCCAGCGGGAACTCGTAGAACTGAGTTTTGTGATCGTTTGATTCGTTCTCGCGCGACCAACGCAGAATGTTGTGTCGAAGATCCCATTCCCAAAACCAGATGCGGGCAGCACGGCCAGCCAGTCGCAGGCGCTGATCATGCTCAACCATCCTTCCGCTCTCCCATTGCATGCGCCGGATCACCTCGATCACCACAGTCCCGAGCGCCATATAAGCGCTCCATACCGTCAATTGCGAACTGCTAAAGCCTAGCCCAATCGGCTGCTCTATAAACCAGAACCCAAGTCCTGTGATTGCGAGACAAAACCAGCCTGCGACGTATCCCCCAAGCAGTGCGCTGATGAGAACGGCAAAAGTGCAGAGTAACGCGATAGAAGTTTCCGAACTGGCCAGCAACTTTCCTGCCCAGAGTGCTCCGACCCCCAGCAGCATTGCCGCAACGTAACGGGCGACACGCACTTGGAGGGCAGTATGGTGAGGCCGAAGAAACCTCGATTTGAGCGAATGTCGGATCATGGCCGGTAGAACACCGAGAGTGAGGGGTGCTTATTGGGATGAACATTCGATTACATTGGTTGGTGTTTATTGGCGTATGGGAGCAGCAGGCTGGATGGCTATGCTACTTGACCGATCAGCAGCACGTATCCGTCTGGATCGACTACACGGATTTCGCCCTTAGGCATATAGAAAGGAAAAGAGATCTCCGACGCAGATATGGCTTTGGACAGCAAGTCCTCGCGGAGAGACGCTAGATCGTCGGCATAAAGGTAGAAGAGAACGGCCTGCTGCTCGGCCACGACGGGCAGGTTGGCGCGAGTCACCATCAGGTCCGCATCCGCAGATTTCAGGTGTGCCCATGCCAGCTTCCCTGATGATGGCGTGAAGGTATTCACGATCTCCATTCCAAGTAGCCCATAGAAGTCGATCGTGCGCTGCACATCGGCGACGTGAGCCATCGGGATCAACCCTGTAACTCGCGCTGGCATAGAGCGTGATTGTAGCCGAGCGCGCAAAGGCCAGCCCCGGCCATTGACAAGATTACCGGTGCTAGACTCTCCCTATGGTTGAGAGCGCACGTCCGCGCACCCTCTTATGGATATTGATTGGGGGAGGCGCCTTTTTTGTCTTTACCTTGATTATTTTTTCTTTGCTTTACTTCAGCGTGCGCGACGGTTCGGATTTCGATATCGGGGGCGACAAGATCGCAGTCGTGGACGTCGAAGGCGTGATTCTCGAGGCCAAACCCTTTGTCGATCAAATGAAAAAGTATGGCGATGACTCCTCCATCAAGGCCATTGTCCTGCGCATCAACTCGCCCGGAGGGGGCGCAGCCGCTTCGCAGGAGATGTTTGACGCAGTAAAACGGATCCGCGACCAGAAGAAGAAGCTGATCGTAGCCTCGATCGAGACCGTTGGAGCCAGCGGCGCCTACTACATCGCATCGGGTTCGAGCAAAATCTACGCCAATCGCGCAAGCATCGTTGGCAGCATCGGCGTCATTGCTGAATGGGTGAATTACGGCGACCTGCTGCGTTGGGCCAAACTCAAGGAAGTGATATTTACTGCCGGAGAGCTCAAAGACGCCGGCGATCCGGCGCGTGAGATGACTCCGGCCGAGCGCGACTACTTACAAAGCCTGGTGAATGAGATGTACGCACAATTCATTCGCGATGTTGCCGATGGCCGCAAGCTGCAGGTCGATAACGTGAAGAGTATGGCCAGCGGACGAGTCTGGACAGGCGAACAGGCGCTCGGGCTCAAGCTTATCGATCAGATTGGCGGCTTCCAAAACGCTGTGGACGAGACCGCGAAGGCTGTTGGCATCCATGGCGAACCGTCACTGGTTCATCCCGAAGAAAAGAAGAAGACCCTGTTCGACATTCTGTTCGGCGATGTTACGCAGTTGCTTCCAGCGCAGGCGCGCATGTTGCAAAGCAATAATCCCGGTTTCTTCTATCTGTGGCGTTAGCCAACCTGAGGCGCGCGCCATTCATGGGTCAGCGTTAGTACTTGACGGAATGCCGCATCTCAGGTGGAATGTACAACTTATGACGAAGGCTGACCTGATCGAAGAAGTTGCGCGAATAACCGACGTCACCCGCCGCGACAGCGAAGTGATTGTGGAAACCATCTTCGACAGTATCGTGCATTCGCTGCGCGCGGGGGACAAGATCGAAATCCGCGGATTTGGCAGCTTTCGCACCCGCCAGCGCAACTCTCGCGTCGGGCGCAATCCCAAGACTGGCGATCGCGTAGATGTTCCGGCCAAAAAGATTCCCTTCTTTAAGCCCAGCAAGGAACTGAAAGATTTAGTCAATCATGCGACAGGTTCATCGGTTGGAGTTGCGCACACTTCGACGCCAGAACCAACAGCTGGCTAAGAGTCTCCTCCGCATATCGAAGCCCTGCAGCGACGGATACAGCCGAATGAAACTCTCATAGAATGTGACTATCATGGTTACCGGCCTGCGGCATCCCCCCTTTGCCCGTACTTTCAACAAAGTACAAGTTGCTCTAGCGATCATTCGCGACTGCGCTGGTGGTGGGTGTCGGCGGGTTTCTACTGGATTGGCTCCTGCTGGGAGATCGAAGAGACTTCCTGTATTCAGATGCGCTCGCCGGCAGCGTGGCCGGGCTCCTGACCCTGATTGCCCTGACGTACTACAACAAGAGTCAGCGCTCGATGATTGCCCGGCTCCGCGTCATTTCGGAAGTAAATCATCATGTTCGTAACGCCCTCTCTGCCGTTCTGTATTCAGTGGAATTAAGCGAGAATGAGAGTTGATTCGAGTTACGAGTTCGGCGGTCGAGAGAATCGACTGGACACTAAGAGAAATACTTCCCCAACAAACCGTGACCGAGATGAAGCCGGATGAAAACGATCGCGGCTGGCGGCAGGTCTCATAAGTTTTCTAACGATTTATTTTGGGCTGAAGATGCCGACCGCGCCCATCATTCTGCCGGTGTATCCGGCCTCGGCCCTGTGGGAAAATAGCAGGTCCGTGCGACACGACGTACACTCCTCTGCCGACCAGATGTGATCTTCAGGTACACCGGCGTCCAGCAACTGTCGCCGGTTGGCCTCCGCCAAGTCCAGATGGATTTGCGGACCGATGTTGCTATGTCCCGGCGCCCGCGCGGTTAAAAAGAGCATTGGATACTTCTCTTTAACTGGGTCGCGATCATAGACATCAGAGAGTAATTCGTCCGCATAATGGAATTGTGAGCGGAAATCGTCTATCACCTCTTCGCCAACGGCGTAGCAGCAGGCATGAATGCATGGACCGATCGCAGCGTACAGATCCTCGGCAGCGCATCCGAAAACCGCCCGCATGGAGCCTACGCCGCGCTCCACAATGCGTTTGGCAGTGCCCCGCCATCCGGCATGGAACGCTCCCACAGCTCCGCGCTGAACGTCCGCTACTAGAACAGGGCCGCAGTCCGCCACCTGAATGACCAGCAGCACATCTTTGTGGCTGGTGATAATTCCATCGCCGTTCAGCAGAGTTTTTGTCAGCCGGTCCTTGCGCTTCAGGATATGCACCAGCCCGGAATGAATCTGCCGCAGCCCGATCACCGGCGGCAACGAACCCTCGCGTCCTATAAGTTCGCTGAAGAATACTCGCCGATTGCGTTCGACGATTTGTCGCTGGTCAGAAGTGGTGAAACCAAGATTGAGCTGCCTGCCGCCGTAAGCCTCAGAGTAGCCGCCCAAACGCGTGCTGAATCCGTGCGCAAGCCCAGCAAGATCGCTCAAGACCGGCGATTGAATGATTTGGATTGCTGTTTTTCCTCGCGGGCCGCGAGGTCCTTTAATCGACGCAACAGAGGCCACAGTTCATTCTAAAGGCCGTCGTTATTCTTTAGATGGTTCCTCTAAATGCATCGGTGAATGGTTGGTTGTGCATTTCTTCTTTTTTGGCCGCTCCAAGCTCTTGCGCCACCACCTCGGCTACTTGCTTTTGCACTTCAGGATCGTCGCCGAATGAGTGGAACCATTTCACGTCCGGTTCGCGCCGGAACCAGGTGAGTTGCCGCTTGGCATAATTGCGATGAGTTTGTTGCGCTGCCAGAAGCGCAAGCCGAGCAGTCATTTCTCCGCGAAGACACTGGGCCGCTTGACGATAACCGAGCGATCCCAAAGGCCGCGCCACCGGACGCGGATCTCCAGCCTGCGCCGCTTCCGGAGATTGATACGCCACGAGCAGATGACGAGTCTCTTCAATCAGACCGCCGTCGAACATAGCCTCGCAGCGCGCATTCAGCCGCGAGTAAAGCGCGTCGCGCTCAGGTTCTAGTCCGATACGCAGAAGGCGAAAGCCGGTAAGCGCGTCGCGCCCTTTGTCCCACATCACCGTCAGCCGTTCTCCTGCAAGCAGGCAAACCTCGATGGCGCGAATCAGTTTGGGTGTGTCGTTGGGATGGATCTTCGCCGCAGCCTCCGGGTCCAGGCGCGACAGCACGCGATGCAGGTGCTCGATGGTCCTCTGGTCCGCCCGGCGCCGCAAGCGAATGCGAAGCTGCTCCGAACGAGAGGGGCCTTCGAAGAGTCCGTCGATCAACGCGCGCAGGTATAAACCAGTTCCACCGGCGACAATCGGCAAACATCCGCGCCCGCTGATCTCGGCGATTGCCTTTCGCGCCACGCGCGCATAGTCGCCGGCGGTGAACTCCTCCGGCGGACCAGCAACGTCAATCATGTGATGGCGAATTCGCCGCCGCTCTTCTCTGCCTGGCTTAGCCGTCCCGATCTCAAACTCACGATAGACCGCGATCGAGTCGCAGCTCACAATCTCGCCGGCAAATTGTTCGGCAAGTGTGAGCGAAAGCGCAGTTTTGCCGCTGCCAGTCGGTCCAAGAATGACAATCAGAAGTGGGTCCATTGGGGACGCATCCGGAGAGCGCTTCAGCACGAACGCTTAGAATTCGATACTCCGTTAGCAGAATATAGATGAATGCTGAGAGAATTGCCGTTACACAGGCTGAGGAAAGGCGCCGTGGAAACTGGTTGGGGAAGGGCACGACTTCCGTAGCCTGCGGAAAAATGCTGTGGAAAACGATCGATGCCAAGGTCGCTGCGCGTAGTGACGACGTGGGAGATTGTGAAACGCCGTGCAGCCTCAAATTCCCTGCTTCAGCGAATTTTGCAGCGAATTTTTCGCGCATGAAGCCCGAAAACCTCAAATTGTGCCCAAAATCAGCGAAATTAGCTCCGCACTCAGGGAACCTGTCAGGGATTCCAGGGAATTTCGCGCTAACGCTCCGGCCAGATTAGAGTTGCAAGCACTTTCCCTCGAGTCCGAATACCACTGGCAGCGAAATAGCAGGGAATCCCGGACCTTACCGTGCGGTGACCTCTTCAATGAGCAGGTTTCGCTTCCATTCAATTTCCACAAAGAGTTTATCCGCAGCCTCTTCCAGTCGGGCCGTCTAAGCGCATTCTTTTTTCTCGCGCTTTAGCAGCCTGAGGTTCCCGCGTTCCTCGAGAAACAAAACAACTTACCTCGGCGGCTATAGCCGAATTCATTCTGCCGCGTTTAACGGCACGGCTGAAGCCGATGCCCTTCCCTAAACCTTTTCCCAGATTGTTTTTCAGCTTCCCAGATCGTTTTTCAGCAAACCGTACAACGGAGTGACACTCGGTTCGGCCTGAAAGCAACGCTACTATCAAGTAGGGCAGAGGCCTAATTGTGAGACGCTTCCGCGGCTGAACCCTTGGTTGCAGAGACCGTTCGGGTTCGCTGGTTAAAGGCGTACACACCAGGCTTCTCGACGCAGAAAGTCTGTTGGTAACGCGTCGTAGGTGGAGTCTTGCTCACACGAATCAGGACGCTGTCGTCCGCGTCCCAGCCGACTAACGAAAAATCCAACTCACAGTCCTTGCCGAAAAGACGCTGAAAGGCGTCATCTAATGGAAGCTCCGTCACCTGCACGGTCTGCGCTTCGAACATCAATCCGGACTTGACGACTTCATTGTCCCGATCATATCCCCACACTAGAAGTTCTATTAAAAGCTGCGTTCCGCTGTGCGACCAGCCGAACAGGCGCATGCCCACTCCCTGGTCGTCTAGACCGGGCTTCTCATATACCATCTTGTAGTTGTTCCCATCCTGGGAATAAAAGATCTGAGCTTTGTTCTTGCAGAACTGGGACTGCCCCGCGTCGGTGGAGGCCTCCGCCGTTACTTCTGCGTAGGCAGAGCCATTATTCGATTTGGAAACCGGAGTCTTGGCATGGCGCGTTTGAAAGGTGCCGCCCCGGCGCGTCTCCCAGCAGCTTAAAGAAGAAGTATTGTTGCTGGTTTGGCTAAATGACGGCAACGTCGCAACAAACAGAAGCAAAGTGCTCGGCAGAAATGCGGAAATCAGCTTCATTAGTCGCCCGGCGCCATTCTCTAGTCTTCTACTCTCCCCATTTCCCGAAAAGGCAGTTGAATCGCTTCTGTTGAAACGCTTCTCTTCCCTACTCTCCCACCTTCAAGACGGCCAGAAATGCTTCCTGAGGAATATCGACGCGACCGATGCGTTTCATACGCTTCTTGCCTTCCTTTTGCTTCTCCAGGAGCTTGCGCTTGCGCGTAATGTCGCCACCGTAACACTTGGCAAGAACGTTTTTACGCATGGCCGCAACGGTTTCGCGGGCAATCACCTTGCCTCCGATTGCTGCCTGAATGGCTACCTCGAACATTTGCCGTGGGATCAGTTCTCTCATCTTGGCGGCAAGGGCGCGGCCGCGTTCGTAGGCATTCTCACGATGCACGATG